>Ga0075421_100003747_pt1 | contig 18256 bp, 11 predicted proteins | sample SoiMetdeltSBSDD5_FD_75292 | JGI IMG/M metagenome (GOLD analysis project Ga0075421, IMG submission 75292) | Bulk soil microbial communities from a Populus tree surrounding site in Tennessee, USA - Soil MetaG P. deltoides SBSDD5 | ecosystem: Environmental > Terrestrial > Soil > Tree plantation...
CAGGCCCGGCCGGTGCGCCTCAACCGGGGCCGGGGTCCTTCGGCGCACCGCTGCCCTTGGTGGCGACGATCACGACGGCACCGGCCGCCCGAGCTGCGACCGACGGCGTCGCCAGTGCCGGAGGGCAGGGCCGAGCGGCGTCGGGACGACGACTCTCCGGGGGCGTCGCGTTGCCGGGGCGGCGTACCGACGCGGCCGCGCGCGACACAGGCGTCGCCCACGACCGCGACGCCGCTGTCGTTGAGGTCGACGTCGACCGCATCGTGGACCGGGTCCATCGAAGGTTCCTGCGGCAGCTGGCGATCGAGCGTGAGCGACGGGGAGTGTGGTGATGGCGATCAACAAGGCGCAGCTGGCCTCCGAGCTGGTGGGGCTGGGCACCGGCGGCGGCGCGCTGGAGAAGCTCAGCATCGGCTACATGCCCGGCATCGGACCGGAACAGCACGTCCGGGCGCTGTTCAACCCCAGCGAGATCAGCATCTCGCGCACGATCAACTACGAGCAGCAGCGGGCGGTCAGCAAGGCCGACGCCGTCAGTGTCCGACAGAGGTTCCGCTCGGTCGAGCCGGCGACACTGTCGATCGAGCTGTTCTTCGACACTTACGAGTCGCGGGACGACAGCGCCACCTGGAAGCGGGCCGCGGTGTCGTTCCTCGCACCGGTCAACCCGTTCCAGACTGGTGACGCCACCGATGTCAGGAACCAGACCAGTCAGGTGGCGCAGCTCGCCGAGCCCGACTCCCACACCCACAAGCCGCCGGTCTGCACCCTGCGCTGGGGCACCTTCGACATCTTCGTCGGGGTGCTGACCAACCTCGACCAACGGTTCACGATGTTCCTCAACGACGGGACGCCAGTGCGTGCCACCTTGTCCTGCACCTTCGCCGAGAATCGCAGCAAGGCCCGTAGCCGCATGGGCGAGCCGCACTCCGCAGACGTCGACAAGGCCCGCGTCGTGCGCCGCCACGACACCCTCCAGAGCATCGCGGCCCAGGAGTACGGCGACCCGGCCCAGTGGCGGCCGATCGCCGAGGCCAACGGCATCGTCAACCCGCGGGTGCTCGCCCCCGGTACGAGGCTCGTCATCCCCAAGCTGCGCGCATGACCCGTTCCGAGCTCCCCGACCTGAACATCCGCATGAACGGCACGAGCCTGCCGGCCGCGGCCCGCGCGGACATCCGCTCGGTGTCGGTCGAAGAGGACCTCGGCGCCTTGAGCATGTTCACCATCGACCTCTACAACTGGGACGACGAGAAGCTGCGGGTCTCGTGGTCGGATTCGCCGTTCTTCGCGGTCGGGAACCAGGTCGAGATCTCGTTGGGCTACGTCGACGACCTCCACAAGGTGATGACGGCTGAGATCACCAGCCTCGAACCGACCTTCGCGGTCGACCAGATACCCAGGCTCACCGTCCGAGGCTACGACCACCGCCATCGCCTGGCCCGGGCCCGCAAGAGCCGCCCGTTCCGCAAGATCAAGGACAGCGCCATCGCCGGGCAGCTGGCGCGCGAGGCCGGGCTCCGGGCAGCGGTGAAGGACAGCCAGGTGGTGCACGACTGGGTGGCCCAGAGCAACCAGACCGACCTCGAGTTCCTCCAGCAGCGGGCGAAGCGGATCGGCTACGAGGTCTATGTGCGGGACAAGACCCTGTACTTCCAGCCTCCCCAGAGCACGCGCAAGGCCGGGATCACGCTGTCCCTCGACGGCGACATCACCGAGTTCCGACCCCGCCTGGGGGCCGCCTCGCAGGTGGGCGAGGTGGTGGTGCGTGGTTGGGACGTGAAGCAGAAGAAGGAGATCGTGGGTCGTGCTGGCATCGGCCAGGAGAGCTCGTCCATGGGCGGGCGGGCTTCGGGCCCCCGGGCGGCCGACCGCGCCCTCGGCAAGGGCAGCATCGCCACTGTCACCGAGCCGGTCGGGACCCAGGCCGAGGCGGACCAGATAGCCAAGGGGCGCTTCAACGAGCTGGCCCTGAACTACATCCGGGGCGACGTCACCTGTCACGGGCTGCCCCAGCTGCACGCTGGGATCGTCGTCGAGATCACGGGGGCGGGGAAGACGTTCAGCGGCCCGTACTACGTGACCTCGGCGGTCCACCGGCTGACGCCTGACGGCTACGAGACCAACCTGAGCGTGCGGAGGAACGCAGCCTGATGAGCGACGTCTTCGCCGACATGATGGAGCCGGGCGAGGCCGACAGCCGCTTCTACGGCGTCGCCTTCGCCGTCGTCACCAACAACAAGGATCCCGAGAAGCTGGGCCGGGTCAAGGTCGACCTGCCCTGGTTGGCCCAGAGCGTCGAGAGCGACTGGGCGCGGATCGTCACTCCCATGGCCGGCGGTCAGCGGGGCATCTACTTCCTGCCCGAGGTCGGCGACGAGGTATTGGTGGCCTTCGAGCACGGCAGCCCCGAGTCGCTGTTCGTGCTCGGGGCACTGTGGAACGGCAAGGACAAACCACCGGAGTCCAACGACGACGGCAAGAACGATGTACGCACGATCCGGTCGCGCAGCGGGCACGTGATCCGCCTCACCGACAAGGACGGCGACGAGAAGATCGAGATCGCCGACAAGAGCGGCAAGAACAGCATCGTGATCAGCACCAAGGACAAGAGCATCACCATCACCGCCGACGCCGACGTGAGCATCCAGGCCGGCAACGGCAAGTTGAAGCTCAGCGGCAACGGCATCGAGATCACCTCGAAGGCCGCGATCAAGGTCGAAGCCAGCCAGACGATGGACCTCGAAGCCGGTCCGCAGCTCAACGTCAAAGGGTCGATCGTCAACATCAACTAGTGGAGGGCGGGCACCGATGGGGCAACCAGCAGCCAAGCAAGGCGACCAGGTCGTTGCGGTGGACACGCACATCGTCATGGTGCCGACGTCGGGGCCACCGACCCCGACGCCGATGCCGCACCCGTTCGCCGGGATGCTGAGCGGGGGGTTGAGCAACGACGTCAAGTTCATGGGCAAGCCGGCGGCGATGGTGGGCAGCACGGCCGACAACAACCCGCCCCATGTGCCGAGCCCGCCCGGGACGGGCTTCCAGAAGCCGCCGAGCAACAAGGCCACCATCCAGATGGGCAGCCCGACGGTCATGATCAACGGCAAGCCCGCGGCCCGCAACGGCGACAAGGCGCTGACCTGCAACGACCCTGCGGACCTGCCGGCAGGCACGGTGGTCGCGGTCGGCACGGTCATGATCGGTTGAGGGGCTGAGCGCGGCATGGACGACCTCCTCGGCATCGGCGTGGACTTCCCGATCGAGCTCGACGGCGGCCGGCAGCTGCGCGAGACGTCCAGCGGGGACGAGAGCATCCGCCAGTCGATCTGGACGATCCTGAGCACCGCGCCCGGTGAACGGGTGATGCGACCCGACTTCGGCTGCGGCCTTCAGGACCTGGTCTTCGGGGTCAACGACGCCGGCACCGCCAACGCCGCGGCGGCAGCCGTGCGAGAAGCGCTGGCGCTGTGGGAGCCGCGCGTCGACGTGCTCGACGTGTTCGCGGTGGGCGACCCGGCCGAGCCCAACCTGCTGCTGATCGAGATCAACTACCAGGTGCGGTCCACCAACAGCCGCTTCAACCTGGTCTACCCCTTCTACCTGGGCTGAGCGATGCAGGCGCCGCTGGTCGACCCCCGCACCTACGACGACATCGTCGCCTGGGCCGAGCAACTTGCCAGCTGCGAGCGCGCTGCACCGGGGCCGGGGCTGGTGGGTGCGGTCCTCGACCGAGACGTCGTCGACCCCGTCGGGCACCGGGTGGTGGCTGCCGCGGACGACCGTGTCGACGGGGCAATGGCCGAGGCCATCGGCGCCCTGCCGTGGGTCAGGATCCGTGATCTGTTGTTCCGCGGCAGGTTGGGCCGGGATGTCACGAACCCCGCGAACCGACGTGTGTACCCGGCCGGGACCGTCGTGGACGTGGCGCTGGCGCAGGTCCTCGAAGACCTGGCCCGCGTCACCGGGCCGCAGGTGTTGGTGGGCTGCTCGCTGGGCGCGGAGCTGCGCTACGAGCCCACCAAGCTGCGGTACCGGGCCGGGACCGAGATCGACGCCCAGCTGGCCGACGTGATCGACCACCTGGCGTGGGTGCGGGTCGCGAGCTGGCGGCCGGGGCCGGCCGGTCGGCCCGACGCGGGGCGGGCGCTCGTCGGGATCCTCGGCCGCTTCGCCGAGCTGGTGGTCGAGCGAGTCAACCGGGCCCCGGCGAAGCACGAGCTGGCGTTCCTCAACCTGATCGGCACCCAGCCTGTGCCACCCCGTCCGGCGCGAGTGCCACTGACCTTCACGCTCGCCACGGGGAGCCCTGTCGACGCCGCGGTCCCCCCGGGCACCCAGGTCGCCGCCATCCCCCGGGAAGGCGAGAACGACGGCGTCGTCTTCGAGACCGAACGCCACCTGGTCGTGAGCCGTGCGCAGCTGCAGGCGATGTACGTGATCGAACCGGCCACCGACAGCTACGCCGATCGCACCACCGCAGCCATCGGCGCGACCGCCGACGCCGATGGGACGGGTGCGGCCGGCGCCGCTGACCAGCCGTTCGGGGCGTTCGACGGCACGCAGCCGACGCTGCACCAGCTCTTCATCGCCTGCGATGATGTGTTGACCCAGCCAGGCACGAAGGAAGTCACGCTCGCTCTCGACAGCACCACCCCCTACGCCTGGCCGTTGGGCCATTGGCCCATCTCATGGGCCTTCTGGGACGGCACCTCGTGGCAACCGATCGCGAGCACCCGAACGCCTGGCCTGCCCGTGCTGGTGACACTGTCCCAGGTCCCGCCCCTCGTGCCCTCGACGGTGGGTGGGCGAAAGGCGGGCTGGCTGCGCGCCCAGCTAGACATGCCCCTCCGGTGGCCCGGATCGCCCTCGGTCCCGACGCTGGTCGCCGTCGGCGATCGCCAGCGCCCCCACGCCCCGCAGTTCCCCCTTGATCCGTTCGGCGACCCGGCCAACCCGGTGAGATGGTTCTACATCGACGTCGACGGCGCAGTCGCCGCCGACCTCGCCTTCGTGCAGCTGGACTTCACGATGGCCCGGCCGATGGGGCCGCGACCACGGCGCGGCTCGACCACACTCAACTGGGAGTACCGCGCTGGCAACGAGTGGAAGCTGCTGGGCCGGTCGACGGCCCAAGGGCTGCGGCGTCCCGATCACGACCGCCGGGAACACGACTTCGAGGACGGAACCGACGCCTTCACACACCAGGGCGTGATCACCTTCCACGTTCCCGAGGACTGGACCCGGTCCTCGTTCCAGCGCGTGGCGGGCCGCTGGCTGCGGGTGGAGATCGCCGAGGATCTCCACCGCCGCGTTGGGGAGGCCCGGATCGGGCGGATCACGCTGAGCCACCGCTGGGAGGCGCACATCACCCGCGTCGAGGTCCGGGTCGCGACGCCGTCGGCCGCCCAGCCGTCGGCGGTCGGTGCCTTCAACGCCAGCCCGCTGGACCTGAGCAAGGACTTCCGGCCCCTCGGGGAGCAGCCTCGGTTCAACGACACGTTCTACCTGGCGGTGCCCGAGGCCTTCGCCCGCGCCGGAGCGTGGGTCAAGCTGAACCTCACCTTGACCAACCCCGTCGGGTCGGGGCGCACCAGCCCGCCCGAGGTGCTCACCACCGGAGAGCCGCAGCTCCGCTGGGAGATGTGGGACGGCACGGTCTGGGCGCCGGTGACGATCCAGGACGTCGGCACTGTCGATGGCGCTCACAGCGCCGAGGGCTCCGATGGCCCTCGGGGACTCAGCCCTGAGGGCTCCGATGGCACCCAGCGACTCAGCCGCCGGCGCATCGATAGCCCCCCGCGACTGAACCTTGGGGTCACCGACGAGCCCGTGCGACTCGGCCCTGAGAGCTCCGATGAGCCCCAGACGCCCAGCCCGGGCTTCGATGAGCCCCCGATGGTCAGGCCTGAGCCTCAGCCAGCCCGCCCAGAGGTCCCCGACCGACCCCATGAGCTCAGCCGCGAGGATCCCAGCACCCAAGGGCCAAGCCCTGAGGGCATCGACGACTCCTCCCCGGGACCCAGCCCTGAGGGCATCGACGACGGGTTCCCGGGACCCAGGCCTGAGGGCACCGACGACACCCAGCGACCCAGCATCTTGACCGCGAGCGGCGTGATGCGGCTGCAGCTTCCACCCACCCTCGCCCCGACGTCGGTCAACGGCCAGGAGGCCACGTGGCTGCGGGCCCGGCTGGTCGGCGGCAACTACGGCGTCGACGCGAGCTACGTGGTCGAGGACGTCAACGACATCCCCGTCTACCGGCCTGTCCCGCCGACCTTCGCGCCGCCGGTGATCACGTCGTTGACCTTCGAGCCCGAGCCCGAGCCAGAGGGCCGATGGCCCATGCCGTCGGCATGCCTGACCTACAACGACTTCGCGTACCAGGACCGCACCACCGAGGCTGCGGGAGGCTCGGGCCTGTTGAGCCCGTTCACCGCGGTCGCCGATCGCGAACCGGCCTTGTACCTGGGCTTCGACCAGCCGTTCGAACCCCGGCCGACCTCGCTCTACCTCCAGGTCGACCCGCCGTCGCCCGAGGAGGTGGCTGCCGAGCGGCTGGCCGACGTCGACCCCAGCACGCGGGCCCGCCTGGTCTGGGAGTACTCGAGCCCGGCCGGCTGGCAGCCGCTGACCGTCGACGACGAGACCGAAGCGCTGGCCCGCAGCGGCCTGGCCAGCTTCATCGGCCCCTCGGACCTCACCCCGCGGTCCGCCTTCGGTCGCACCCAGTGCTGGCTCCGCCTGCGGTGGGCGCAGGGCGAGCTCGTGGTGCCGCCACGCCTGGTGCAGGTCGTGACCAACACCACCTGGGCCAGCGAGGTGACCGCCGTCGATGACGAGATCCTCGGTTCGAGCACCGGCCAGCCGAACCAGCAGCTCACCGTCGCACAGCAGCCGGTGCAGCCCGGTCAACGGCTCCTGGTGCGTGAGCTCGAGCGACCCACGGCGACCGAGACAGCGGCGCTCGTTGCGGTCGAGGGGCTCGATGCCGTCCAGGTCGCGACCGAGCCCGGCCAGCCCGACGAGACGTGGGTCCGGTGGCACTGCGTATCGGACTTCGCTGGGTCCGGGCCCCGCGACCGCCACTACACGATCGACCCGCTCAGCGGTGAGGTCCGCTTCGGCGACGGCGCGCACGGGCTGGTCCCGCCCCCGGGTCAGAACAACGTTCGCATCAGCTACCACACCGGTGGCGGCGAGCAGGGCAACCGGCCGCCGGGAACCGTCGTACAGCTGCGGTCAGGCGTCCCCTACATCGACCATGTCGCCAACCACGAGGCGGCGCAGGGCGGCGCGCCACGCGAGCCCGTGGAGCGGCTGCGCAAGCGCGGACCGGTGACCCTTCGCCACCGCGGCCGTGCCGTCACCGCCCAGGACCTCGAGGACCTGGCCGTCGAGGCATCGGCCGACGTGGCCAGGAGCAGAGCGGTGGTGGCCGGGTTCGACCCCACCGAGCTGTGGGTCGAGAACGGCCGGCGAGGGACTGCTGCACATCGGGCCGTCGCGTCCGGCCGCATGGGGGTGATCGTCGTGCCCGACAGTCCCGCTGCCCGGCCCACTCCCACGCTGGGACTCCTGGGCCAGGTCCGGAGCTATCTGCAGCAGCGGTGCGTTCCGACCGCCGACCTGTGGGTGGCCGGGCCGCAGTGGGTCCAGGTACAGGTGGCGGCGACTGTGGTACCCGCTTCCATCGAGGATGCCGACGCCCTCAGGCCTCGCGTGCAGGCTGCCCTCGAGCACTTCCTGCACCCGCTGACCGGTGGCCATGACGGCCAGGGGTGGGCGTTCGGCCGCAAGCCCCACCGGTCCGAGCTGTTTGCGGTCGTCGAGGCCGTGCCGGATCTGGACCACGTCGTCTCGCTGCGGATGACCACCATCCCCGAGACCACCGATCCCAATCTTGCCGAACGGCTGCGGACGGAGCTGGAGCTGTCGGTCGAGCACAGGGACGTCGGCTGGCAGCCCGAGACCGAGACCGACCGGTGGCTCCATCGGGCCCTCGTCTACTCGGGTACCCACCAGATCACCGTCGCGCTGGCGCCGTAAGGGGACACGCATCCATGCCCATCCCGCTCCCGAAACTGGACGACCGGACCTACGAGGACCTGACCGCTGAGGCCCGAGCGCTGATCCCGCGGCTGCACCCGGGATGGACCAACCACAACGCCAGCGACCCCGGCATTGCCCTGGTCGAGCTGTTGGCCTGGCTCACCGAGATGCTGCTGTACCAGGTCGACGACGTCCCGCCGGCCAGCACCAAGGCCTTCCTCGCGCTGCTCAACGGGCCCGACTGGCCCCTGCCGGCCGACGCCGACCTCCACGACGCGACCATGCAGACCCTGCGCGACGTACGCGAGCGCTACCGGTCCGTCACCCCCGGCGACTTCGAGTACCTCACGCTGCAGTCGTGGCCCCGCACCCCCGACGCCCAGGCCCTCGGGCCCGCCGGGCGGGTGGCTCGGGCGCAGTGCGTGCCGCGGCGCAACCTCGAGACCACCGACCCGAAGGCATTCATCCAGCCGGCACCGGCGCACATCAGCGTGGTCGTCGTGCCGGTGCCCGCCGGCGGCGAGACCCATCCCCTCCTGCCCGCAGCGTTGCATGATCCGCTGAGCCGGTTCCTCGACCTCAGCCGGACGCTCACCACGCGCCTCCACGTGGTGGGGCCCACCTATGTCGAGGTCAAGGTCGCAGCCAAGCTGGCGTCGAGCGAGGACGCGGTTCCGGGGGCCGCCCCGGCGCAGGCGCACGCCGCGTTGCGAGCGTTCTTCGACCCCTTCATCGGCGGGCCGGACGGGACGGGCTGGCCCTTCGGGCGCCACGTCTTCGTGTCCGAGGTGTACGCCGTCCTGCAGCAGGCACCGCTGGTGGACTACGTCGAGGAGGTTCGGGTGATCGGCCGGGGCCAGGTCGCAACCGGCGACGACGGCGCCGCCGGCATCGAGCTCGACGAGCACGAGCTGGTGATGCTCGTCGAGCCCGACCTCGTGAGCTACCACCCGTTCGACGGTCGGGTCCCGCCCCAAGACGAGACGACCAGATGAGCCTCGATCAACCGGCCAGCAGCTACCTCCAGCACCTTCCCGCGATCTTCCACGAAGACCCGTTCGCCGGGCGGTTCCTGCTGGCCTTCGAGACGATCCTCGGTGACGCGGAGGCCGCGGGCCAGCCGGGCCTCGAGAGGACGATCGGCGGACTCGCCGCCTATCTCCGCCCCGCCGACACCCCCGAGGAGTTCCTGCCCTGGCTCGCCAACTGGGTCGCCCTGACCCTGCGCGCCGACTGGACCACGGAGACGAAGCGCGCCTTCCTGCAGATCGTCGTGTTGCTCTACCGCCACCGGGGCACGCTGTTCGGACTGGAGAAGCTGCTCGGGATCTACACCCAGCGGCCGGTCATCATCGACGATGCCTTCGACGATCTGCCCCACTACTTCCAGGTGGTGCTGCAGCTCGACGACGCCCGCCCGGGGCCGGTGCGGCGGATGCAGCAGATCGCCCGGGCGATCATCGACCAGGAGAAGCCAGCCCACACCTACTACGGGCTGCGGGTCTCGATCCCCACCATGCGGCTCGTGTCGCTGGAGCTGCAGGCACGCGAAGAGCGCGAGGGCCTCGCGAAGCCCCCGCTGTTGATGCTCGGCGACAACACCGTTCTGGGAAGCCGCACTGGACCTTGAAGAGGAGAGCTCGACATGGCGGACTACACCCAACCCTCGGCGGTCACCCAGCGCGTGCGCTTCTTCGACGGTCAATACCTGACCGACCAGGACTTCATCGACGAGCAGAAGTACCACCTGGACCGTGAACGCCGCCTCGGCCGGAGCCTACGCGTGACCGGCATCGTCGACGGGCTGACCGTCGTGTCGCCGGCGCCCAAGCGCATCGCCGTGAAGCCGGGGACCGCGATCGACAGCGAGGGTCGCTTCCTCGTGCTGGCCCAGGACCGCACGTTGAACCTGACTGAGCCCTTCGTCGACAAGAAGAGCACGCTGTTGATCGCCTACCGCGAGCAGGTGACGCTGCCGTCGTCCACCGGTGGTGAGGGCGATCGGCGCTGGCTCGAGGACCCGTGGGTCGTGGCGGTGACCGAGGACGGCAACGTGCACACCGCCGAGGAGGGCTGGGACAGCAGCATGCCGGCGGTGGTCCTGGCCGAGTTCCGCTTCGGGGAGAACGGGGTGGTGGTGGTCGACGAGGCGGCGGCAGAGCGCGCGGGGATGAGCATCCCCGGGACGCTGGTGGCCAACCTGGTCAGCGCAGGCCGCCTCGAGGTCCGGGGCTCGGCGCGGTTCGGCGAAGGATCCGACGCGGCATGGCTCGTGCCCAACGCCGGGTACTTCAGCATCCAGGGCAGCACCAACCGAGAGCTGCTGACCGTCACCCAGAGCAACGGCGACGTCGGCATCGGCGCGACCCCGCCGGTGGCCAAGCTCGACGTCGCCCGCCCCGACGACATGACGGCGCAGGCGAGCCTCAACGTCCGCGCCGGCAACGACGCCGAGCTGTTCGGCAACACGCAGCTCACGTTCTCGTGGGGCAACGGCTCCGAGTACCGGCATGCGATCAAGACCCGCCACAACGGTGGCGACCAGCCCGGTAACGCCCTCGACTTCTACCTGTGGGACCAGGGGGTCGACCAGCCGGGCGCCATCGGCACGCGGCACACGCTGACGCTGGAGGCCGGCAATGTCGGCATCGGGACGACCAGCCCGAGGACCGCGCTCGACACCGGCACGGGTGTCATGAGCGGCGCCTCCAACGACTACGTGAAAACGCAATTCCTGCTGACCGGCGGCGGGAGGGTGACGTGGAGCGGCAACGACGCCCAAGGGAACGGGTTCCTCCGCTGGACGGAGCGGTTCATCGCGATGGGGATGGAGGAGGGGTCGACATTCGCCGAAGGGCACGTGAGCATCTATCCGCCGACGAACCCCATCCCGGCAGGGAACGTCCATGACGGGCGGGCACGGGCGGTGACCGTCGACGGGGTGACGCTGAGGAATTGGGAAGTGCTCTACGCCGAGCACACCGTCGGGGGAAGGCAGAGCGACCTGGCCTTCCACATCCGACTCGGCAACAGCGGAACGACGTACTTCGCGCCGAGCAATTGGATAGTGATCGCGACGGTGAACGCCGAGGACCACACTGTCCGGTTGGGCACCGGAGTGATCCTCGGTGCCAAGAGCACGTCCACGGGCGGAAGCCCAGTGCCGACCGGGACGATCGTCATGTGGTCAGGCGATGCGACGAACATCCCCGGAGGCTGGGCGCTCTGCGACGGCAGGAATGGCACCCCAAACCTGCTCACGCGCTTCATCGTGGCCGCCCACCCGACTGAAGCCGGCTACGGACCCGGGGTATTCGGTGAACCCGACCAGCACACCCACGCGACCAACGTGGCACCTGTCGGTCGCACGACAGGCGACTCCGCGGCGCATGTCCATGCGTTTCCTACCGCCTGGCAGATTCACGGATACAACCATGACGTCATCGGCGCCAACACGCGTGAAGGCATCGACCCCTTTGTGCCTGGGAACAACGCGGTGTACGGCCGCAGGATCCGGGACTACTTCACCACGGAGACCGGTGGCGTCCACTCGCATCCCGTGCCGACCCTCGGTCAGTTCACCAGCAGCTCGTCCGCCGACGCGAACCGCCCGAAGTGGTACGCGCTGTGCTTCATCATGAAGCTGTGAACAATGGCGAAGGCGGCACCAGCGCTCTCTTCACTGGGTAGCTCCCGGTGATTCGGATCAATGTGCCCTGCGGGAGTGACTCCATCGCCGCGTCCCTCCAGGTCGCGAACTCGATCACCGGGGCCGAGGTCCCAGGTCGAGCATCGGACGGCGGGCCCACCTTCTTCATCCTCTTCGTTCGGTGGCCGGTCGCCGTCGGCGGCGCTTTCGTCGTCGGACCGGTCGTCGACGTGCGCGTACCACTGGTCGGCGTCCCCGGGCACTCTCCCGATCGATGTGTAGTAGCTCTCGACCTAGGGCTCAGACTGTGTGAACAAGCTTCACCGAACCCGGCTGCATAGGCAGTAGTCTGGGGACCAACGGGAACGAGTGGTCGGTTCCTGGGGGAGGTGCGCGGTCGGCGGGTGGACGGCACGAAGACCAGGACAGTGGCCGCGTGAGGAAGGGCTACGACCCCGACGCTGCGTCCGCCCAGAGCGCGACGCACGCTCGAGAGGACGGCCGCGTTAGGGCTGACGACGCAGCCGTCGAGGACCAAGCACTCGCGCCGTTGACGGTGCACCCGCTCCTGCGCCTTCAATGCAGTCACGGCAACCGCTACGTCCTCCAGCGGCTGGGGCTCGGCCCACCCGGGGACAGCTACGAGCGCGAGGCCGATCGTGTCGCCGAGGAGGTTGGCGCAAGTAGCGTCGAGCCGGGTCCGGCCCAACCGCGGATCCGACCTCGCCACGGCTCGGCTGGCGGGCCCGTCCCACCTGGTGTCGAAGAAGCCATCCAAGCCGTCCGCGGTCGAGGCCAACGGATCCCGGACGACGTCCGGCGGCCGCTCGAGCAACGCATGAGCGCCGACTTCAGGAACGTCCGGGTCCACACCGGCGCCGCTGCTGACACCCTCGGCCGGCTTCTCGAGGCTCGCGCGTTCACTGTGGGGCAGGACATCTTCTTCCGCCGTGGCGAGTATGCCACCACCTCCCCCACCCCGAGCTCGACCTTGACCCACGAGCTCACTCATGTCGTCCAGCAGGCCGCGTTGCCCGGCACCGGCCCCGGCGTCATCCAGCGTGGCCGTATAAAAGGCGCCACAGGGACGGGACAGAAGGAAGAAGAGAAGAAGGAGGACGAGGAGGAGGAAGGAGAGCGGAGGAAGCAAGAGAAGCAGCCGGTCAACAAGTCCGGGGCAACACCCAGTGGTGGCAAGAAGCTGTCAAACCTCCCGCCACCCAGCTCATTGCCGACGACCTCGAGGGGCGTCCACCCCACGGAGAAGCGTCGTACCCTCGAGCGCACCGCCGGCCCGCCTCCTGGCCAGGAGAAGACCGGCCTGAAGGAGAAGACCGGTCCGAAGGGCAAGCCGCTTCCCACGACGTTGACGGCCAAGAAGGTCATCGCCACGAAGACAACTGAAGTCCAGCCTTCGGTGCCGCCGCCGTTCACAACGGCGACGACGACGGAGATCGGCGGCCTCGACGCGATGGTGCAGCACCTACGTCGCCTCGAGGATGCCCCGAAGTTCGATCCCAAGGGTGATCCGATCACCGCAGGCATCGCTGTGATCAACGTGAACCACCTCGGCAAGAACGTCTTCGAGAGGGCCAAGCGACAGAATCTGAACTGGACCGAGGCCCAAAACGCGCTGGTGAACCTCAGGGTCTGCCTCCGCACTGCCGACATCCCGTCGCTGATCACCGCGGATGGTGCATTCGCTGCCGCTCCTACCGGTACGACCTCGGGCACCAAGAAGGCCGAGGAACAGGAGACCGAGGCGAAGAAGCAACTGCGGTCCTTCCGGAGAGCCGCCATCCGGGCCAGCCGGGAATCCTTCACGACGGATCTCGAGAAGCTCGTCAACTCCTTCATGGAGAAGTACAAGCAGCGGGGGCGCGCCGTCACCGACGATGCCGACCTCCTCGAGACCGTCCGAGAGATCGAGAACTACGTCGAGGTGGTCGAGGTGATCCGGCAAGGTCTCGACCACGAGAGATACGCAAAGAAGCAGGCACTCCGGAAGCGTCTGTTCAACGCTTTGCAACAGAACGCAGAGGCGATCAAGACCAGCGCCGGCTCAGCCGCCGAAGCACTGAAGATGCTCCATATCGACGACCAGGTGTCCAAGGCCAAGGGACTGCTTGCCGAGCGGTTGCTCCTCGAGGAGCTGCCGGGCCATCCGGCCGTCAACATCGTCATCGGAAACGAGCTCAACGCGGGCGCGCGCCTGCTACAGACCGACGAGCACGGCAACCTCCGCATCGACCTGGGCCCGAAGATCGAGGCACGCGGCAAGGGTGGCGGAACGCAGACCGAGTACTACGGGGGCATCCACAAGTCCGGGGACGAACAGACTCGCTTGGACCAGAAGCGAAGGGCCCGGAATCAGGCGGCGAAGCTGTCGGAGCGTGTCAAGCAGCAGCGAGCGTCCCTGGCAGAGTTCAAGATCCCGAAGCTCCCGACTGTTCCGTCGCTCGGGCCGAAGCCGGCGCTCGAACCTGAACCCCGTGCGACCGAGCGTACGGCGAAGGGCCCGAGCGCCGGCCCCACGGGTGTCGCCCCTGTCGCCCTCCACGACGCCTTCTACGTCGACAGCGAAGGAAGCTTCCACGAGCGTCCGACGGCGGGCCCGTGGATCATCCCTTGGAGCAAGGCGGCAAAGACCTACCGAGGGATCGTGGTGCGCCGCTACCGGCAACAGGGCCAAGAGTTCTGGGTCGGCGTCATCCACACGACCCCGAAGGGCAAGGACCTGGCGCGCAAGAACATCTGGACGCAGATCGACAGGCCGATGTCGAACCTCCAGGCGCTGGCCGACGAGTTGGGCATCCCGCTGATCCTCGGCGGCGACTTCTACCTGCAACCCGAAGCCGTCGTGAAGGGTGCGAATGACTTTCCCCAGGGGACCCGCACAGAGAAGGCTGACGACATCCGTTCGGCGCAACTCACGAACCTCGCGCGCAACGTCTACCTCCAGGCTGTTCAGGAGGACCAAGACCGCTTCCTGCACCGGCGGAGACTGCTCGATCGCCTGAAGGACTACGCCGAGAACCTCGATCCTCTCGCGGACGAGAATGTCGCCGAGAAGACCGCCCGTGACGAGTTCCTGGCGCGGTTCAACCGTTTCAACAAAGAGCACCGCCGGGGCCCAGAGGACGGTCCTGGCAGAGCGATTGCTCAGCAACTCGGCGTTGCCGAACCCGGCGGCGGTGCCAACTCGGCGAGCGTCGCATGGGATGCATGGACAGCTGCGACGGCGTCGGACAAGTCAAGGCAGCCTGACGTGGCCTACCAGCAGTTGCTGGCGAGACTACGGAAGGCCACGGCGCCGGACGACGAGATGGACCTCGACACCGCCTCGAGCGGGGTCGGGCCGGAGACCAAGGGTGGGACGGTACCGGCAGCGACGCCACCGGACACGAACCCCGAGCTGCGTCGCTGGCAGGCCTACGACGAGCGCTTCAAGGCATGGTTGCAGCGGAACCCGGAGGCCGGGCCGAAGGACCTCGCGGCGTTGCTCGGCAAGGAGGCTGAGAACAACAAGAAGCTGAAGATGCTTACGTCCAGCACCCTGTTCAGTGGCGACGAGCAGGGCGTGGACGCCTACCGGAACGACGCGGCGTTGCGCATCACCTTCGAGAAGCAGCTCGAGGAACGTGGCCTCCGGCTGGTCGACATGACGTTCACGACGAACGCCGTCCCCAAGGGCAGACGGCTCAAGCGCGAGCAGCTCGCCGACTTCTTCGTCGTCAACGATATGTGGACCGTCGCCTTTAGCGGGTTCCTCGACCTGGTGGACAAGCAGCTTCGACCGATGCCCAAGAACCCGGAGGCCTGGCGCTTCTACATCAAGTTCAGCGACCACGTGGCCGTCGTCATGGTGGTGTCGACCTCACGGACGAGAGAACGAGAGGTCGCCGCGTACTTCGACCGGTCGCCGCAGCCCCGTCTGGGAGCCGGCGGGCCGGCGAGGCGTACGGCCTTCGAGAAGGCTGACCATCAGACCCTCGTGTCGCTACGCCGGCTCTACGCCCGCCTGCAAGCGCTCGATGCAGCCAAGAAGTCGGACCGGCAGGTGAATGACCTCAGGCAGCTCTGGCTCCACGTCGACCGACTGAAGCAGCTCTACGCGACAGGCAAGGAGCCGATGTGGGAGACGCGCAAGGAGCTCGCCGAGCGGCCGTACAAGGTCGAGGACGTCGCCAAGGAGCTCGCCGAGCTCCGGTCCGACCTACGGCGGTGGTACCCCTCCGGAGCCGGCGACTTCTTCGATGACGACTACGACTACACGGGGACCAGGGAGCCCGCCCTTACGACGTCTGCCGCCAGGTCCGTCCCGGCTGACCCGCTCCCACACGCTTCGTCCACGAAGGGGTCGGGCATCACGATCGGCATTGCTCCGCTGCGTGGATCGACCACCGAGGCCGTGGAGAGCACCGTGGGCGAAGTGGCGAGCATAGGCAGCTCCAGCTACGTCTCTGCACTCCTCCACCTCCTGAGCAGCGACGAGGCCTTCTTCGATGTCCTCGATCCGGGATCCATCCCGCTGCTCCCGACTGCGCCCGTCACAGCTCCCCCTCAGCCGGAACCGACCACCCCCCGCTCGGAGGAGGGGAGCATGGACGTCGATGCCGACGAGCCATCCTTCCCGACCCGCCCAGCCGACACCCTGGACACGGCCTTAGATCGGCTCAGGCTGCGCTCTTTCTTGGAGCAGAGCAGGTTGCCGGGGCTCGTCGATCAGCTCCGGAAAGGCGGGACGATCCGCCCGCGGGCAGTCAAGGCCCTCGTCGAGGAGCTCATGGCAAGCGGTCTCGACAACCTCGACCCGCGCCGGCGCAGCGAGCTCGACATCGCCGACCTGCTCGGAAGGCTCCTCGACCGGCCCAACGTCCGCGTGTCGGCACCGCCAGTGGCTGTCCTCCGGCTACCGGTCGCCACGGAGGGTGGTCCGCTTCCATCGATCGATGCCGCACTGGCCATGGCCAAGCCCGGTGCTCCGTTCGCCGGCCCGCCGACGGTCCTCACGATCGTCCTCGAGCGGTTCCCCATCTCGGACGCGGCGCAGCACGTCGTCAACGCCCCCGACGTCCTACAGCTACCGGCGCAGTACCTGTCGTCGGAGGGTGCAGCCAAGGCCACGTACCACCTCCGGCACGTGGTGCACCGCTCGGGAACGGGGGACCAGGGCTACTACACGTCGATCGGGAGGACGTCCGGGGATCCCGGTCAGTGGTACGTGCACGACGACGCCCGGGACACCGGGCGACGCGTCCTCACCTTCGACCAGAGGCCGCCCGACGTCGATACCGGCCACGTCTACGTCTACGTGAGGCACGATCCACAGCCACTGTTCTCACCGTCCTTGCTAGCGACAACTCAGACGGTGGTCTCGACCTCGTCGACCTCGCCGCCCGACCCCGGATCAGCGCCGCCGACCACCCAGGACCAGCAGGGTAGGGAGAAGAAGCTGACCGCAGCGTTGGGGCCTCTCCTGCGGCAGTCACCTCAACACGCCAGAGAGGCGTTGGAGAACATCCTCGGCCTCGCCACCGACGCTGAGTGGGAGACGAAGATGAGCGCCGTCGTAGTCGCGGGCGCCGACGCTGCCGGTCTCGAGCGGCAGATGGCGACACAGAAGGCCGAGGACGAGAAAGCCAAGAAGAAGGCCAAGCGGGCGAGCAAGAAGATGGGTAAGGACGAGGAGCCCGAGAAGACCCAGACGAAGAGGCGGAGAAGCGCGTCGGAGACGCAAGGGAAGACGACATCGGCCGAAACGACCCCGCCAGCGCAGCCACCGGCCACCGGCCACCAGACGAAGAAGACGAAGAAGGACGTGAGCCCGCCGTTCGATGCTCGAGCTAGGGCCCAACGCCCGGCGATCGAGTTCGACTCCTGGAGGGACGCGGCGTATGAGGTACTACCGAAGGGAACCTTGATCCGAATCACGGGGAGCTATCCAGAGCTAGCTCGCCGTATCTACGAACTGCAAGCGAACTGGGTTCCGGACTACGAGAGCGATATACCGCCTCACTTCACGAAGTGGGTTAACAAGTGATCCCTCTCTCTCGGACGCCACCCGCGTTGGCCGAACGCACGGGAGACGCTCTCTACCCCACGTTGCCTGGTTGTCAGCCTCGGTGACACGGTGGACGAGACGTTCCACGATCCGTCGATCCGACGTCCGGCGACGTTGTCGCACGCGCCGGCCACAGCACGGGTCCTGCGGGTGCGCCGACCTGCCTGGCCGCCATCCACCACGAGCGCGCCCATGAACCCTTACGGGTTGCCGTCATCTACGGCGCGGCCCACATGCTCGCCGTGATCGAGGCGCTCCGGACACTTGGCTACCAACCCAGCACCAGCGAGTGGCTGACGGTCTTCCACTACTAGACAGTGGCTGATGCCGAATGCCCGCCCACCGCCCGAGGACCCGTCTTCCTGTCGGTGTGCTGGCGGCGCATGGACCGCCACGCCGCCAGCCGGATCGTGCGCCGTGTCACGCGCCGCGGGGCTCGACAAGCACATGGTGCATCAAACTGTCGCCGTGGCTCGCCTGACCGTTCGAGT
>Ga0075421_100003750_pt1 | contig 18245 bp, 15 predicted proteins | sample SoiMetdeltSBSDD5_FD_75292 | JGI IMG/M metagenome (GOLD analysis project Ga0075421, IMG submission 75292) | Bulk soil microbial communities from a Populus tree surrounding site in Tennessee, USA - Soil MetaG P. deltoides SBSDD5 | ecosystem: Environmental > Terrestrial > Soil > Tree plantation...
TAGCGGCACTCCGGGTGCCCGGCCGCCATCATGCCCGCCATGTTCTTCTTCCACCGCGTGTGGATGATGCGCTTGGCTTTTCCGGGTGGGCTGAACGTCGTGTGCGCTCCGTAGGGCGTCAGGCCTGAGAGCTGGATGTCCGTGTTCGCGTACGACTCGTTGTCGTACAGCAGGATCAACGAGTTGTATTCCTTGTGGGTCATGGTGGCGGAAATGGCGCCCACGCCCATGTCGGCGCCGCCGCCGTCGCCGCAGAACGCGATCACGTTGATGGGCTCCGCCTTCATCTTGCCTTTGCGCATCAACGCCTTCAGACCGGCGGCGGTTCCGAGCGCCGCGGAGCCGGACGAGCCGAGCTGGGTGTGCATCCACGGCACCACCCACGGCGTGGTGTAGTACGTCGTGTTCGCGACGTACATGCAGCCCGTGGAGCCGAGCACGATGGTGCGCGGACCGGCCGCCTTCACCATGAGCTTCATGACCAGCGCGGACTCGCAGCCCTGGCACGTGCGGTGCCCGGAGGTGAAGTACTCCTCGAGGGTGACCTTCTTGATCCCCCGGAAGGGCTCGAGGACCTGGGTCGCGTTGCCGAACGTCGTCTCAGCCATGGTCGTCGTCTCCTATTCCCGCACGCCGAGCCAGTGCGTCTTGGCGTCGGCCTTGCCCGACCTCGCGGCCGCATCGCACATGTCCACGGCCTTGTTCACGTCTTCCAGGGTGACCTCGCGTCCTCCGAGGCCGCAGATGAAGCTCAGCAGCGGCGGGCGCTTGTCCGCGTTGTACATCGCTGCGCGGATCTCGTTGGCCACCACGCCCGAGTGGAACGGCGAGCCGAAGGAGTAATCGCGATCGATGACGCCAATGGCTTTGGCGCGGCCGAGCGCCGTCGCCAATCGCTCGAACGGGAACGGCCGGAACCAGCGCAACCGGATCAGGCCCACCTTCTTGCCCTTGGCGCGCAGTTCGCGAATGGCGACCTTGATCGGCAGCGAGATCGTGCCCATGCCGACGAGGATCACGTCGGCGTCCTCGGCCATGTACTCCTCGAACCACGGATTCTCCGGGCCGCGGCCGAAGACGCGGCGGAAATCCGCGTAGGCCTCTTCGATCACGCCGACGGCGCGCTTCATCGCCTCGTCGTTCTGGCGCCGGATCTCGATGACCCAGTCCTCGTTCGCCTGCGGGGCGACCGTGATCGGGTTGTCGGGATGCAGCAGCAGATCGCCGCGGTCGTAGCGCGGCAGGAAGCGGTCGACCTTCTCCTTGGGCGGCACGAGCGTGAGCGCCTGGGAGTGCGTGAGAAACGCGCCGTCGGCCGAGATGGCCAGCGGCAGGAAGATCCGCCGATCCTCGGCCACGCGGTAGGCGATCAGCGTGGTGTCCAGCGCCTCCTGCGAGGTGTCGATCCAGCAGAGCATCCAGCCGAGATCGCGCACGACGAGCGCGTCGTTGTGCTCGACGCCGAAGGCGCCGGGATCGTCGAGTGCGCGGTTGCCGACGAGGCAGACCATCGGGACGCGCAGCGGTGGCGTCACCACCAGGCACTCCATCGCGTACATCCAGCCCACGCCCGAGGATCCGCAGAACACTCGCGCGCCCACCGTGGACGCGTGCTTGACGATCTCGAACTGGCTGTGCTCGCCCTCGGCCACGATGTACTCGGCCACGAGCTGACCATTGGCGATTTTCTTCGCGATCGCCTGCATGACCGTGTCGTACGGCCGGATGGGATACGCGGTGACGACATCGATGTCGGCCAGCGCCAGAGACTCGGCCACCGCCTCGCTCCCCGAGATGAGAAGCTCTTTGTCCTCGCTTGCCGCTTTCGTCGCAGTCACGGTCGCCATATCGTCTCCTAGACCGTCTTACGGGCGGCGTTTTCGCCCGGGATGCCGGCCGTGATCTCCACGCCGCCGCTGTCGAGGTCCTGTTTGATTTCCTCGTCGTACTGGCCGCGGAAGCGGAAGCCGTGCGACCGGACGGTCGTCTTCTTGTCGCCAATCTTGGCGCCGAGCCACGTCTTGTAGCCGGCCTTGTCCTTCCGCCACGCCTCCCACTGGCTGGCGTTGTCGTCGAAGGCGGACTCGTTGACCATCGTGATGCAGTCCTCGACGGGGCAGACGGCCTCGCAGACGCCGCAGCCGCAGCACGACTCCATGTTGGCGTCGAACGTGCCGTCGGGCATCACGTCGAAGCAGGAGTCGGGGCACGAGATCCAGCACAGGTTGCACTTCACACACGTGTCGAAGTCGATCACCGGACGCATCGTGCGCGTCGAGAACTTCTTGAAGTACGGGTTGCGCTCGGGCACGTAGCCCTGCCCCCCCTCCTTCGGCTTGCCGATGGGAATGGCCGGGATGGTGACGCCCTCACGCATCTCCCACCACTTGGGCATCTCGAACGCGTACGGGACCTCGGGGTTGCCCTCGGTGATCTTGACCTCACGGGTCTCGAGCCGATCGTACGCCTTGCGGGCGGACGCCACCTTGAGCTCCGAGCCCCACTCCATCTCCTTGATCGCCTCGCAGACACCGTCGAGGGTGAGGAACGACGGCGCGATCTTGGCGAGGGCGCCCAGGATCCGCACCTCCGTGTGGTCCTCTTTATAGACCCACAGACCGGAGAAGCTGGCTTTCGCCCGGATCAGGGTGAGCTTGTACGGCGCATCTTTCTTGTGAATGTCCTTGAGCAGCGCATCGAAGGGCTGCAGCGACGTCATCAGCAGCGTGCCGTTCGGCTCGGTCAGCCGATTGATTGGCTGCAACCCGTACCACGCCCACGACTCGACGCCCTTGGACAGCGTGTCGTCCACGCAGACCGTCACGTCGACGTGCTTGGGCTCGTAGCGCGCCATGTTCTGCTCGAGCTCTTCGTTCGTATCGGCGACAATCGCGAAGTCCTTGGCCGGGATCCCGTTGCGCTGCGGGCTGTCGCCGTACCGGCCGAACGCGATGCCCCAGCGTCCGGACTTTCGTGCCGACAGCACGATGCCGCGACAGATCCGCGCGGCGAGGTTCTTCTGGAAGATGCCCCGGTAGACGACTTCGCAGATCAACGCTGACATACGGCCTCCTGGCGGCGGGACTGGTCGGCTGGTCCGACCAGAGGGTACGCCCTGTTCCCCACCCCCTGTCAAGCGATTGTCAGTCCACTATTATTTCGGCGGGACTTACGCGACGCGCTTGAGGAATTGCTCGAGGGCGTTTGTGAACGCCTCCGGCTGCTCCAGGTTTGACAGGTGAGAGGCCGGGTCGAGCACGACCAGCTCGGATCCCTTGATCTGCTGGTTGATCGCCTGCGACGCCGCGAGCGGCGTGCCCATGTCCTGGGCGCCGACGATGATGAGCGTCGGCAGCGTGATCGTCTTCAGACGATCCGTCAGGTCGAGCGCCTTGATCGCGTGACAGCAGCCGACGTAGCCCTTGGCCGGTGTGCGGCGGATCATCGCGCGAACGGACTCGATGACGTCCTTGTGTGTCTCGATGAATTTCGGCGTGAGCCAGCGGGCAACGGTCGGCTCCACCAGCGGCTCCATGCCCTTGGCGTCGACCGTGGCGATGCGCTCGTCCCATACGTGCTTCATGTCGGCGGGAATGCGGCTCGACGTGTCGCACAGGCTGAGGCTCTGGAGAATTTCCGGCGAGGACAGCGCGAGTGTCTGGCCGATCATGCCACCCATCGACAGCCCGATCCAGTGCGTGCGGGCAACGCCGAGTGCCTTCAGCAGCTCGCGGGCGTCGTCGGCCAGCTGGCTCAGCGTGTAGGCGCCCGCGGGTGCGTCGGTGTCCCCGTGTCCGCGTGTGTCGTAGCGCAGCACACGATACCGGCGCGCCAGCGCCTTCGCCTGCGCATCCCATATCGACAGATCGGTGGCGAGCGAATGGCTCATCGTCACCATCGGGCCGTTGGCCGGGCCCTCGAGCACATAATTCATCTCGATGCCGTTCGCGCTGATCTTCATCGCTTCGCCTCCTGGTCGATGGTCCACCCGAGGGCGTCGGCGGCCCGCTCGTCGCTCGGGCGACCGCGCTTGCGGAGCGCGTCGGCGATCTTGGCCCGCACCTCGGGCGGACGATTCTGCGCAAGCTTGAACTTCGCGCGACGCGCGCGAATGTCCAGCCGGACGGCCGCAATGTGAAGGATCGCGCCGCGATACATCGGATCCTCGGCGGTGACCGGCCGGAACCCGCCTTCGGGCTGGTAGCGCGCCAACAGTCGCATTTGCTGGGCAGCGAGCTCCACCGGATCTCCCGAGACCGTCGCCTCGCACTCGAACATCACGGTGCGGTGATACGCGGTGGCCATGATCGCGTTTTCCGGATCGACCCAGTACGACGGGATGGTCGCGAGCACCTCGTCGACCTCGAACATGCAGCGCGGCCGCGCCCGAAGATCGGCCGTCTGCTCGTCGGTGCGCACGAGGTGAATCTCGAAGGCTTCCCCGTCGTACGTGAAGGGATAAAGGCCGAGATGCGGCGTGCCGTCCGCCGCGACAGTGACGAGACGGCCCAGCTCCTGGGCGTGGACGAAGCGCTCGAGCTCGTCGGCCGGAACGTTGGTGTAGATGTCGTGAAAGATCACGCCGGTGCCCCCGCGCGAGCGTTCCGCACGATCATCGGCTCGCCTCGCACGCCAGGGCCTGCGTCACAGGCTCGCCTCGCCGACGGCTCCGGCTCGCACCATGGCCCCGCGACGTGCTGCGGCTCGCGAAACCATCTCGCAGAAGTATTGGTGCACGGTCGGGTCATCCGTCAGCTCCGGATGAAATGTCGCCACCAGCACGCTGCCCTGGCGCGCCATCACCGGCTCGTCGCCGAACGTCGCCAGGGTGTCGACGCCGGCGCCCACGCGCCGGATGCGCGGCGCACGGATGAACACCATCTCGACCGGTGTGGCGCGGCGCTCGAGGTTGGCGCTGCCGTACGCCTCGAAGGACTCACGCTGCCGGCCGTAGCCATTGCGCTCGACGCCGACGTCGATGAAGCCGAGCGAAAACTGGCGAGGATTCTCGACGTCGCGCGCGAGCAGGATGAGGCCGGCGCACGTGCCGAAGATCGGCCGGCCCTCACCGTGGAATTTCTCGAGCGCGGGCACGAACCCCCACGCGTCCATCAGCTTGAGCAGGGTCGTGCTCTCGCCTCCGGGAATGATCAGGCCATCGACGTCCCCAAGCTCGGCGGGCTTGCGGACTTCGACCGCCTGCACGCCACAACGCTGGAGCGCCTTGGCGTGGCGATCGAAGTCGCCCTGCAGCGCGAGGACGCCGATCTTCACCGCTACCAGCCCCGGGTCTGCATCAAATCCTTCTCGGCGAGCTTGCTGGTCTCGATGCCGACCATGGCGTCGCCGAGATCCTCGCTCACGCGAACCAGGACGTCGGGGTCCTTGAAGTGCGTGGTGGCCTGCACGATCGCCTTCGCGCGCCGGGCCGGATCGGAAGACTTGAAGATGCCCGAGCCGACGAACACGGCTTCGGCGCCGAGCTGCATCATCAGCGCCGCGTCCGCCGGCGTCGCGATGCCGCCGGCCGAGAAGTTCGGCACCGGCAGCTTGCCGGCCTGCGCGACCCACCGCACGAGATCGTACGGCGCGCCGAGGTTCTTGGCCTCGGTCATGAGCTCTTCGGGCGACAGGACCGTCAGCCGCCGGATGCCCGAGACGATGGCGCGCATGTGACGAACGGCCTCGACGATGTTGCCGGATCCCGCCTCCCCTTTCGTACGGATCATGGCGGCGCCCTCACCGATCCGGCGCAGCGCCTCGCCCAGGTCGCGGCACCCGCACACGAACGGCACGCGGAACGCGAACTTGTCGATGTGGAAATGCTCGTCGGCCGGCGTCAGCACCTCCGACTCGTCGATGAAGTCGATGCCGAGCGCCTCGAGGATCTGCGCCTCGACGAAGTGCCCGATGCGCGCCTTGGCCATGACGGGGATCGTCACCGCCTTCTGGATTTCCTGGATCTTCTTGACGGGAGACATGCGCGCGACGCCGCCGTCCTTGCGAATGTCCGATGGCACGCGCTCGAGCGCCATCACCGACGCCGCCCCGGCGTCCTCGGCGATCTTGGCCTGCTCGGCGTTCGTGACGTCCATGATGACGCCGCCCTTGAGCATCTCCGCCAGTCCGATGTGCTTGCGATCCGCGATCCTGAGCCCGTTTGCGTCCATCTCGTGCCCCTTTGTTTGTCGAATTCGACTGCCTCGCGTCACGCGCGCCCGTCGTGCGCCGGCGCGCCGCAACGACATCGCGCGTCAGACCAGTGGCGCCGCCACGCGCTCGACGGGATGCGCGCTCGGACGCTTGCGCGCGGCCCGCACCACGTCGCCGAGCCGCCGCATGCCCTCGTCGATCTTCCCGCCCGGCACCGATGAAAACGACAGCCGCAGCGTGCGCTCTCCGCTGCCGTCGACCCAAAACGCCGCCCCCGGAGTGTAGGCCACGCCGCGCTCGAGCGCTCGCGGAAGCAACGCCGCCGCATCGAGGCCGGCCGGCAGCGTCACCAGCAGCGAAAAGCCGCCCTCCGGCTCGGTCCACGTGACGTCCTCGGGCATGCGCCGCTTCAACGCCGCGACGAGCGTGTCACGACGACGCCGGTACTCGCCCGCGATGCGTGCCACGTGACGATCGAGCAGGCGCCGCTCGCAGAAGCGGTGCACGGCCGCCTGCAGCAGCGCGCTCGTGTGCAGATCCGCCAGCTGCTTGGCGGCGCGCAGCCGCTCGGCCAGCGGCGGCGGCGCCACGAGCCAGCCCAGCCGCAGTCCCGGAAACAACACCTTCGAAAACGTGCCGATGTAGACGACGACGCCGTCGCGGTCGAGCGCCTTCAGCGGCGCCGGCGGCCGCTCGCCGTAGTACAGGCTGCCGTCGAAGCCGTCCTCGACCACCGGCACCTGGTGCCGGGCCGCCACGGCCAGCAGTCGCCCCGCAACGTCGCGGCGGATCGTGAGCCCGGTCGGGTTGTGCGCCGACGGCTGGCAATAGAACAGCTTCGGAGCCTGGCGCTCGAGCAGCCGCTCGAACGCGTCCACGCGCGGGCCACCCTCGTCACGGTCCACCGCCAGCAGGGAGGCGCCGAACGAGCGAAACACCTGCATCGCGCGAGGATAGGTCGGCTGCTCGATGGCCACGGCATCGCCGGGATCGAGCAGCGTCCGCGCGATGAGGTCGAAGCCCTGCTGCGAGCCGTTCACGATCAGGATGTCGTCGGCGCGTGCCTCGAGCCCGAACCGCAACAGGTACGTCGTCAGATACCGACGCAGCGGCGGATAGCCGCCGACCGGGTAGTACTGCAGCAGCGACTCGCCCTCCTCGCGCACCACCTCGTTGAGCGCGCGGCGGAAGGCGTCGGTCGGGAACAACCCGCTGTCCGGCATCCCACCCGCGAACGAGATGACGCCGTCGCGAGCGGCGCTCGGCGCGCTGGCGCGCGCACGCTCGCCGTCGCTCTCGACGATGCGCGCGCTGCGCGACAGCAGCGCGGACCAGTTCACCGGCTGCGCGGCCGGCTCGACCGCCGGCGTGGCGCCGTCCGGAGGTCCCGCCACGAACGTGCCCTGGCCGACGTGGGCACGCGCCCAGCCGGCGGCCACCAGCTCCTCGTAGGCGAGCGACACCGTGGCGCGGTTCACGCCGAGCGAGTGCGCGAGCTCGCGCGTGGCGGGGAGCTTCACCCCGGGCGCGAGCAGCCGACCGGCGATCAGCCGTTCGAGATGCGCCTGGATCTGGCGGGCCAGCGGGACCGACTTGTCGCGGTCGAGTGGGATCTGCACGCGGCCTCCTTACCGAGCCATTTTCGACAGTAAACGGGGACCGTCAAGTGCCAATTGGCTGGTTCGGAAACGGGCCAATTCCGCGGCCCGCCGGAGCCCTCAGACGGCGGTCAGGAGGCGCGGCGTCGGGGCTCGCGGCGCTCGGCGGGCGCCAGATCGGCGGCGGCGGGCCCGTTCAGGAGCCGGCCGTACGCGTCGAAGCGCGAGCCGTGGCACGGACAGTCCCACGTGCGCTCGGCGTGATTCCACGCGACGGCGCAGCCCAGGTGCGGGCACATCGCGGAGCGCTCGTGGACGGCGCCGGCGTCGTCGCGGTACACGGCGACCTTCGCGATTCCCCGGCGCACGATGGCGCCGCATCCGCGCGGGACAGCGTCGGCCGAGTCGGCGTCGCCGCCGCTCAGCCAGCGCCCATACTGCACGGCCATGTTCGCCGCTTCGGCGAGGAACGGCCCCACCGCGCGCAGCCGCACGCGGCCGGGGTCGTACAAGGATGCCCACGGATTGTCGCGGCGATGGACCAGGTCGCTGAGCAGCATGCCGGCGATGGTGCCGTGCGTCATCCCCATGCCGGTGTCGCCGGTGGCGATGAACACGTTGTCGTGATCGTTGGGATTCCGTCCGATCAGGCCCAGACGGTCCACCGGCTCCAACACCTCGCCGGACCACCGATAGATCACGTCGCCCATGCCGGCGAAGCGCGCGCGTGCCCACGACTCGAGCCTCGCCCAGCGTCCTTCCGCGTCGTCGGCCTGGCCGATCTTGTGATCCTCGCCGCCGACGATCACGACGTCGCCCTCGGGCAGCGTATGCAGCCGAGCGTAGTGGTACGGATCGGCCGTGTCCCAGTAGAGCGCGCGCGCCGCGGAGTCTGGCGGCACCGCCGCGCCGATCGCGTACGTCGCGTACGCGTGCTGGCGCGCGTGCACCACCACGCGGCTCACGAACGGCGTGTTCGTCGCGACGACGACGGCGTCGCACACGACGACGCCGGCGCTCGTGCGCAGGCGCGCCGGCCGCCCGCCGGTCACCCACTCCACCCGCGTGCCGCAGTGGATGCGCCCGCCGCGCCGCTCGATGGCCGTCACGAGACCACTCAGATATTTGAGGACGTGGAACTGGGCCTGCCGCGGAAAACGCAGCGCCGGGCCCGTGTCGAAGGCGCCGAGCGGCGCGCGATCGATCAGCTCGACGTCGTTGAGGCCGGCCTCGTGTGCCGCGCGGCGTTCCTCGCGGAGAATCTCCGGCGTCTCGCCGGGCGGCGTGAACAGATAGCCGTCGATGCGTTCGAAGTCACAGTCGATCGACTCCGCGGCGGCAATCGCCTCGATCCGGTCGATGGCCGCCGTGTGGCTCTCGGCGGCCAGACGCGCGCCGTCCGGGCCGTGGATGCGCGCGATCTCGACGTAGAGATCGTCCATCGCGTTGGAGAGATGCGCGGTCGTACGGCCGCTCTGGCCGCCCCCGACGGGCCCATCGTCGAGCACCAGTACACGCCGTCCCTCGATCGCCAGGTGGTAGGCGACCGAGAGCCCGGCGATCCCGGCGCCGACGACGCACACATCGGCGCGAGCGTCGCCGCCGAGGGCGGGTCGCGGTGGTGTGTCAGCCGACGCGAACCATGGCGACCATGTCCGGCCCGAGTCCCCCCGCATGCGCCGATCCAGTGCAATGGCAATGCCCGGCAGCCGCGGCGGGCGGGACCGGTGAACGCGCCCGTATAATCATCAGACCGCGACCGCGGGTCGGGGACCCAATGGCCGCGAACCACGGGAGGAGGCGCGCATGAGCGCGGGCGAGGCACCGATCAAGCAAGCGATCCGGTGGATCGACGATCAACTGCACGACAATCCGAGGGCCGACCGCCTGAAGCTGGTCGACGAGGCGTCGCGGCGCTTCGACCTCTCACCCGTGGACGGAGAGTTCCTCTTCCGTCACCTCGCCTCGAAGAAGACGTAACGCCCGCGAACGGTCGTCAGCGCAGGCGGACGACCGTCGCGCCCTTGCCGCCTCGCTCTTCCGTCGCGTCGGCGAAGCCCACCACCAACGGGTGATCGCCCAGCAACGACTGCACGATGGCCCGCTGCACGCCGATGCCCCGCCCGTGGATCAATCGCACCTCGCGAAAGCCGCGGGCGTGCGCCGCCTCGAGATAGTCGTTCACGACGGACCGCACGTCGCGCGGCAGGAAGGAATGCAGATCGAGCGAGTCTTCGATCGGAAGCTGAACGGGATCGTCAGATCCCAGCGCCAGCTCCGCTCAGAGCGCGGGGCCGGCGATCACGTGCTGCTGCCAATGCTGGTACGACAGGAGATCCTCCCCTGCCAGCTTGCACTGTCAGAACGTGGCGGCGCGCTCGAAGAACGTCACGTCCACGAGCAGAACACTTTCCGCGCGCGCCGTGTCGGCCACTTTCTGGGTCACCATCTGGCGGACGAACGGAATCGGAATGCGTCCGAGGCGGTGCAGCACCTCCTCGGTGCAGCGCACGCGGGTGCCAGGCAGCAACGGCCCGGCGCCGGCGACCGCCGCGCGCTCGCCCTCGGGATGCTCGCACGTCTCGGGCACGAGCTGCTGCAGCCGCATCGACACGTACTCGGTGACCCACGTCTGAATGGCGGCTTTCGTGTCGCCGGGCGCCGTCGAGGCGGCCAGCCGATCGGTGAGCGTACGGAGCAGCTCTTCGAACCGTCCCAGACGTGACTCGAGTGCGGCGAGCCGCCGATCGACGTTCGGATCCGTCATTCAGCCCTCCTGCGCGGTCACGCTAGCACAGGCCGTCGGGTGTGCCAATCGGTGAGACGCTGATACGCGTCCGCCGCGCGCAGCACCGTCGCCTCATCGAATGGCCGCCCCACGAGCTGCATGCCGATCGGCAATCCTTGCGCCGAAAATCCGCACGGCACCGCGCACGCAGGGTGCCCCGAGCAATTGAACGGTCGCGTCAGGCGGATCAGCGCGCCGCGCACGTCGCTCGGACCATCGCCCAGCGTGATCTGACGCTCGTCGAGCCGCGGCGCGGTCAGCGGAGTCGCCGGCGCCAGCAGCACGTCACGCTGCGCCAGCGCCGCATCGATCTCGTCGCGAACGAGCGCGCGCGCCTGCTGGGCTCGGACGTAGTGCGCGCCGCTGATGAATGCGCCGAGCTGCAGCCGCTTGCGCACTTCCGGGTCGTAATCACCGGCCCGCGTCTTGAGCCAGCTCGTGTGATAGGCCAGCGCCTCGGAGGCCACGACGGCGTACGAGGCGGCGGCCACGTGGGCGACGTTCGGCAGCGCGACCTCGTCCACGACAGCCCCGGCGCCCTGCAGCGCCCTCGCCGCCGTTTCGACCGCAGTGCGCACCTCCGGCGTCGCCGACGTCAGAAAGAAGTCCCGCAACAGTCCCACGCGCAATCCTTTCACGTCGCCGGTCAGCGCCGCGAGATAGTCGGGCACCGGCAGCACGCTGCTCGATGCGTCGGCCGGGTCGTAGCCAGCGATCGCGCGCAACAGCAGCGCGGAGTCCGCGACGGTACGCGTCATCGGGCCCACGTGGTCCATCGACCACGCCAGCGGCAGCACCCCGGCGCGACTCACACGGCCATACGTCGGCTTCAGCCCGGTGATGCCACACAGCGACGCCGGAATGCGGATCGAGCCGCCCGTGTCCGAGCCGAGCGCGGCCGGGGCCAGGCCCGCAGCGACGGCGACGCCCGAGCCCGATGACGAGCCGCCGGGCATGCGCTCGGCGTCGGCATCCCAGGGATTGCGCGGCGCGCCGTGATGAGCGTTGAGCCCCTCGGGTCCATAGGCGAACTCCACCATGTGGAGCTTTCCGAGGACGATCGCCCCGGCTTCGCGCAGGCGACGCACGACGGTCGCGTCCGTCGCCGGCACGCGGTCCGCCAGGATCGTGGAACCCGCCGTCGTCGCGACGCCCGCGGTGTCGTAGAGGTCCTTCAGCGCGATCGGCACGCCGTGCAAGGGCCCGGACGGACGTCCGGACATCAGCGCGGCCTCGGCAGTGCGCGCAGCCTCGCTGGCCGCCTCGGCGCAGACCGTGATGTAGGCGCGCAGGCTCCTGTCGCGCGCGGCAATGCGCTCCAGGTGCACCCGCACGACCTCGACGGGCGAGACCTCTTTGCGCGCGATCATGCGCGCCAGGTCGATCACCGAGGCGAACGCGAGATCGACGCTCACAGAATGCGGTATTGCGTCGTGGGCTCGACGGCGTCGAGTGGCAGCGCGTCGAGCGTGGCGAGCAGACGCAGCGCCGCCTCGACGGCCGGACGCGCCGGCTCGAGCTCCTGCGGGGTCCAGTCGAAGCCCGCCAGGCGTGCGGCGCGCGAGAGGGCGTCGGCGTCGAATACCTCGCTCATGGCGCGCAGTCTAACGCGGTATGCTGGAGACCAAAAGGCCGCGCTCTTGATCCGTCGCCGCACCGCCTGGCTGATCGGTTTCCTCGTCTTCGTCACGCTCGCGTGCGTCGGCGTGGCGATCCTGGCCTGGGCGCCCGAGATCGTCCGACACGCCGCCGTGTTGCGCCTGGAGAGCCTGACGCACCGGCGCGTCTCGATCGACCGCGTGGAGCTGAGCCTGCTCACCGGCCACGTGGCGGTGCACGGCCTGCGGATCGCCGAGCGCGACGGTCCTGGCACGCTGGCGGTGATCACGCGTCTCGAGGGCCGTGTGCACCGGCGCTCGCTCTGGCGGCTGCACGTGTGGCTGGACGAGCTGTCCGTCACGGGCACCGAGATCCGCATCGTCCGCGTGTCGCCGACGCGATTCAACATCTCCGACCTGCTCGAACGGCCCGCCCAGCCCCGCTCGCCCATCCCGGTGACGATCGACCGGCTGCGCATCGCCGACAGCTCGCTGATCTTCGACGACCGCACCCTGAAGCCTGCGCGCCGATGGAAGGTCGAGCGCATCGACATCGAGGGTCGCGCGCTGTCCACCGCGAACGCCGGAGGCAGCCTCGAGCTAACCAGCGTCGCCGCGGGGTCACCGTTGCACGTGCGCGTTGAGGACGTTCGGCTGTCGCCCGTTCATCTCCGCGCCCACGTGACGGCGGCCAACGTGGACCTGGGCCTGCTGCGTCTCTACCTGCCCGGCGACGCCGCCGTGTTACCCGAGCGAGGCATCCTGAGCGCCGGCGCTACGGTCGTGCACGACGAGCGCGACGGCACCCGGGTCAGCGCGGGCGCGCGCGTACGCGACGTCGTTCTGGAGCGGCGCGGACAGGACGGAGCGTTCGCCACGTCTCCACAGATGACGGTCACGCTGAACGACCTTAGCGTCAAAGGCGGCACCTTTTCGGTCGTGCGCGCCGAGGTCGAGGGTGACGTCACGGTGACCGAGGCGATCTACGAGCCGCCGATCCGCTACGCCTTCACGGATACGCGGCTGGTGATGGAAAATCTCACCTGGCCATCGCCGCGCCCCGGGCGCGTGACGTTCACGGGAAGCCTGCCGGGCGGCGGCCGCCTCGAGGTGCGTGGCGCGCTTGCCGGCCAGCCACTCGCGACCGACGTCGCGATTCGCGCCACGCGGCTGCCGGTGGATCTCGCAAACCGCTATGCGCGTCTGGCCGGCTCTCTCAGCGGCGTTGCCGACGTCGACGCGCGACTGGTCGCCTCCTTCGACAAGAAGGCGCTGCGACTGCGCGTCACCGGAGCCGCGGGCGCCACCCGCCTGGTCGTCGCGGACCCGAGCCGCTCGGGTGATCCGCCCCTCGGCGTCGAACGCCTCGACGTCACCGGCTTCGACTATGAATGGCCATCCCGTCTGACGGTGGGCTTCGTGAACCTGCGCAAGCCATGGGCCAACGTCGAGCGCGATGCCGCCGGGGCCGTCGTCCTCCGCAATCTGTTCGTTCGGCAACCCGGCCCCGGTGACCCCGGGACCGCCGGTGCGTCGCCGCCCGCGGTGGAGGTCACGATCGGCGAGCTCCGTGTGCACGAGGGCGCGCTCACGTTGCTCGACGGCACCGTGACGCCGACCGCGCGCCTCGCGGTGAGCGCGATCGGCGTGACGGTGAAGAACGCCGGCTGGCCCGCGCGCGGTCCCGCGCAGCTTGCGATCGAGGCGACGCTGCCCGGTGGCGGCACCGTGACCGTGGCCGGCACCGGCGAGCTGGACCAGCGTGTCGTGCGCGTGAGCGTGAACGCCAAAAACGTCGACGTGGCCCACGCACAACCTTATCTGCCGTTTCGCGGCCGCGTGCAGGGTCGTATCGAAGCCCAGCTCGACGTGCGCGGCCGGCTCGATCCGCCGCGCATGCGCGTGCGCGGCACGGTGGGCGCGAGCGACCTCGTCCTGGTGGACGGCGATCGTCAGCTGCTGACGGTGGCCCGCATCGACGCGAGCGGGGTCGACTACCGCGCCCCGGCGAAGCTCGCGGTGGACGACGTGCGAGTGCTCCGCCCATGGGCGCTCATCGATCGAGACGAGCGCGGCCAGCTGTCGCTTCGCGCGGCACTCGAGGCCAGACCGCGACCGACGCCCGCGTCCTCCGCCCCATCCGCGCCCGATCCGGCGCTCACGCCGGAGGTCGCCGTGCGCCACGCCGTCATGGAGGACGGCGGCACCAACATCGTGGACGATTCCGTCGAGCCGGCGGCGCGCCTCCAGGTCCGCGGCACACGACTCGAGGTCCGCAATTTCACGTGGCCGGTCAAGCAGCCCGCCGAGGCGTTGGTCGCCACGCCGATGCCTCGCGGTGGACGGCTGGAGGGTCGCGGCACGTTCCAGGTCGATCCCTCGCGGATGGACGTGCGCGTCACGCTCGCGGGCGTGGCGCTCTCACCCGCACAGCCCTATCTGCCCGTCGGCGCGCGGCTCAGCGGCAACGTGGATGGCGAAGCGCACATCAGCGCCCGCTTCGAGCCGTTCACGCTGTCGGTGCGCGGCAACGCCGCCGTCAAGGAGCTCGCGATCGGCGACGCCAACCGTCAGCTCCTCACGGCAGGACACGCGCGCGCCGACGGCGTCGACGTGCAGTGGCCGAGCGGCGTGCGCGTGGCCAGCGTCACAATCGAGAAGCCCTGGGTGCTGTTCGAGCGCGAGGCCTCGGGCCGTTTCCCGCTCGTCGACCTCCTGACGCCCCGCGTGGCGCGGCCCACGAGACCGACGGCGCCGCGCCCCACGGGTCCGGCCGCGGCGGAGGCGCTTCGCTTCTCGCTCGGGCAGCTCACGCTCAGCGACGGCTTCGGGCGCTTCGTGGACCGCACGACCGAGCCCGACTTCGCGGAGGAGCTCTCGGGCGTCAACCTCACGCTGGTCGGGCTCGGGACCACGCCGAGCGACAAGGCACGGACGGCCGTGCGCGCGACGATCGGCCCCAGCGCGACGCTCTCGATCAGCGGCGAGCTCGGCACGATCGGCGCGCCGCCCGGCGTCGACGTGCTCTTCACCCTCGGCGGCTATGCGGCGCCGCGCGCCAATGCGTATCTCGACATGCTGTTCGGCTGGACGGCGCGCCAGGGAAGCCTGACGCTCGCCGCGCGCTACCGCATCGAAGGCGACGAGATCGAAGCCACGAACGACGCGGGCATCGACGGCCTCGACGTGGTGCGCTCGGCGGCGCGGGCGACGCCGCCGAAGTGGCCGATTGGCTTACCGCTCGACACGTTCGTGTCGCTGCTCAAGGATCGTCAGGGCCACGTCGAGCTCTCGGTGCCGGTGCACGGCCGCCTGTCGTCGCCGGAGTTCGACCTCGGCGACGCGATCTGGAGCGCGCTTCGCGGGCTCGCCTTCAAGACCGTCGGGCTGCCGTTCGCCCTGATCGGCAAGCTGTTCGTCACTGAGGATTCGCGCATCGAATCGCTGTCGGTGAATCCCGTGACGTTCCTGCCGGGGACGGCCACGCCGCGGCCCGAGATGAACGAGCATCTCGATCGGCTCGCCAAATTCCTGCGGGACAAGCCGGCGATCCGGCTCCGGCTGCGTCCGGTCCTCACCGTCGCCGACGCGGAGCCGCTGAAGCTCGAGGCGCTGCGCGATCGCCTCAGGGAGCGGGCCAAGGACGGCAGCGACGAAGCGCTGCGCGAGCAGGCCCTGCGCACGTTCACCCGGCGGTTTCCCAAGCGTGAGCCGCCGGCCTCGCTCGACGCGCTGCTCGCGGCGCTCGCCGCCGAGACGCGCCCACCCGCGGAGGCCCAGGCCGCCCTCGGCGCGCGCCGCGTAGCGGTCGTGCGCGACGCGCTGAGCGGGCGCGGTGTGGAGACCGCGCGTCTGGCTGCCCAGACGGCGCCGGCCGCGGTCGAAGGCGAGGGCACCGGTCGCGTCGAGTTCGAGATCGCGCCGTAGGCGGGCGCGGCCGCGCGCTACAATATCGCCGGATGTCCGTCTCGCTCGTCATCTTGCCGCACCCGGCGGAGGCCGGGACACGCCGCGAGCTCAGCGTCGCGGCCGGCACCAGCATCCTGAAGGCGGCGCACGACGGCGGCGTCGATCTCACCGCCACCTGCGGCGGTCGCGGCCGGTGCACTTCGTGCCGCGTGAAATTCGTCGCCGGCACGATCCCGCCGCCGACGATCATGGACGAGATCCAGCTGGGCGACGACCTCGTGCGCGAGGGGTATCGCCTGTCCTGCCAGTGTGCCGTGACCGAGCCGGTCACCGTGCAGGTCGCGCCGCCGCTCGAGGAGCACGCGTTCCAGATCCTCGGTGCCGGCCCCGGCGTCGGCGGCCTCGGGTTGCGCATCGACGCGGGCGTGGCGAAGGAGCTGGTGAAAGTCTCGCTGCCGCGCGAGGAGCACCACCAGACATCGGACCTCGAGCAGCTCGCGTCGGCGGTCGGTGTGCCGCCCGAGGACGTGGGACCGAGCGTCCTGGCCGGGCTGCCGCAGGCGCTGCGCGACGATCCGAGCGGCGTGACGGTGACCACGTTCACGGCCGGCAGCGGCGCCAGAACGGAGCGCATGGTGATCGCCGTGGAGCGTGGCGACACGACAGCGATGAAATTCGGGCTGGCGATCGACGTCGGCACGACGAGCGTCGTGACCACGCTGATCGAGCTCGACTCGGGCGAGCAGCTCGCCTCGGTCTCGAGCCTGAATCCCCAGGCCGTCTTCGGCGGCGATCTCATGTCGCGCATCGCCTTCGCCCAGTTCAATCCGGCCAATCTCCGCAAGCTCCACACGCGGATCGTCGGCCTGCTCAACCAGCACGTCGCCGAGGTGTGCCGGACGTCCGGGGTGCTGCCGAAGTGGATCTACAAAGCCGTCATCGTCGGCAACACCTGCATGCATCATCTCCTGCTCGGTATCGATCCCTCCCATGTCGGGCTCGCGCCCTACGCTCCGGTGATGCGGCACGCCGCCGTGCTCGCCGCGCGCGAGGTCCCGCTCAAGATTGCGGCCGAGGGACGCGTGTGCATGCTGCCCCTGGTGGCCGGATTTGTCGGCGCCGACGCCGTCGCAGTGGCCCTCGCCACGCGGCTGGCCGACTCTCCGAGCCTCCGCGTGGCCGTCGACATCGGCACCAACGGTGAGGTGCTGCTCGGCTCGCGCGAGCGGCTGCTGGCGTGCTCGGCGCCCGCCGGGCCCGCGCTCGAGGGGGCGCAGATCCGTCATGGCATGCGGGCGGCGCAGGGGGCGATCGACCGCGTCACCGTCGACGACGACGTGCGTGTGCACACGATCGGCGAGACGCCGGCGCTCGGCATCTGCGGGTCGGGGCTCATCGACCTGCTCGCCGGGCTGCTCGACACGGGCGTCGTGGACTGGACCGGCTTGATCCGCGTGGAGTCGCGCGACAGCCTGCCGCCGGCCCTCCGCCATCGCGTGGAGATGCGTGGAGAGGAGCGCGTGTTCGTGCTCCTGCGCGCGGGCGAGGCGGGAGCACGCGGCGAGATCCTGCTCACGCAGGATGACGTGCGCCAGGTGCAGCTCGCCAAGGGCGCGATCGCCTCGGGCGTCGCGATGTTGCTCCACGTGGCCGCTGTGCCGCTCGAAGCGCTCGAAGAGCTGATGCTCGCGGGTGGCTTCGGCAACTACCTGTCGATTCCGAGCGCGATCCGCATCGGCTTGATCCCGGCGCTGCCGCCGGCGCGTGTCCGCTACGTCGGCAATGCGGCGTCCCTCGGCGCCCAGCTGTGCCTCTTGTCCGAGGCGGAGCGCGCGCGGGCCGACGCGATCGCCGCGCGGATCGAGCACGTGTCGCTGGCCGCGCATCCCGACTTCGAGCAGATCTTCGTCGACGCCATGAATTTTCCCCGCGCCTGATGTCCGCTCCGATGCTGGACGCGGCCCGCCTCGCCGGTCTCAAGACCGGCCCCACCGCGGTCACGGTGGCTGCCCGCTGGCTGATGGCCTACGCCGCCGCGCTCGGCGAGAGCGATCCGCGCTACTACGACACGATCGCGCCGGGCGGGCCGCTCGCGCACCCGTTGTTCTCGGTGTGCTACGAATGGCCGCTCGCCGTCGCCCTGCGCGCGAAGATGATGGACGAGTCCGTGGCGCGCCGTGGCGTCCACGCGTTCCACAA
>Ga0075421_100003755_pt1 | contig 18240 bp, 16 predicted proteins | sample SoiMetdeltSBSDD5_FD_75292 | JGI IMG/M metagenome (GOLD analysis project Ga0075421, IMG submission 75292) | Bulk soil microbial communities from a Populus tree surrounding site in Tennessee, USA - Soil MetaG P. deltoides SBSDD5 | ecosystem: Environmental > Terrestrial > Soil > Tree plantation...
GGAGGCGCGCCAGGCGCTGCTGGCGCTCGCCTCGAGCAGGCTCGGCGTGCAGACCGGAAGCCTCACGGTGTCGAAAGGGGTGGTGTCGATCGACGGACATCCCAGCCGCTCGGTCACCTATGGCGCGCTCCTCGGCGACAAGCCGTTCAACGTCAAGTTCACCGGCACGGCGCCGCAAAAGCCGATCAACCGTTACAAGCTCGTCGGCACGCGCGTGCCGCGCGTCGATATTCCGGCCAAGGCGAGCGGCACCTACGTGCACATGCAGCACGTGCGCGTGCCCGACATGCTGCACGGCCGCGTCGTGCGCCCGCGCGGGCAAGGCGCCTACGGCGCAGGCGCCAAACCGATGACCATCGACGAGAGCTCGATCGCGGACATTGCGAGCGCGCGCGTGGTGCGCAAGGGCGACTTCGTCGGTGTCGTCGCCGAGCGCGAGTGGGACGCCATCAAGGCCGCCCGCGCGCTCAAGGTCGTCTGGCAGGAGAGCTCGGCGCTGCCCGGCAATGCGGATTTGTTTGACCGCATGCGGACCGCCAAAACCACCGACACGGTGATCGCCGACTGGGGCGATGCGGCCAATGCGTTCGCCCAAGCCGTGCACGTGGCATCGTCGACCTATCGCTGTCCATACCAGTCGCATGCACCGTTCGCGCCGAATTGCGCGCTCGCCGATGTCGGTGCGAACGGCGCGCTGGTGATGTCTTCGACGCAGGACATCTACAACTCGCGCGAGATGCTGGCGCAGGTGCTCGGATTGCCAGTCGATAAGGTCCGCGTCCAGTACTACGAGAGCTCCGGCACGTTCGGCCGTAGCTGCTATGAGGATGCCGCGCAAGCCGCGGCCGTGATGTCGCAAGCGGTCGGCAAGCCGGTGCGCGTGCAGTTCATGCGCTCGGACGAGCTCGGTTGGGACGATTACGGCCCCGCGCATCTCGCCGACGTGCGCGCCGGCATCGATGCTAACGGAAAGCTCATAGCTTACGAGTACCACGGCTGGCAGCACGGCTGGGTCGTCAACGAGACAACCCATGAGCTCGCTTTGCTCACACCGCCCAAGGAGCGCACCACCGGAGCCGCCTCGATCCCGGTCAACCGCATGAGCACCGGCTCGATGTATGCGGTGGCGAACCGGCGCGTCGTCAGCCATGCCGTGCCGATGGTCGGATACCTCAAGGGTGCGCCGCTGCGTTCGCCGCTCGATCTGTCGTTCGCTTTCGCCTCCGAGCAGACGATCGACGAGCTCGCGGTCATGGCCAAGATCGATCCGCTCGAGTTCCGGCGCATCAACATCGGCGACGCGCGCTGGCTCGGCGTACTCAATGCCGCCGCCGCGGCTGCCGATTGGAAACCGAGGGTCGCGGGCTCGGCCTTATCCGATGCCGACTTCGTCACTGGCCGCGGCATCGGGCTCGGCACCCACCACGTGTCCTATGGCGCTGCCGTTGCCGATATCGTGGTCAGCCGGCGCACCGGCAACATCGTCGCCACCGATATTTACGCCGCGCTCGACGCGGGGCAGGTGATCAATCCCGCGCTGGTCGAGAACCAAATCGTCGGACAAGCGATCCAGGCCACGAGCCGGGTGCTCAAGGAAGAGGTGACGTTCGACAAGAGCGGCGTCACCAGCCTCGATTGGGTGTCGTATCCGGTGCTGCGCTTCGCCGAACATCCGCACGTGACGGCGGTCGTGGTGCAGCGCCTCGACGAACCTTCGACGGGCGCCGGCGAGGAGGCCATGGGCGCCACCGCCGCCGCGATCGCCAACGCGTTCTTCGACGCGACTGGGGTGCGGCTGCGGCAATACCCGATGACGCCTGAACGCGTGAAGGCCGCCCTCGCCGCCAAGACATAAGCTAATGCAAACTAGCGTGGTCGGCTGGTGTGCCCTTCAAGCGACAACCAGCGACCGTAGCCGCCGCGGCGATCCTTGCTGCAAGAAAGCGAGCGGATGGTCTTGCTCGCCGCGCGGCGCTGAGCGACCATGGTCGCACAACCATGGAGCGCCGGCGTCGCTCCGGCTCCGCCCAGAGGAATCCCATGATTAGCAAAACATCGTTCTCCGCCATCGCGCTCGCGGCTGTGCTGACAGCCGTGCCGATGCCCGCCGCCGCCAAGGACAAGGTCAAGGTCGGTTTCATCGGCCCGCTCACCGGCGGCACCGCCGCCAATGGGCTGGGCGGCCGCAACTCAGCCGACCTCGCGGTGCGGCTGCGCAACGCCGACCCCAAGGCGAAATACGAATACGAGCTCGTCGTGCTCGACGACGAATGCAAGCCGAACGTCGCGGTGCAGGCAGCGACCAAACTAGGAGCCGACCGCAGCATCGTCGCCTCGGTGTCGCACTACTGCTCAGTCGCGGCGATCGCCGCGGTCGAGACCTATAACCGGCTCGGTCTGCCGATGGTGGTCTGGGGCGCGGTGCTGCCCGACATCACCTACCGCAACAAGTTTCCGGAGGTGCACCGGGTCAACGGCACCATGATCAACCAGAACGAGGTCGCGGCGAAATTCATGACCGGACTCGGCTTCAAGGCATGGGTGGTCATTCACGACACCACCGACTACGGCAAGGGCCACAACGAATACTTCTCAAAATACGTCAAGGCGAACGGCGGCCAGATCCTCGGCACCTTCGGCGTCACCGCCGACCAGCAGGATTTCACCGCCGAGCTCACGCAGGCAAAGACGTTCAATCCCGAAGTCATCTATTTCGGCGGGCTCACGCCGATCGGCATTCGCCTGCGCTCGCAGATGGACAAGATCGGCCTCAACGCGGTGCTCCAAGGAACGTCAGGCATCAAGTCCGACGCCTACATCCAGGGACTGGGACCGCTCGCCGAAGGCTCGCTCAGCTTCATCGAAGGCGCGCCGATCGAGAAGCTGCCGGGCGGGAAACAGTTTCAGGAGCAGTATGACAAGGCCGGCTACAAGGAGCCGCCGGAAGCCTACGGCGCCTTCGCCTTCGTCGCCATGCAGCTCGTGCTCGACAAGATCGAGCAGGTGGGGCCCGACCGCAAGAAGGTGACCGATGCATTGGCCAACGTGGTCAATTACGACTCCATCGCCGGCCCCGTCACCTTCGACGATCACGGGCAGAACACGGTTCCCTTGATCACCAAGTTCGTCGCGCAGGACGGCAAGTGGCTGGTCTGGGAGGACAGCGAGTACGCCTCCGGCAAACGCAAGCTGAAGAAGTGAGAGCGCGTCGCTAGCCTTCGGTGCGGGCATAGGGTGGGCAAAGGCGAGAAAACGCTCGTGCCGGAAACGCCCGGCGTCGCGCGCCTTTGCCCACGCGATCCAAGCCTCGTCGAATGCCCGCCGATCTCCGCGTGGGCGACGGCGAAATCGCCGTTGCCCGCCCTACGGCAATTGGACCGGAGGTAGGCTCGTGGACATTGCGCTGCAATACCTGATCAACGGGCTCATGCTCGGCGTCATGTACGCGCTGGTCGCCGTCGGCTTCACGCTGTTCTTCGGCGTGCTCGACGTGATCAAGTTCTCCCACGGCGACGTCCTCACGGTTGGAGTGTTCACGGCGCTAGCCACCTATCTCGCTTTGCGGGCGGCGCAGGTGAGTTCGCCGATTCTCCAGCTCATCGTGATCTCGGTCGTGGGCATGGCGGCGATGGCGGCGCTCGGCGCCGTGATCGCCCGCGCGCTCGTGCTCCCGCTGCGCTTGGCGCCTGCGCTCAACACGCTGCTGATCACGCTGATGCTGGGAACGGTGCTGCGCGAAGGCGTGCGGCTCATTTTTCCCGATGGCTCCAATCCAAAGCCGTTCCCGGCCCTGCTGCCAACCACCGCGTTCAGCTGGGGCCATTTCAACTTGCGGCTCGATAGTCTGATCCTGTTGGTCGCAGGCGTGGCGATGATCATCGCCGTCCATGTCCTGATCAACAAGACCAAGCTCGGATTGGCGATCCGCGCGGTCGCACAGGACGGCGAGACCGCGCGCACCATGGGCATCAATTTCACCTTCGTGGTGCTGATCACGTTCGCTATCGGCTCCGCGGTTGCCGCCTTCGCCGGCGTGATGAACGGGCTCTATTACAACGAGATCAATTTCGGCATGGGGCTTCTGCTCGGCGTGTTCGGCTTCAGCGCTGCCGTGGTGGGCGGGCTTGGCAACATCTACGGCGCAATCCTCGGCGGCTTCCTGTTCGCCGGCCTGCAGACCGTGGGCGCGGTCGCTTTGCCGTTCGCCAGCGCCTACAAGGACGTGTTCGCGCTCGCCGTGATCATCGCCATCATGACCTGGCGGCCGACTGGCCTGATCGCGGAGAAATCAAGCGAGCGGGTGTAATGGCCAGGCCCTCGCCGCTTCCCGCGCTCGCCTGGGCGGCCGTCGCCACCCTTTACGGAATCGTCTTCCTCGGCGCCGAGAGCGAACGTGAAGTGGGCGCGCTGTTGGCGCTGGCCGCCGCCGCGATCGCGCTCGGCGCGCGCTTGCGCCTGGTTGACAAGATCAGGGCGAGCATCGGTTCGAACGAGCGCGCCTTCGACGTCGCCGCGCTTGCCGGCGTGCTCGTAGCCGCCTTCTGGTTCCACGAGGAGCATTTCGTCATCCTGATGATGACGACGGCGCTCTTGCTGATGGTCGCCTCGCTCGGGCTGACCATCCAGTTCGGCTACGCTGGGGTCGTCAATTTCGCTGGCGCGGCCTTTCTCGGTGTCGGCTGCTACACCGCTGGCGTGCTCACCAAATACACCGCGCTGCCCTCCTTCATGACGCTCCCGCTCGGCGGGCTGATGGCGGCGCTGATCGGATCGATCTTGATCCTGCCGGTGCTGCGCACCCGCGGGCATTACGCCGCGCTCGTCACCATCGCCTTCGGCATCCTGTTCAAAGTGTTTCTCGAGGTCAACGACACGCTCGGCGGACCGCAAGGCATCCAGGTCAAGCCGCTGGTGCTCTTCGGCTGGAACTTCAACAGCCCGATCCGGATCGGCGATTTCACCGCCTCGTTCTATTTCTCCTATCTTCTGCTGGCGCTCGTGCTGCTGCTGATAAGCTTCGCGCTGGTGCGGCGGCTCGAGCGCTCGTGGATTGGGCTGAGCCTGGACGCCATTCGCCTCGATGAGATTGCCTCGGCCTGCTACGGGCTCGACCTCGCGCGCTGGAAGGTCTTTGCCTTCACGCTGGGCAATTTTCTCGCCGGCGTGGCGGGCGCGGCCTATGGCCATGTGCTCGGCTTCATCGCGCCCAATAATTTCACGTTCGGCGATTCGCTGATCCTGGTGTCGATCATCCTTCTCGGCGGCATCGGCAATCTCTGGGGCGTCGCGGTCGCTGCCGCCTTCGTCGTGATCCTGCCGGAAAAATTCCAGGTCATCCAGGAATACCGCTTTGCGCTTTATGCGGTGCTGGTGATCCTCATCCTTCTGTTTCGCCCGCAAGGCCTGCTGCCGCGCCAGTTGCGCGAGTATGTCGGCAGGGCGGAGAGACTTCGATGAGCGCCTTGCTCGCGTGTCATGGTTTGACCTGCCGCTTCGGCGGGCTCGTAGCCCTCGACGAAGTCGATTTCCACGTCGATGAGGGCGAGATCGTCGGCCTGATCGGGCCGAACGGCTCGGGCAAGACCACGTTGTTCAACGTGGTGACCGGCATCTACGGCGCGGACGACGGCAGCGTCACCTTCGCCGGCACCGACATGACTGGCGCCGCGCCGCAAGCGGTGTACTGCGCCGGGGTGACCCGCACCTTTCAGCGCTCGCGCATGTGCCTGCCGCTCTCGGTGTTCGACAACATCATGGTCGGCAATCACAAGCGGCTGAACCACGGCCTTGTCTTCAATCTGCTGCGCCGGCGCGCATTCGCCGCCGAATTCGCGCGCAGCTGGGAGGAAGCGCGCGAGCTCGTCACCGTGTTCAATCCGGAGCTGGCCTACCGCGTGGACGAGCCGGCGGCCGGCTTGCCGATGATCGATCGTCGCCGGGTCGAGATCTGCCGCGCGCTCATTAGCCGGCCGCGCCTCGTCCTGCTCGACGAACCGTCCGCCGGAATGACGCATGAGGAAACGCGCCAGCTCATGGACGACATTCTCATCGTGCGCGGCCGAATGCCGGGCCTGACCATCGTCGTCATCGAGCATGAAATGGGCGTGATCGAGCGCATCACCGATCGCTGCGTGGTGCTCAATTACGGCCGCAAGATTAAGGAAGGCACCTTCGCCGAGGTTGCTGCCGATCGGCAAGTGCAAGAAGCCTATCTCGGGGTGGCTTAAATGGCGGGCAGGCTCGAGATCGCCGACGTCACCACCGCCTATGACAAGGCGGACGTGCTGCAGGGCGTTTCGCTCACGGTAGAGGCCGGCAGCATCACCTGCCTGCTCGGTTCGAATGGTTCCGGCAAGACCACGCTGATCCGCTCCATCCTGGGACTGACGCCGCCGCGCGCCGGCCGCATCCTGTTCGACGACCGCGACATCACGCGGCTGCCGACCCACAAGGTGATCGCCGCCGGCATCGCCTGCATCCCGGAAGGCCGCAAGGTCTTTGCCAAACTTACCGTCGAGGAAAATCTGCGGGTCGGCGCCTATCAGGAGAGCTCCGAGGCGGTGACGCGCACGCGCATCGAGGAGATCTATCGCCTGTTCCCGCGCCTGGGCGAGCGCCGTGCGCAGATTGCCGGCACCATGTCGGGCGGCGAGCAAGCGATGATCTCCATCGGCCGCGGCCTGATGCGTGCCCCCAAGCTGTTGCTCGTGGACGAGCCATCGCTCGGGCTCTCGCCGATGCTGGTCAGGGAGAATTTCAACATCATCCGGCAAATCAATGCGCGCGGCATCACCGTGTTTCTGGTCGAGCAGAACGTGCATCAGACGCTCGCCATCTCCCATTACGGCTATGTGCTGTCGAAGGGACGCGTGGTCGCGGCGGGCCGCCCGGACGAACTCGCGGGCCGCGCGGAGGTGCGGGAGGCGTATTTCGGTTAGGGTTGTCATTGCCGTGCTTTCCCGTCCTCCCCGCGCATAGCGCGTCGAAGACGCGCGTAAACGCGCTTATGCTGGGGACCCATATTCCAGAGGCGGTGGTCATGGGTCCCCGCTTTCGCGGGGACGACAGGAACGGGCGGATGAATCGCCATTAACGGACGCAAGTCTTTGCAAACGGAAGCATCACAGATCGAGGCAAAAGGCGAGCTCACGCGCCCATGCCCCGCGTGCGGCCGCCCGACGCAGCACGCGTTTCGCTTTCGCGTCAACGGCTGCGACATCCTGCAATGCCACGCATGCGGCCTAGGCCGTACGGAAACGTCCGCTTTCGATCCCGCCGCCTACTACACCGAGGACTATTTTTCCGGCCGCCGCGCCGACGGCTACTCCGACTACCTCGGTGCAGAGCCGGTACTGCGCCGCGAGTTTGCCCGCAGCGTCGATTTCATCCGCCAGTACTGCGAGGGCGGCAAGCTGCTTGAGCTCGGATGCGCTTACGGGTTCTTTCTCATGGAGGCGGCGCGCTATTTCGACGTGACCGGTATCGAGCTCGCTCCAGAGGCCGCCGAACACGGCCGGCGCGCGGGTTTGAATATTTTGCAGGGCATGGCAGACGCGGCGACCCTGCAGCGGCTCGGTCGGGTGGATGTCGTCGTCCTGTTCGACGTCATCGAGCATCTGCCGGATCCGCGCGAGACGCTGGCGCTGTGCCGCGATCATGTCAATGCCGGCGGCATCATCGTGATCACGACGGGAGACTTCGGCTCCACGGCCGCGAGGCTAGCCGGCGCACGATGGCGGCTCATGACGCCGCCGCAACACCTGTGGTTCTTCACGCAGAAGAGCGTACGCCGGTTGGCCGCCGGCCTCGGGCTTGCGGTGGAGCATCTGGACCATCCCTGGAAGATCGTTCCAGCCTCCCTGATCGTCTTCCAGTTGCGGCGAATGCTTGGCTGGCGCGGCGAACGCGTCACCGCCGCCAGCCGGATCGGCGTACCGGTCAACCTGTTCGACGCCATGCGCATCGTGCTGCGCAAGCCGGCGTGAGGGTGACACCTCATCCGGTCAAAACGTCGCAGGTCTGACTGCAGACTCAAACCGGAACTTTTTCCAGACTGGGGGCATTTGCGGTTGCCTTTGACACGGATTTGTCATCGTCCCGCAATGTGGAAGGGCCAGGACGTGCCAGATGGTCTCCCGGGCACAAATGTATGTGGTGATTCCGGCCTATAACGAAGGGCCGGTCATTTCCCGCGTGGTGAGCGAGGTCAAACGGGCGGGCTACGCCGTCGTTGTCGTTGACGATGGCTCGAGCGACGCCACCGCCGAAGAGGCCCGCGCCGCCGGCGCTGGGGTCATCACGCATCCCTTCAACCTCGGCCAGGGCGCTGCGCTGCAGACCGGCATTGATTACGCGGTGGTGCAGGGGGCCGAGGTGATCGTCACATTCGATGCCGACGGCCAGCACCGCGTCTCCGACATCGCGCGCCTCGCCGAGGCGCTCGTCCAAGAGCGCGCCGATTTCGCGCTCGGCAGCCGGTTTCTCGGACAGGCGCCAAACCTCCCGCCGCTGCGCCGGCTGCTGCTGCACGCCGCTACCGCGTTCACGCGACTGACCACGGGCTTGCAGGTGACCGACACCCACAACGGGCTGCGCGCCATGACCCGTCGGGGCGCCGCCGCCATCCGCCTGCGGCAGAACCGCATGGCGCACGCGTCGGAATGGCTGAGCCAGATCGCCGCCAGCGGCCTTCGCTACGTCGAACGGCCGGTCACGATCGAATACACCGCCTACTCCCTCGCCAAAGGCCAGAGCCTCGGCGACGCTGTCCTTATCTTGCTCGATCTCTTCGCGCGCAGGCTCTACCGATGATCGCTCAATTAATCCTGTCGATCCTGTTGGCCGGGATTCTGATCTACGCCTGGAGCGAATACGCGCGCTCACCCGCGGTCGCGGTGCTGGCGCTGTTCGTGGCAACGGCCGGGCTCTACTTCGTCTGGGTGCCCGAGCACAGCACTGCGCTCGCGGAGTTGGTCGGGATCGGCCGCGGCGTCGACCTCATTCTTTATGTCTGGGTTTGCCTGAGCTTGATCGTGGTGCTCAATCTGCACCTAAAGCTGCGCACCCAAATGGAATTGATCACCGCGCTGGCGCGCAAGATCGCGCTCGCCGACGCTCAGGCCCCCGATCGAGGAAGGGAATATCCGGGATCCCGTTCCGGAATGAGCGGCGGATAGGTGCTCGACTAATCCCATAGCTCCTTGCGCGCATAGATCCAGGCGAACGTCCGATCGAAGCGCTTGACCTCGTCGATGAGGACAACGGGCTTATTCTCCGCGCACCGTGAGCGCTGCGTTGCGATGATGAAATCGGCCTTGTCCGGGTCGGTCTCAACGATCCAGGGCCGTTTCAGCAGCGGGTGCACGCGGTTCTCCCGCGCGCCAATGCAAATGAGGATGCGCCGTGGGCCCCCGGCTGACTGTATGGATGGAGCACGGTCCAGCCGCTGTTCGAGCCGCCGCAATGCTTCGGTGGCGGCCGCCGACCAATAATCGAGCTCGAATCTGTCGTAGGCGTCGCGCGTTCCGCCGGCGATTGCGTTCATCGCCACGTATTCGAGCGGGTGCAACGCCGCAAGTGTCGTGACGCTGCTGCCGACATAGGCCGCGGCAATGACGGCGGCGGCGAGGGGTGCGCGCGCGAGAAGCGGTAACAGCGCCCGCCAGCCGAGGCCGGCTACCACCGCGAGCATGGGGATCACGAACAGGACGTGGCGTATCCCGTCGTACATGGTCGCGCGCTGGAGGATGAGAAATCCCAGCGGGAGCATCACGGCCGCGCACACCGTAATCATGGCCCGCTCGCGCGCGAGCGTCAGCACCGCCATGCGCCAGAGAGCGCGGCGCTCGATATGCGCCTTCGCAACAGCATCGCGCGCAAGCCTCGCCGCGGCGACAATCGTATGGACGCAGGCAACCGCTAGCAAGGCGAGGAACGCTTCCGGTAGGCGGACCAGAAGCTGCGCCGCAACGTAGGATGGCGGCAGCGCGCTGGTCGATATTTGCTTACCCCAATGCACAAATTCGAACGACGCCGGGATGGTCGCGAAATGAACAAGCGCGATCTTGAAATGCACGAATGGGTTGCCGGTCTGCAGCCACGGCCAAAGCGCAACGGCAGTGATCCAGGCGATGACGAGCACGGCCGCAAAACGGGCGCTGAGCTCCACAACGTAGCGCCGTGTCAATCGGCTGCCGCTCGCGACAACCTCCGCGGCGCATAGGATGAGCGCTCCAAGCAAATAGGCGTGGGTGATGATGCCGCCGGTGCGCGTGGCGATCGCGAGCCCGCTCAAGAGACCCGCGGCGAGCGTTGCGTGCCAAGACGGCAGGATCTGCCGGGTCATCACCACGATGGCGAGGGTCGCGCAGGTCATCGCCGCGAGGAAAGGAACATCGATCGGCGTGAAGAACAGGCTACCGTACAAGTATCCCGTCATCAGGCAGAGCACGATCGCGGCAAGGCCGGCCCAGCGCCCGGCCGCAAGGCGCCCGAGCGGCAGCAGCGCGGCCACGCCGGCAAGCCCGACCAGGAAAGTCAGGGCATGGCGAACCGTGATCCGGTCGGCAAAGTCGAGCGATTGGAGATAGGCCGTAAGCATCTGGAACCACGGCCCGTAATACCAAAGCGAGAATTCCACGGTCTCGAACTGCGAGCGGTCTCGGAATCCGCTCGTGTACCAGGCGAGCGCCTTGGGGCCGTAGTCGTCGGTGTTGAACTCGTCAACGGTGAGGCCGTAGTCGGCGGCGGTGGCAAGCCCGACGACCAGCACGGCGCTGAGCAAGGCCGCGGCAGCGACGATCTCGGCATCAATGGTACGACCGGATTCCGTCCACGGCTGCAAACGCCCGGGGGATGTTGCCAATGTTCGTCCCTCGATGGTCGGGCTACTAACGCGAAAACCATCGATTGGTGCCAATTCAGGCTACCGCCGCCCCAGCACCGATCAGGGTTATGCCCCGGCCGGCGCGGCGCAGAATGAGCGAAAACAAAAATCTGCCGCCTATCCGAAGACGCGGAATATTCCGGCTACGAGGGGGTTGATGACGCTCAAGGATATACGGACCGAGTCTCGACGGGGCAGAACATGGAGGAGCACATGAGTAATCTGACACGGCGAAATCTAATCGCAGGGGCAGCCGCGGTTGCCTCGCTGCCGACCTTTGCGGTGCCTAGGGCGCAGGCAGCAGCCCCGCTCGCCGACAAACAGAACCCGGGCTGGTATCGCTATAAGGTCGGAACCTTCGAAGTCACGGCCGTCACCGACGGTGCCAACACCAATCCTCTGTCGGACAGCTACGTCGGCAACGCGCCGAAGAACGAGGTCAATGCGGCGCTCGTTGCAAATCATCTGCCGCCGGACAAGGTCACCCACGCCTACACGCCCGTTGTCGTCAACACCGGCTCGAAGCTCGTTGTTATCGACACCGGTCTCGGTCCCGGCATGTATCAACAGAGCAAGGGCGCAGTCGGCCAGTTCCACACGAATCTTGCGGCCGCCGGCATCGACCGCAACGCGGTGGACGTGGTGATCATCTCTCACTTCCATGGCGACCACATCAACGGCCTGCTCGGCGCCGATAGCAAACTCGCCTTTCCGAACGCCGAGGTGATGGTACCGGCGAGCGAGTGGGCGTTCTGGATGGACGATGCAAACGCGGCGCGCTTTCCTGAGCCGATCAAGGGCCAGTTCGCCAACGTCAAGCGCGTATTCGGCGCTCTCGCCAACAAGCCAACGCAATACGAGGCCGGAAAGGAATTGGTGCCGGGCATCACGTCGATGGCGACGCCGGGTCATACGCCCGGACACACATCACACATCGTCGCATCCGGTTCCGACAAGGCCCTGATCCAGGCCGATGTCACGGCCGGCGCCGCCACGCTGTTTCTCAACCATCCCGACTGGAAGTTGGTCTTCGACACGGATGGACCGCTGGCGGAGCAGACCCGCCGCAAGGTCTACGACATGGCGGTCGCGGACAAGATGCTGATCCAGGGATACCACTTCCCGTTCCCGGGCCGCGGCTATGTCGAGAAGTCCGGTTCAGGCTATCGGCTGGTGCCCGCGCCCTGGAGTCCGACGATCTGACCAGCCGCTGAGTGAAAAAAAAGGAGGCCGCTGGTCTGGCGGCCTCCACCACGGCATGTAGCCGCTGCAGCGCCCGGCCGACTCAGCTCAAATCGATCGGGTCGGCCAGGTCGTTTTGATCCAATTGTACGTCGCCGAAGGGTCATCGTGTCCCTCGCCCGGCTTCGGCCAGTCGGGCGGCGCCGACACGTTGCGAACGTCTTGCACGATAATTCTGTCCGGATCCCAGATCGGAAACGGATACCCCGGCACGTTCTTGCTGAATCCGACGACCGTCGGCTTAAACCCGGAATGGTCCTGAGGCCGAATGTAGAGATAGCCCGCAGGAGTCGCCATCACCATGCCCTCGAGCATGCTGATGATCTGGCCGGGTTCGGGCCAGGCGCCCAAGAGATCATTGGCCTTCTCGATTGCGTATTACAGCGTCGTGTACGCGCCTTCCGCCGCGTAGTTGGGATACTCGTTCCACCGCTTGTGATAGCGCTCGACGAATTGCTTGTTGAGCGGCCACTCGTTTCCGGGCGGATAAGTAAAGTGGTAGTTGGCGTGGGCGCCCGCGAGAATCCCCTCCGGATGATCTTTGCCCAATGCGCTGGGCTCGATTCCAAATCCGATATTGGCGATCACTTTCATATTGTCGTACATGCCAAATCGAAGCGCCTGCTTGTAGAACGAAACATAGTCGCCGCCCCAAAGCGATGTGACCAAGAGATCCGGCTTGGAGGCAATCGCCTTGGTGATGTGCGCGGTATAGTCGCCGGCGAAGAGCTTAGGCCATCCCTCGGAGACGATTTCGCTGCCCGGATAAAGCTTCTCAGCCGCGATCTTCGAGTGGACGAATTGCACGCGCCCGAAGTTGTAGTCCGGGTGGATGTGCGCGATCCTTTTTATGTTGGGCCAAGTTCTGGACGCAGCAATCATGCACGATACGGCGTCCGAGGAGAGAATATTCGTGACGCGAAACACGTACTTCGGCTTCTTGACGACGACGTCGAAGAGATGGTCCGTGCAGCCGTCGGTAAAAATCGTCGGAATTCCCAGTTCTTCCGCCACCGGAGCAAGCGCAACCGTGTCTCCGGCAGATATCACGCCGGTGAACCAGTCGATTCCCTCCGAGAGCTTCATTCGTCTGAGCTCTTTGACATTGCCATCGACACCAGCGGCTTCATCCGCCGCAATGGTCACGATCTTGCGCGCGCCAAGAAATCCGCCCTCGGCGTTGATCTCGTCGGCGGCAAGGGTATGCCCCTTCAACGCTGGAGCTCCCAGGTAGGCGCCGGGCCCCGTTTGAAAGGTCATATGACCGACCTTGAACGGCGTGTTGGGAATTTTTCCCTTCGGAGTGACGACTGCTCCCGCGGCACGCGGAGCCGCGACATAGGCGCCCGCCGCCAGTGTTGCCGCTACGCCCAAGCTGCCGATGAAGCTGCGCCGATCCACGCGTTCGTTCATGTCAGATACTCCCGTGTGCTCGCACCATACCGGTAAATCGTCATGGGGTCGAGATTGCCTGTCTACAAGCGGGCGTCATGGCCAGGCTTGTCCCGGCCATCCACGTCTTTATTTTGAGATCGCAAGGACGTGGATGCCCGCGACAAGCGCTGGTATGACGGGCGAGGGAGAATGATTCAATCTGATCGGGATACGTTCTAAATGTCGGCACCGGACATCCAAGGGGACTGCCGTGATCCGCGCGAAACTTGACCCGCACCAATTCGTCCGGCGCATTCCGCTCGCTCCGCATCAGATGCAAGATCGGCGCACGCGCGTTGAAGATGCAATCGTTCTCTGTCACCTGGGAGTGCCGCGCCTAGCGCGCGAAGATTGGTCATTGGCGATCGACGGGTTGGTTGCGCGCCCGCGGACGCTCTCGTTCGCCGACCTCATGCGATACGAGAAGGTATCGGTGACGAGCGTCCACCAATGCGCTGGCAGCCCGCTGGCGCCGCGTGAGCCGACGCAGCGCGTCTGCAATATCACGTGGGGCGGCGCGCGGCTTGCCGATGTCCTCGCTGACTGCGAGATACGACCAAGCGCGCGATTCGTGTGGTCGACCGGCGCCGACTACGGCGAGTTCGGCGGCGTCGGCGTCGATGCCTATGTCAAGGATCTGCCACTCGATCGCGTCGAGTCTGACGTCTTGCTTGCGTATGAGATGAACGGCGCGCCGCTCACACCCGAGCACGGATTTCCTGCGCGCCTTGTGGTGCCCGGCTTCTATGGCACGAACAGCGTGAAGTGGATCACGCGCATAACGCTCGCCGAAGCGCGTGCGTCGGGACCCTTCACGACGCGCTGGTACAACGATTCGGTAGAAAGCAACCGTGAGTCCGGCAGCGCTGGGACAGTCCCCGTTTGGGCCATCGCGCCGCAATCGGTGATTGTCACGCCGGCTCCCGACGCGACAATCAGCGCGTCCGAGACGATCGAGATTTGGGGTTGGGCCTGGGCGGATGGCGGAGTGAGCCAAGTCGAGATTAGCATCGATAGTGGCGACTGGCGGCCGGCTCAACTGGAGCCTGCATCCGGCCGCGCTTGGCAGCGCTTCACCCTGTCCTGGACGGCAGTCAAACGCGGAGCCACGACGCTCGCGTCGCGCGCTGCGAGGGCGAGTGGCGAATGCCAGCCTGCGTCAGGCCGGCGCAACGCCATCTACCGCGTGTCGGTGAACGTCACCTAAAATGCGTGGTGGGATTGTCATGCGAAGCGCACCGCGTAGACCGGAGGCAGGGTGTGCGTCACGCATGCCCAGCTGTCGCCTTGGTCCTCGCTCACCCAAAGGCCGCCCGTCGTCGAGCCGAACGCGAGCCGCTCGCCGTGCTCGTCGAGCGCCAAAGCGTGGCGATAGACGACGTCGTAGGCGTGCGATTGCGGCAGGCCCTTCGTCAGAACATCGAAGCTTTTGCCGCCATCGCGGGTGCGCGTCACCACCAGCTTGCCCTCGCGCGGGATGCGCTTCTCATCCTTGATTTCGGGTACGAACCACGCCGTATCGGGCTCGCGCGGATGCACGACGACCGGGAAGCCAAACGTCGACGGCTCGACGCCGGTGATCTCGGTGAACGTGTTGCCTTCGTCAGAGGAGACGAAGATGCCGTTGTGGTGCTGCACCCACATGCGCTGCGGCGCCGAGCGACATTGCGCGAGACAGTGCACATCTTGGGCGACGGGATTGTGAGTCTGCTCCGGCGGGGCGTATTCGGCGCGCATGCCGTCGCCGCGCACGCTCCAGCTTGCGCCGCCATCCTCGGTGAACCAGATGCCGCCGGTTGAGACCGCAACCCACACACGCTTGGAGTTGCGCGGATCGACACAGATCGAATGGATGCCGGGCAGGTCGGCGCCGCCTCCCATCCAGTACTTGCGCTGAGGATGATCCCAGAGCGAGCGAATCATCTCCCAGCTCTGGCCCCCGTCGCTCGAGCGGAACAGGCCGCCCGGCAGTGTTCCGCACCAGATCACGCCGGCCTCGTCGGGGCCGCCGGGCTCGAGCGCCCAGATGCGCGCCGTGCTCCAATTGATCGGCCGACCCCACATGTCGTTCTCCTCGTAACCCTCCGGTTTGGGCGGATAGGTCGGCACGGCGATCTCTTCCCAACCGTTCGCGGTCGAGCGGTGGACCTTGACTCCGAAATGACCGTGGTCGAGCGCCGCGTAACGGCGCCCGTCGCGGCGGTCGCTCAGCGTGATGGTGACATTGTCGCCCAGGAAATCGACCGCCGTGATCTCCCACTGTTTCACGCGCGAGACCGTGAACAGCCCTTTGCGCGTCGAAACGAGAAGCGTGTCACTCATCATCAGCCTCCTGACAGGGCTTGAAAGACGTAGACGGTGCTCGATTGGCTCACAGCATCGGTGAGCCGCGCGCGATCACGGATCATTCGGCCATCGACGAAGATCGTCATGTGCTTGCGGAGCCCCGATTGATCGTCGAGCACATAGCCGCGCGCCTGCGGATTTTCGGCAAACACAGCGTCAAGAACGTCGCGCACCGTGCGGCCGGAGACTTCGCTCTCCGGCAGCGCGACGTGGCGCTGGATATTCGGCGTGAAGACGACCTTGGCCATTGTGGTCCCTTGGACGGGCCAGCGTGTTTCGATGGAATTGAATCGTCCCTCCCCTTGCGCTGGCGCATGTTGCGACCGTCCGCGTCTTTTTTGGGGCTGGCCGCTGCGATGAAAGCGCGGGTGGTAAGCGGTGCGCCGTACGCATGCCATGGTCAGTGCCCGTCCTCGGCACTGCCCGGCATCATCAGATTTCGCTTCGTTTAATATCCGGGCTACCCACGTACCACGAGCCGGGAATTGAAATTGCGCGTATAATCCCCTCCAATTGCCGGGCCCGGCTTTACCGCCGGATCATGGAAGTTGGGGAGAGCGAAAAAGAAGCCCGCCTGAGCTCCCAAAACAGGCCGAGTGGAGGAGGGTTCATGGCGTCGGTTGCGATTTGCGACGTCAGAAAGGCTTTCGGAGCGACCGAGGTGATCCACGGCGTCGATGTGCTCATCGGCGACGGCGAATTCGTCGTCCTGGTGGGGCCGTCGGGATGCGGCAAGTCGACGCTTCTGCGCATGGTCGCGGGGCTTGAGAACATCACGTCCGGCGAAATCCGCATCGGCGAGCGCGTGGTCAATCGCGTGCCGCCGAAAGAGCGCGACATTGCCATGGTATTCCAGAACTACGCCCTCTACCCGCACATGACGGTCGCCGCAAATATGGGCTTCTCGCTCATGCTGCGCGGCGCGCCGAAGGGTGAGATCGCGCAGCGGGTGAAGGTTGCGGCCGATATTCTCGGACTGACCCCCCTGCTCAACCGTTATCCGCGCCAGCTCTCCGGTGGCCAGCGCCAGCGCGTGGCCATGGGCCGCGCCATCGTCCGCGATCCGCAGGTCTTTCTATTCGACGAGCCGTTATCGAATCTCGACGCGAAGCTGCGCGTGGCCATGCGCACCGAAATCAAGGAATTGCACCAGCGCCTGAAGACGACGACGATTTACGTCACTCACGACCAGATCGAAGCTATGACACTGGCCGACCGAATTGTGGTCATGCACGACGGCCTGGTGGAGCAGGTCGGCGCGCCGCTCGAGCTTTACGATCGCCCCCAGAACCTGTTTGTGGCCGGCTTCATCGGCTCGCCGGCGATGAATTTCCTCACGGGAACGATCCGCACCAACGGTGCGCCGCAATTCGAGAGCGTCACCGGCATCCGGCTGCCGCTGACGACGGTACCGTCCGGCAATGACGGCCGGCCCGCGATTTACGGCATCAGGCCGGAGCACTTCGTCATCGCCGACGACGGCGCCGAAGCCGAGGTCCAGGTGGTCGAGCCGACCGGCTCCGAATTGCAGGTCGCCGCGAAGATCGGCGGCGACGATGTAATCGCGGTGTTCCGCGAACGCCACGATTTCAAACCGGGCGACAAGATCCGGCTCAAGCCCGATCCGCGACTGGTGCACTTGTTCGACGCGCCGAGCGGACAACGTCTCACTGCCTGACAAGGGAGGAAACCGTCATGACCCTGTTCAATCGCCGGACCCTGGTGAAGGGCGCGCTCGCCGCAACCGGCGCGCTTGCCGGCTCGCCGATACTGGAATGGGCGAAGGCCTGGGCGCAGGCCGCGCCGTGGAAACCGGAGAAGGGCGCGCAGCTCGGCTTGTTGCGCTGGAAGTATTTCGTGCAATCCGAGGATGACGAGTTCATGGTCCTGCTCGACGCCTTCACCAAGGCGACCGGGGTCAAAGTCAGCGTCACGCGGGAATCCTTCGAGGACATCCCGCCGAAGGCGTCGGTAGCGGCGAACACCAACGCCGGCCCCGACCTGTTCTGGGGCCTGTTCTCGCTGCCGCATCTGTTCCCGCAGAAATGCGTCGACGTCTCCGATGTCGCGGACTACCTCGGCAAGAAATACGGCGGATGGGTGCCGACCGCGATCGCCTACGGCAAGAGCGGCAACAAGTGGATCGACATCCCGATCTGCTACGGCGGCAATATGCTGAATTACCGCACCTCGGCGCTGAAGAAGGCAGGTTTCTCGAAGTTTCCGGCGACCACCGACGAGTTCCTCGAATATGCCAAGGCGACGAAGCGTAACAACACCCCCGGCGGCATGGCGCTCGGCCACGCCACCGGCGACGCCAATTGCTGGGTGCA
>Ga0075421_100003756_pt1 | contig 18240 bp, 15 predicted proteins | sample SoiMetdeltSBSDD5_FD_75292 | JGI IMG/M metagenome (GOLD analysis project Ga0075421, IMG submission 75292) | Bulk soil microbial communities from a Populus tree surrounding site in Tennessee, USA - Soil MetaG P. deltoides SBSDD5 | ecosystem: Environmental > Terrestrial > Soil > Tree plantation...
CGCGCCGGCCGCACGCACCTCCGCGCCGAGGCATCCGTGTGGTTCCGCTACGCGAGCGCCGTCACGCAGGTGCTGCGCTCCGCCCCGAGCCTCGCCTGACGGGCAGCGTGAGCACGGAGCCCGCTGGCAAGCCACCCGCGTGGCGGCGCTATCTCCGCTTCTGGGGTGCCAATGTGGACGCGGACGTCGATGACGAGCTGCAGTTCCATCTCGACATGCGCGCCCGTGACTACGAGGCCCGCGGCCTGACGTCGCGCGACGCGCGCGAGGCGGCCGCGGAACGGTTCGGCAATGTGCAGGGCATTGGCGGCGCGCTGCGCGCCCACGACCGGCGTCGCGAGCGCGGACGCCAGCGGAAGGAACACATGAGCGATCTCACAAACGACATCCGGTACGGGCTCCGCGCGTTCGGCCGCGCTCCAGCGTTCACCACCATATCGCTGCTCACCATCGCGCTCGGCATCGGCGCGACCACGGCGATCTTCAGCGTCGTCAACGCGGTCATCCTGCGCCCGCTCCCGTACCCCGAGGCCGATCGCATCGTGCAGGTCTGGATGGACAACCGGCGCACGGGCCTGAAGGAGGATCTGCACTCGTGGCCCAACTGGGCCGACCTCCGCGAGCAGAACCAGGTCTTCTCGAGCATGGCCGCGTACGCGACCGGCGGCTACAACATCACGGCGGGCTGCCAGGAGAACGAATGCGAGCCTCGTCGCATCGCCGTATCGTTCTCGACTGCCGACCTGTTCGACGTCCTCCGCGTCGCGCCCGCGATGGGACGCGTGTTCACCGCCCAGGAAACCGAACCCGGACGCGACGCCGTGGTCGTTCTGAGCCACGGTCTCTGGACTGACTTCTTCGGCTCCGACCGGAGCATCCTCGGCCGCACCGTGCGGCTGAACGGCCGCGAGCGGACTGTCATCGGCGTCATGCCGCCTACCGTGGCCTTCCCGTCACGCGACACTGACGTGTGGGTCCCGCTCGCCTTCTCGCAGGAAGACAAGCAGTACCGCAGCAGCTTCGGGCTGTGGGCCGTCGCGCGCCTCAAGCCGGGTGTCGAGTACTCGCGTGCCGTCGCCGACCTCACGACCATCGCGAAGCGACTCGAGCAACAGTATCCCGAGAACCGCGACCTCGGCGCGTACCTCGTACCGCTCCCCGAGCAGGTGGTCGGGCGCACGGTTCGGACATCGCTCTGGGTCATGCTCGCTGCCGTGGGCGCAGTGCTGCTCATTGCCTGCGCCAACGTCGCGAACCTGATGCTGTCACGCGCCGCCGTTCGCGAGCGTGAGATCAGCGTGCGGGTCGCGCTCGGGGCGGCCCGTGCTCGGCTCGTCCGCCAACTCCTCACGGAAAGTGTGCTCCTGGCCGTGATCGGCGCAGCGTTAGGCGTCGGGCTGGCCTGGGTGGGGCTTCGGGTACTGACGGGCCTCGCGCCAGGCGACATCCCGCGTCTCGATCAGGTCCGGATCGACCTCCGAGTCCTGGGCGTGGCACTCGGCCTCGCCGTCGTCACGGGAGTCGCGTTCGGGCTCGCGCCCGCGCTGCAATCCTCACGCGCCGCGGTCGGCAACGCGCTGCACGAAGGCGTTCGCGGGGGAACGACCGGCCGGCGCGCTCAAAGCCTGCGCCGAACGCTCGTCGCCGCCCAGATCGCGCTCGTCGTCGTGTTGCTCACGGGCGCAGGCCTCCTCATGCGCAGCTTTGTTCAGCTGCAGCGCGTGGACCTCGGGTTCCGCCCGGACAACCTGCTCACGATGCGGTTGTCGCTTCCCGGCGCGAAGTACGGGACGCCGGAAGCGCGCCTTGGTTTGTTCGACGCGCTGCTCGACCGCACGCGCCAACTGCCCGGCGTGCAGGGCGCCGCATTCATCGAGGATATCTTCCTGACGGCCACGCCAACGTCCACGAATTTCTCGATCGACGGACGCGAGATGACGGACGAGGAACGCGGCATCGAGGTCCCCCTGGACGCCGTCTCGCCCGACTACTTCCGCGTGATGGGCATCCCCCTGCGCGAGGGGCGCACGTTCACCGCCACGGACAACCGCACGGCGCCCCCGGTCGTGATCATCAACGAGAACATGGCGCGGCGCTTCTGGCCTAACGAGAGCGTCGTCGGCAAGCGCTTCAAGTACGGAAGCGCGGACAGCCAGGCCCCGTTCATGACCGTCGTCGGCGTCGTCGCCGACATGCGCCGCACCGGCTTCGACGCCCCCGTCCGCTACGAGACCTTCCGCCCACACACGCAGCGCGCCGTCGGGTCGCTGACGCTCGTCGTTCGCACCGCGGGTGATCCCCTCCGGCTAGCTCCGTCGGTTCGTGCACAACTCAAGTCGATCGACGCCGAGCAGCCCGTGTTCGAGGTCGCGTCGATGGACCAGCTGCTGTCCTCGATGGTTGCCCAGCGGCGCTTCAGTATGGCGCTCCTTGGCACCTTCGCTGCCCTCGCCCTCGTTCTCGGGATCATCGGGGTCTACGGCGTAACGGCCTATCTCGTCGCGCAGCGCACGCGCGAAGTCGGAGTTCGCCTCGCGCTCGGCGCGCAACCGGGACAGGTCGTCGGCATGGTCGTCCGCCAGGGAATGGTTGTCGCCGCCGTCGGGCTGCTCGCGGGACTCGCCGGCGCCGTCGCGGCCGGCCGACTCATGACCGGCCTGCTGTACGGCGTGAGCCCTCACGATCTCTGGACGCTTACCGGCGTGACCGTGGTCATCGCCGCGGCCACGCTCGTAGCGAACTGGGTACCCGCCCTGCGCGCCGCTCACGTCGACCCACTCACCGCGTTGCGCAGCGAGTGACGCGGTGACACAATGGCCCCACCGCGTGAGCCGGGGCGGGGCCATTGACGCTGTTCGACGACATCGGAGTCCTTCGCGACCGCGACCTCTGGCTCGAGTTGCGTGCGCGCGAGCCTGCGAACCCAGTACGAGGGTGGGTGCCTGCCTACCATTTCGCCATGCGACTCGACGGTGTCGACCGCGCCGTCGGGCGGCTCGGATTCCGCATCGGCAGCACCCACGCCATCGAGCACTACGCCGGCCACCTCGGCTATGAAGTCGCACCGCAGTTTCGAGGGCATCGGCTTGCCGAGCGGTCCTGCCGGCTCGTGTTGCCGCTGGCCCGACGGCACGGCTTTGGCGAGCTCTGGATCACCTGTAATCCGGACAACTGGCCGTCACGCCGCACGTGCGAGCGACTTGGCGCACAACTCGTGGAGATCGTCGACGTGCCTCCCGAGAGTGACATCTACCGCCCGGGAAGCGAACGAAAGTGCCGGTACCTACTTCCGCTGTGACGTCGGCGCCACGAGGTTGTCCACCATGCGGCTGAGTGCGCTTTCGCCACTCCCCTCCGTAGGTTTCCGCACGCGTGACTGAGATATCGCTGGTGACCCACCTGTATAGCACGACCGCTGACCTCTATAGCCTGTTGATCGAGAGCGTCCAGGACTACGCCATTTTCATCCTGGACTCCACCGGTCATGTCGTGAGCTGGAACCCCGGCGCACAACGGATCAAGGGGTACAACGCCTCGGAGATCATCGGGCGCCACTTCTCGATCTTCTACCCGCCGGAAGACCTCGCGAACGGAAAGCCGGCAATGGAGCTCAGGGTCGCGTCGAGCCACGTTGGCCGGTTCGAGGATGAAGGGTGGCGTGTTCGAAAGGACGGGACACAGTTCTGGGCCAATGTCGTGATCACGGCCCTGCGGGCGCCCGATGGTGAGCTCGTGGGATTCGCGAAGGTGACCCGTGATCTCACCGAACGATTGATTGCGCATCGTCGGGCAGTCGAGGATGCCCGCCGGCTCGCCTCCGAGGAAGTCCTGCGCGAGACAGCGGAGCTTCGTACCCGCGAGCTCTCCGAGCTTCTCGAGCGCGTTCGGGTCCAGGCCGAGGAGCTCGAGCGCCGCCGGCAGGAAGCAGAAGCGGCCAACCGCACCAAGAGCGAGTTCCTCGCCGCAATGTCGCATGAGCTGCGCACACCCCTCAACGCCATCGCGGGGTACGTCGAGCTGCTCATGCTTGGCGTGCGCGGCGTGGTGTCGGACGCCCAGAAGTCAGATCTCGCCCGGATTCAACGCAGCCAGAAGCACCTGCTCGGTCTCATCAACGACATCCTGAACTTCAGCCGGCTCGAGGCCGGGCAGGTCACGTACAAGCTGGAACCCGTCTCGCTAGCCAGCGTCATTGACAACGTCGTGGCGATGACGTCGCCTCAGATCGCCGCCAAGGCGCTCGAGTTCCAGCCCGCGGAGTGTTCCCCGGAGCTCATTGCGCGCGCCGATGCCTCGAAGCTGGAGCAGATCCTTCTCAACCTGATGTCCAACGCCGTGAAGTTCACTCCACCGAACGGCCGCATCACGATCCGATGCGGCTCGGACGGTGACCGCGTGCTCATTCACGTCGACGACACGGGGGCCGGAATTCCCGCTGACCGGCACGCCGCGATCTTCGAGCCGTTCGTTCAGCTCGACCGTACGCTGCAGAACCCACGCGACGGCGTCGGGCTCGGGCTCGCCATCAGTCGCGATCTTGCCCGGGGGATGGGGGGAGAGCTTTCCGTGACGAGCACGGTCGGGCGGGGCTCGACGTTCACCGTGTCGCTCCCCCGCGATGGCGCCGCCGAGTCGCCGGGCGCCGGCAGTCGCGCCGACGCGACCACAACACGTTAGGCCAGGCGCCACGAACCGGCTGTGGGGCGCAGCTTCCTCGAATCGGCTCTCGCCAACACGCTGCCGTCGTTCGCCACCGATTGGGAGGCACGACGCCGGGCCTACCCTCCCGGGACGTCACCCTCCGAGCTTGACTTTCTCGGGTCCTTACGCGCCCACGTCGTGCAGTTGCTGAGCGAAGGGCGCGTCGCCGAGACGTCGCGGTTCTTCTATGCGCTCGAGCGCATGCTCGGCGAAGCGGATCCTGTACTGCGGGATGTGCTCGAGCGCGATGTGATCGCGGCGCTGGCAGTGGAGTCTCGCTTCGCGGGGATCGACTCGCGCCGCGTCGAGCCATACCTCGGACAGCGCACGCGCGACGCATGGATGGGGCCTTCGAGTGGAGAACCGCGTGAACACGACTGATCGACGAGGCCTCGACGCCACCACGATCCCCGCGTTGGTCCTGGCGATCGGCGTCGCCCTGGGTGGGTTGTTCGTCGGAAATGGCTTCGCGCGAGGCCGGTCGGCAGACCGGTTCGTGAGCGTGAAAGGGATCTCGGAGCGCGAGGTCCGCGCCGATCTCGCGATCTGGCCGCTCCGTCTCGTCGCTGCCGACAACGACCTTGGCCGCGCGCATGCGAGCCTCCAGGCCAGTACGCGGCAGGTGCTCGAGTTCCTGTCGCGGCAGCAGATCGACACCACCCAGGCGGCGATCCAGGACTTCGCCGTCTCCGACGCGTTCGCGAACCAGTACGGTGGCGGTGAGCGCTCGGCTACACGGTACGTGATTCGCCAGACGATCGTGGTCCGGTCGACGAAGCCAGAGCTCGTGCTCGCCGCGAGCCAGCGCGTCGCCGAGTTGGTGAACGCGGGCGTCGTGCTCTCGTCAGGCGGCGAGTACGGTCCGGGTGGCGGTCCCACGTTCGTGTTCACCGGTCTCAACGCACTCAAGCCGCCAATGATCGGCGAGGCAACCGCACGTGCCCGCGAGGCCGCCGAGCAGTTCGCGCGCGATTCGCGCAGCTCGTTAGGCGGTATCCGTCAGGCGAACCAGGGCGTCTTCGAGATCCTCCCCCGTGACCAGGCGCCCGGCATCAGCCAGGAGAGTCAGATCGTGAAGACCGTGCGAGTGGTCTCGACGGTTGAGTACTTCCTCCGCGACTGACTGCGTAGTCCGCTACTGCGTACTGACATCACTGCTTACTGGCTGCGAAGTGCGTACTCCGTACCGGCGCGGCGCCAGGCCCCTTCCCCGTTCTCGATTCTCGATCACTCGGCCCGCAATGCCGTCAGCGGATCGGCCTGTGTGGCACGGCGTGCTGGGATGACGCACGCGAGCAGCGCGACCGCGGCGAGGGCGGCCGTGGCAATCGTGAACGTCGGGACGTCGAATGCGCTCACGCCGAACAGAAGGCCGCGGAGGAAGCGAACCGCCCATATGGCGCCGGCGAGACCGATGGCAATACCTGCGCCCGCAAGCCATACGCCGCGCCGGAGCACGAGCGTGCTGACATCGGCGGCCCGTGCGCCGAGGGCCATGCGCACACCGAACTCGCGGGTTCGAGCCGCGACGCCGATCGAGATGACACCGTAGATGCCGATCGCGGCGAGCACGAACGCCGCCATCGCGAACGCCCCGAGCAGCATGTTGGTCAGCCGGCGTGTCACGAGAGAGCGCGAGACCGCGGTTTCCATGGTGCTGACCTCGTAGAGCGGAATCATCGGATCGACGGCCGCGACTTGCGCGCGGAGCGCGGGGAGCAGCGCCTCCGGGTCCGACGCGGCGCGAACGACGAGGTACATGGTCCACGGCGTTCGCTGCGCGAACGCCTCATAGACCTGGAGGCTGGGCTCCTCGCCGAGACTCGCGTGACGAACGTTAGGCGCCACTCCGACGATCGTCATCCAACCGCCCGCGACCGTATCGCCCTGGTGCTTTACGCGCTTGCCCACCGCATCGCCCTTGGGCCAGTACCGGCGCGCGAGCGTCTCGTCGACGACCGTCACGCGCAGTGACAACGCGTCGTCGGCCTCGGTGAACCCGCGTCCCTGAAGGATCGGTGTGCCGATGGCGGCGAAGTACCCGGGCGTCACGTACCGTGTGTTCGCGACGAGCACCGGCTCGCCGGGCTTGGGTTCGTGCCCTTCAGCGATGATGTTGTCCTGCGGGTTGCCGCGCGTGAACGGCGCTCGCATGTTGAGCCCGACGGCACGGACGCCCGGGATTGCCGCCGCCCGCTCGAGAACCCGGTCGTAGAACTGCCGCACCACCGTGTCGGAGTCGTACCGCGGGTAGGGTGGCTGGAGCCGTGCAATGAGTACGTTCTCCGCGCGGAAGCCCGGATCGATTGCGACGAGCCGCTGAAAACTTCTCCCGAGCAGCCCCGCGCCAGCGAGGAGGACGAGGGACAGCGCGACCTGGATGACGACGAACGCGTCGCTCACGCGTCGTGCCCTGACCGACGCCGACCCACGAGCGCCGTCCTTGAGATTCGTCTGGAGGTCCACGCGCGACGCGCGGATCGCCGGCGCCAGGCCGAACAGCATTGCGCACAGCGTCATGACCGCGATCGCAAAGAGCACGACCATCCCGTCGACTTTCACCTGATCGATCCGCGGAAGGTCCGAGGGTGGCAACCGCCTGACGAGTCGGACAGCAACGACGGTGAGCGCGAGGCCGATGGCTGCACCCGCCGCAGCGATCATGCTGCTTTCGGTCAGGAGCTGCGTCGCGATACGCCGCGGACTCGCACCGAGGCAACAGCGAACGGCCATCTCTCGCGTGCGGGCCGTCGCCCGGGCGAGCAGGAGGTTCGCGATGTTGGCGCAGGCGATGAGAAGCAGGACCGCAACCGCGGCGAGCAGCACGAGAATCGGCGTGCGAACATCGCCGACCAACTGCCGCGCCAGCGGCATCGCAATGATTCTGGTGTTCCCGGGTTTGGCATTAGGGAACACGTCAGGACGACTGACGGCGAAGTCGTCTACCGTCCTGATCAGATCGCGCCTCGCGTCCGCCACGGTTACGCCAGGCTTCATGCGGCCGACCACGGAGAGGCACCAGCAGTTGAACCTCGATGGGTCCAGCGGCAGAGGGACCCACAGCAGCGCGTCGTCGGGCATCGCGAACGCTGGCGGCATGACGCCAACGACCGTGGACGGGTTACCGTTCAGGTTGATGGTGCGGCCGACCACACTCGAGTCGCCGCCGAACTGCCGCTGCCATAACGCGTGACTGATCACCGTCACCGGGAAACCGTCGGACGAGGCGTCGTCGGGAAGGAACGTTCGTCCGAGTGCCGGCGCTGTTCCGAACACACGGAAGAAATCACTCGACACCCCCGCGGCATCGACCCGCACCGGGTCGCCGGCGCCGGTCAGCGTGAAGCCCTCACGCTCGAACGCCGTCATCGAGACGAACGCACGACTGCTGTCGCGAACGGGGACGAACAGTCCGCTCGGGAAATCGACGACGGGAAGGCCCTTCTCCGGGGCCGTCCCCCAGAACGTCAGCAGCTCGTGGGGCGTTCGGTACGGTAGCGGCGCCAGCAGAACGCCGTTGGTCACGCTGAAGATCGTCGTCGCCGCGCCGATGCCTAACGCCAGCGTCACCAGTGCGATTGCCGTGAATCCCGGGCTCCGTCGCATGGCTCGTAGCGCATACTTGGCATCCTGCGCGACATGCGTCAGGAGCCTTCCACCCCGCGTGGCACCCAGGACCGGTGTGGAGGGCGAGCCGCGTCCCACGACGCCCGCGAGGCGTGCCGTGAGTCCGTCGTCTGCGTCCAGCTCTGCGATGACGGCCTGGCGCGCTTCCTCGTCATGAAGTCCTCGGGCGCGGAGCTCGCGGTAGCGGTCCTCGAGGTGCGCCGCGAGCTCGTCGGCGAGCGCCGCCTCATCCTCCGGCCCGAGCCGCAACCCGGCCAGGCGCCGCGTGATCTCGGCCGCCCAATCGCGCCGCGTACCGTCTTCGACTTCGTCAGGCATACTCCACTCCCGTGATGCGCGCGATGGCTTCGACGAACTGACGCCAGTTCCGTCGCTGGGCCGCGAGCACTCGGCGTCCTTCCGCGGTGAGGCGATAGTAGCGGCGGCGGCGCTGGCCGGCCTTCTCGACCCAGCGCCCTTCGATCCAGCCGCGCTTCTCGAGACGATAGAGCAACGGGTATAACGACGCGACGTGGAATCGGATCGCGCCATTCGACCGCGCATCGATGAGCTTGCTCAACTCGTATCCGTGACGCGGCTCGTGCTCCACGAGCGAGAGGATGAGTAGCTCGGCGCTGCCCTTTTTGAGCTCCCGGTCGAGCATTGCCTGTTCCATGTATGGTTATACCATACATGCTAAAGGCAGATGTGTGGCTGTCAAGAGCGTGTGTGCTCGGCATACGTAGGTCGACGTATGCCGGTCGTGACGCCCGCGTCCTAGTGTGCTGATCGACACTTTCGGAAAAGGTCCGATCATGGTTCGATCCATCGCGCACTCGCTGGCACTGACCCTCGCCACCGGCTGCCTTCCTTACACCGTCGGCTCCACCGCGCAAACCGTCCCGGCAGGCGAGTCACGGCGCGCCGCCATTGTCTACTACATCCCCGATGCCATCGATCTCTCCGGCGACTCCGTCGCGGCCCCGATGCGCGGCACCGACCTCGAACTTCGATACGGGCTCGACGACAAGTCCGACATCGGACTCCGGATCCCGGCATATAGCGGCGCCGTCATCACGTACAAGCGACGCCTCGCTGGGACCTCGGCACCGGAAAGCGCCACGTTCTCGTTCATGACCGGTGGCGGCTTCGTGAACTGGGGCGAGCACGCCGAGGTGGAAGCGACATTCATCGCCTCCGGCCGCGCCGACGGCATCCTCACGCCGTACGGCGGTGTGCGGGCGATGCAGGTCATTCCCATCTCGCGCACCGGCGTGCACGACTCCCCAACCGCCGGCGGGTTCCTCGGGGTGCGGCTCCGCATGGGCCATGTCGATGTGAGTCCGGAGGTCGCGGTCTACTACGACCGATCCGCCCTCGGCATCCGCGGCACCGATTACATCATCGTCCCGGGCCTGACCCTCTCGCCACGGGCTCCGCTCACCCGACTCCGGTTGTGGTGAACGGCGCTCGGCTTGCGTCTCCGCCGGTTGGTGTACTGCTTTCGTTCCAAAATACCCAGCGGAGATTCGCCGCATGCCGCGCGCGAAAAAGAAGAAGGCTGAAGTGCCCGCCGCATCCCGCGGCCTCGACGCACGCCGCCTCACGAGCGCCGCCCCGCCCGCGAGCGTGGCCACGCTCGCCCAGACCATCGAGGACGACGGCGGCTCCGCACTCGCCGCCTACCGCGACCCACTCGGCGGGAACTGGCAGATCCTCGCGTCGCTACCCGTCGACCGCGTCGAACCCACGCCGTTCCAGCGCGATCTCTCCGAGACGCACGTCGAACGCCTCGCCGTCGCCATCGACAAGCTCGACCGCTATCTCGACCCCGTGATCGCGGTGCCGGCGGGCGGTGGGAAGTACTGGTCGCCTAACGGGTACCATCGGCTCGGCGCGATGAAGCAGCTGGGCGCGAAGTCCATCGTGGCGCTGGTCGTGCCGGAGCCGGAGGTCGCGCACCGCATCCTGCTCCTCAACACCGAGAAGGCGCACAACCTCCGCGAACGCGCCCTCGAGGTGGCCAGGCTGGCCGAGGCGCTCTCGGTGCTCGACGACCGCCCGGAGCGCGAGTTCGCCATCGAGTTCGAGGAGGCGGCGCTCGTTACGCTCGGACTGTGCTACCAGCTCAACGGGCGGTTCGCCGGCGGCGCGTTCCATCCCATCCTCAAGCGCTGCGACAAGTTCCTCGGGTCGAAGCTCCCGAAGGCCCTCGAGACGCGTCGCGAGCGGGCCAACAAGCTACTGGAGCTCAACGAGGCCGTGAACGCTGCGGTGGCCGCGCTGAAGGAGCGCGGGTTCGAGAGCCCGTACCTCAAGGCCTTCGTGGTTGCACGAATCAACCCGCTCCGCTTTCAACGCAAACCGACCGCCGATTTCGACGAAACCATCGACAAGATGCTGGCGTCCGCCAGGCGCTTCGACCCGGGCCGGATCAAGGTCGATCAGGTGGCTCGCGCGGGGGGCCCGCCGGAGGAGACGACGTAGCCCAACCTGCAATCTTGACTTCACTTGGGTGTGGCAACCACTTAACATGCCGTCGCCTCCCGGTGTCGGGATGACAGTCATCGCTTCTTCTTGTCGGCCCTCATGTCTCTTCGCCTATCTACCGCCCTTACCGTTGTGGTCGTCGCGTCGTCGACCGCCTGGGCTCAGAGTACCGATTCCACCTCGAAGAAGTCGACCCTCGCGGGCGTATACACCGAGGAACAGGCCACGAAGGGCGACAGCGAGCACCAGGCGAACTGCGTCGCCTGTCACGGGGCAGAGAATTACTCTGGCGAGAAGTTCGTGAAGGATTGGGTCGGTCGAACCGCATTCGACCTGTTCGACCAGCTCAAGGCGACGATGCCCGAGGACAACCCGGGCGGGCTCTCGACCCAACAGTACACCGACATCATCGCGTACATCTTCAAGGTCAACGGGCTGCCATCCGGCACCACGGCACTACCAGCGGACCCTGAGGCGCTCCGATTGATCAAGATCGAAATGAAGGCACCAGGCCAAGGGCTCGCCGAGAGGCGGAAACCCAGCGCTCGTCAGGTCGCGACTACCAGTGCCATTCGACTGTCCGCGATGTACCACCCACACTCTCCTCCTTCGCCATCGGCCAAGCGGTAGCCGGCGGCTTCTCCGCATCTCTACGCGATGAAGGACGACGACCGCAACACCCTCGACCGGCGGCGGTTTCTCAAGGTCGCCGGCGCTCAGACTGGATTGTTGGTTGCCGCCGCGCAGGGCGCGGGCGCCATTTCTCAGCAACAGCCGACGCCTACGCAGCGTCGAGCCCCTGCGGTGGCCCCACAGCGGTCCCCCGACATCGCGGTCATCGGTGCGGGGGCGTTCGGCGGGTGGACGGCGTACAACCTTCGGAAGATGGGTGCGCGCGTTACCCTCGTGGACACGTGGGGACCTGGCAACTCGCGGTCGACGTCCGGCGACGAGACGCGTGGCGTGCGAACGTCGTACGGCGACCGCCCGCACGGCGAATTGTGGGCGCGGTGGGCGAACGAGGCCATCAAGCGCTGGAAGGCGTGGGATGAGGAACACGCCCGAACGTTTCAGATGCGTGTCTTCCACCCCACGGGGGACCTGATCTTCCGGAAGGACTGGGAACCGTTCCTGAAGGACACTCGGGCGAACTGGGACAAGACCGGCATTCGGTACGAGGTGTTGAAGCCTAACGACGTTCGGTCGGAGTATCCGGTCATCGACCTGAAGGAGATCGGCGTCGTCCTGTACGAGCCGAACGCCGGTGTCGTGCGTGCACGACGGGCGTGCGAGACCGTCGCCGAAGCGTTCGCGCGGAACGGCGGGCAGGTGGTGATCGCGCGGGCGCTGCCGTCGCTCGCCAACGGCAAGACGCTGCAGGACATTTCGCTTTCAACGGGCGAGACGCTCAAGGCCGGCAAATTTGTCTTCGCGTGCGGGCCGTGGCTGTGGAAGATCTTCCCCGAGTTCCTGCGGACGCGCCTGCGCACGCCCATGGGGAACGTGTTCTATTACGGGACGCCGGTGGGCGATAACCGGTTCGTGGCGCCGCATCTGCCGAGCTTCAACTTTCCGGGCGTCACCGGCTGGCCGGCGCTGCCTAACGACGCTCGCGGCTTCCGCGTGCGGGTTGGCGGCGGCCAGCAGACCGACCCCGACACGAGCGTGCGCTGGATCGACCCCAGCAACCTGACGCGGCCGCGGCAATTCCTCATCGATCGCTTCCCGCTCCTCATCGATGCCCCGCTGCTCGAGACTCGCTCGTGCCACTACGAGCTCACCGTGACCCGCAACTTCTACATCGACACGCATCCCGAGTGGTCGAACGTCTGGATCGCGGGCGGTGGGTCGGCGGAGGGATTCAAGTTCGGACCGATGGTGGGCGAGTACGTCGCGAAGCGGGTGATGGGCATCGAGGGCGATCCCGCCATCGCCAAGGCATTCCGCATTCCGAAGGAGGAGTTCGAGGAGCCACCGCGCACCGCCGCCGACTCCGCTCGCGTGCGCGCCCGGCAGGACTCGATCCGCGCGAAGGCGCGAGCCGACTCGATCAAGGCGGATTCGGCGAAGGGTGTCGTTCCCTCGCACGGAGCGGCTGGCAGTTCGAAACCCGACGCCGCGGCGAAGAAGCCATCGCTTTTCTGACGTGATCGGGCCGTCGCAGCCCGGGTACGATCCCGGGCCACCGCCGCGTCGCTTCGGTCGCGCCCTGCGCTTGAGCCCACGGAAGCGCCGACTCGAGCGGTTGTACGACCTCGCGTACGTCGGTGGTTGGCCGTCGTGGCTCGCGCGTCCGTTGGGGCTTCAGGGTCGGCTTCGAGTCACGCGCCACGAGTTGACCGTGGCGGTCCGGGTTCCGGCGCCGCCGATGCGGATTGCCTTCGTGTCGGACCTGCACGGCGGGCCCGGAACACATCCGGCGACAATCCGGGAAGCCTGCCGCGTCCTCGCCGACGCCCAGCCACAGTTGCTGCTCCTCGGCGGCGACTTCGTGTCTTTTCACGCCCGGCACGTCGAGCGCGTGTTACGCGCGATCGACGAGATCAGGGCCCCGTTAGGCAGGATCGCGGTCCTTGGCAACCATGACCTGATTGTCGACGATAGTTACCTCGTGCGGCGCCTCGCCGGCATCGGCGTCAGGACGCTCGTGAACGAGAACGTTCGGCTCCCGGCGCCGTGGGATGACCTCTGGGTCGTCGGGCTCGATAACACCGAGCAAGGGACGCCCGATGGTCCGCGCGCGCTGGCCGGTGCCGACGGCACTCGGCTCATCCTCATGCACTCCCCCGACGGCCTCACCGCGTTAGCCGATGCGTCGTTCGCGGTGGCGTTCAGCGGGCACGTACACGGCGGGCAATTCGTGCTCCCAGGCGGGAAGTCGCTCATCTCGTCAAAAGGGCCGCTCAGCCAGCGATATCTCTACGGCGGCGTCTTCGAGCTGGGGCCTCCCGGGGAACGTGTGTTGATCGTCAGTCGGGGCATCGGGCAGGGTTCTCTACCGATGCGATTCCGCGCCGACCCAGAAGTGCACGTCTGCGACCTGACATTCGTGGCTCGACGAGCGTAACTCGTTGCGGGGCAAAGGCTAACACCGCGCAGCAGCCTGCCGAGCGGATCCGACCACGCGTCTTGTTGTATTCGGTCTTTCTTCGGTATATTGTGTTCCGCCGCCGCCTGCTGCGCCGGCGAGTGCGCCGGAGGAGCAATGCCGAAGTACGAGCTTGTCGTGAACGGGGGTGAGTATGCGACTGTCGCCGAGCGGATCACGTTGTTCTATGCGCGGTACCCCCGCGGTCGCATCGTCACCCGACTCCTCACGCGAACCGAGCAGGAGATCACGGTTCAGGCGTTCGTCTACCGGTCGGTCGAGGAGGAGCAGCCCTCCGCCACCGGGCTGGCTGCCGAGCGGATCGGCGATGGCGACGTCAACACGGTTGCCTGTCTCGAGAACACCGAGACATCGGCCATAGGTCGAGCGCTTGCCAACCTCGGCCTCACCGCGTCCCCGCACCGGCCAAGCCGCGAGGAGATGGAGAAGGCGAATCGCGCGCGGCGGTTGCAGGTCTCGGAGACGATCCATCGGCCGGCTACGTTGTCGGTGGTGACGGGTTCACACCTAACGACGCACCACGATGAGGCGGGCGATCGCTCGCTACAACGTCGCGCGGACCGCGTCGTGGACGCGCTCGAGGTCCTATCGCAAGCGGAGCGGGTAGGCCTTGCCTCGCGCCGCGGACGGTGGTTGCGCCTCGTGCTGAACGACCCGAGGACATCGCGCGTCGTGGTCGAGCGTATCGAGGGCATGCTGCGCGGCTGGACCATCGCGCGTCACATGAGGCATCTGCGCCTGTAACAGACCGGTGTCATCTCCATTGGAAGGTTTGTCGTTCCGAGCGGAGCGGCCGTCAGGGCGCGCAGTCGAGGAATCGCACGGGTCCCGGTAGAGGGACCCCTCTTTCCGGGACGAGCGCGATTCCTCATCCGCCCGCCTACGGCGGGCACCCGCGCGCCTTCGGCGCTATGCTCGGAATGACAGCGAAGCTCCAGTCCACGCGCGGATGAGCGGGCATGCGAATCGAGAGACGGCACGAGACAGAGGCAAACGCGTGGACCGATCAGGAGCTTGTCCAGCGGATGCGTCGCGACGACGAGGTCGCGATCCGCGAGTTCTACTACCGTTTCACGCCAGCACTTTGGCGAGAAGCTCGGCGAGGGCGCGTGCAGCCCGCCTTACGCGATGACGTCGTGAACGACTGCCTTGCCGATTCGGCACTGCATCTCATGCAGCCGAGCGTGCCGATCCCGGTGAATCTCACCGGCTACGTCGTCGCGAGTCTCAGGCATCGGCTCGCGAACGAGCGCCGTGCCGCAAAGCGGCGAGCGGCCGTTGGAGAAGCCGCCGCCTCGCACCAACACGCCGAGCGGGTCGTGCGTGAGGTGTGCTCCGAGGCGTCGATTCGCGCGAGCGCCGGCCCGGTAGCCGAGGTGCCCGCGCTCTCGCCGGCGCTCGAGCGCCTGTCGCGCATCGTGGACGCGGGGATCAGTGCCGAGGAGCGACAGCTCCTGCGGTGGGTGAGCGCGTCGATTCCGCAGCGGCTGATTGCCGAGTGGCTGGGCATCACGCATAACGCAGTGCGTGTACGCGTGCTCAGACTGCGCGACCGTCTGATGGCCGTCGCGCTTCGAGATGACGGACCGTGGCGCCAGGGCGAGCGCGAGGCGCTGTACGAGTTCTTTCGCCGCTGTGGACTGCCGGAGCGTGCGCGGCGCGCGCTCGACGTCCGTCGTGCCCGTGGGTCGCCGCAACGTGGCCGGCCGCCGACCGGCCACCCGAACGCAGAGAAGGAGGACCAGTGAGATACGACGACCACGACCCCACGCCTAACGATGTCGAGCACCTTGGGAATGAGCGCGTGAAGGATCTTCTGGTGCGGCTCGTGGGCGAGCGCGCCATGCAGCGACTCGACCCGCTCGATCCCGGCGAGTCGCGCTTTCTCGAGTGGTGCGCCCGGGAAGCGCGACTGACGTTGTCCGTAGCCGATCGCCAGACGCTGGAACGTGGTGTCGATCGGTTCGTGCGTGAGGTGCGCGCCCGGCGCGCGGTGCAGCGGCTACGCGTGCGCGAGGTCCCGGCCGAGCCGGAGAGCGCGCCGGCGTGGGAGGAAGGGACGCTCTCGCAGGTGCTCGCCTCGGCGGCACGGGCACGACATGCACCTGTCCTCGACCTGTCGGTGGCCGCCGGTGCCGGACGCGAGCTCTGGGATGAGCCGTGCGATCGGTGGATCCCGTTGCCACAGGACTCCCCGGACGGGCGGTACGTGGCGCTCCGCGTGACGGGCGATAGCATGGTTCCGCTCCTCCACGACGGCGACACGATCCTCGTGAAGCTGGGCGATGAGCTCATGCCTGACGCGGTCGTCGTCGCGCGCGTACCGGACGGCGGATATGTCGTGAAGCGTGTCGGTGGGATCGTAGGTTCGCGCGTCGAGCTCACGTCGCTCAACGCGGACTATCCGCCCATCGTCATTCCGCGCGACCCGTCGCTCGTGCTCGGCACGGTGCTGCTCCGATGGTGCACGCACGGCTCGGCGGCGGCGTAACAGCGCGGTGTCAATTCATGCAGAGCGAGCACGATCCCAAGCAGTGCGTGCTCGCGGAAACTCTGCTGCGGAGGTACGACACCATGTCGCGTCACTTTCTCGAGCTCGCCGTTCGTGCCCGTCGCTTCGTGGCACCGCCACCGCGGCCCGGTGGAGCGCGGGCGGCCACGCACCGTCAAATGGGGACCGAGCTGACGCAGTTTTCTTTCCGCCTCGCGTTCATGATCGACCTTGCTTACGTGAGTCTCGGTGCGCTCGGAGGCGCGGCGATCGGCCAGGCAACGTGGGCACCTAACGGGTCGCCGCCAGCGGCCTGTGCCGCGGCACCACGAAGTGACGCTGGCCTCGCCGCCGGAAGTCGTCGCTGATCGTTACGAAGCCTGCGGGGTTGGCCAGCACGTGTTACGACGCATTCGTAACCGACGCAATCCTGCGCACCAGGGCACATTGCGCCGAACACGGCTGGCCCGGGACATCACCGACGCCACTGATATGCGACCTTGACGAAGAATCCGTCCACCTGCCGCTCGAGATCGGACAGCTTCGACGTCTGGAAATCAGCTCGCGTGTCTCCATACCCGAAGAACGCCACCGTTCCCGGCGTCGGCTCGTACGACACGAGCCAGTCTGTCCGTAGTGTCCCAACGTCGCCTTCCCCAACGGGCGCTCCGTTCTGCCGAACAAGCTGCTGCCCCGACGGCGTGAGCAGCGCACTCGTGCGCTGCGACTGAAACTGGCTCACGACGCGGAAGAAGAGCGCCCGTGTCGGCTGGTACTCCACCTTCACCCGCGGGATGGCCGTCCGCGCGTATGCTGACCCGTCGTACGCGCGATCGATCCGCACGATCTGCAGGCTCCCCTCCGCCCGGACGCTGACCGTCGGCCGCAGCGTTAGGTTCCCCGTTGCCCGCCACTCGCGCCCCTCCGATCCCTCGGCGAAAATTGCCGTCTGGCTCCGCGCGACCGTCAGCGACACGTTGAAGTTCCGGAACGTCGGCGTGCCCACGGTGCCCGAGACGCTGACCAGCCCGGAGAGCTGATCATCCGGCGGCAAGTACGGCTGGAGGCCGTCCGGGCCCACGACGTACAGCGCAGCGTACGCTTGTGGGTCGAATGTGAAGAAGTTGCGCGCGATGTTCGTGGACAGGTTCCAGCCGCCGCGGAGCCGGAACATCCCGGTCACGGATTCCCTACCCTCGTACGCGTCGTCGAGCGCGAAGCTGTCATAGAGCCAGATGCGCTCGGGGCCGAAGAACACGGTCACGTTTTGGAGCTTCGCACCCGGTTCTCCGTAAAACGAAAATCGGTTGAAGGCATTCGCCCGAATGACCCCGGTTCTCGGCAAAAACCCGGAGCGGCTCACGAATTCGTCCGAGACCCCGTTGACTTGGTAGTTGAACCCCCACGAGCGTCCCGTGCGGTCGAGCTCCGCCTTCCAGATCGGCGCCACCTTCATGTCGGTCGTCCCGAACCGGAGCGCGTCCTTCGTCCACGACGTACCGACTTGCGACTCGAAGTAGTACATGCGGCCGAACACGTAGCGCACGTCGCCCGCGAGCACGGTGTTCGTCGTGTCGCCCGCGCGGCGGTCGGTGACCGTGAGCGACGCCGTGGAGTTCCCACCGAAGTCCCGGCGCAGCCGTGCGATGTTGAAGAGCGCCTTGTCGCACGTCGGCTCGAAGTCGCGGAAGTCGCCGATGATCGTCGGGCACGGCGTGTCATCCAGCGCCGAGAGATACGCAACGCTGATAGGGCCGAGTTTGCCGGTGACCTTTGCGCCCGCGATCGGCGCGGCGATCTGGCGCGTGTACACGAGCTGGTTCGGCGTGTTGAACAGCTCGAT
>Ga0075421_100003759_pt1 | contig 18229 bp, 16 predicted proteins | sample SoiMetdeltSBSDD5_FD_75292 | JGI IMG/M metagenome (GOLD analysis project Ga0075421, IMG submission 75292) | Bulk soil microbial communities from a Populus tree surrounding site in Tennessee, USA - Soil MetaG P. deltoides SBSDD5 | ecosystem: Environmental > Terrestrial > Soil > Tree plantation...
CCGCTTGCCCCAGATGCGGTGGCCGAGCATCCAGGTCGGCGACCATCCCTGCCAGCTGTTCTCCGGCCCGATCACCCGCGAGCCCTCGATGATGCGCCGCGCCACCGCCAGGATCAGCGCCATCGTCATGTCGGCGGTGTCCTCGGTGAGCACGCCCGGCGTGTTGGTGACGGTGATGCCGCGCGCCGTCGCCGTCTCGACATCGATATTGTCGACGCCGGTGCCGAAATTGGCGATGAGCTTGAGCTGGTCGCCCGCCTGGTTGATCACTGCCTTGTCGATACGGTCGGTCACCGTCGGCACGATCACCTCCGCTTCCTTGACGGCGGCCACCAGCTCGGCCTGGGACAGCGGCTTGTCGGCATCGTTGAGGCGGGTGTTGAACAGCTCCTTGAGCCGGGTTTCGACGACGTCGGGGAGCTTCCGCGTGACGATCACCAATGGCTTCCGCTTGGACATCGGGGTCTCCGGGGATCTCCACTCTTCTTCTAACTCTTTAAGTCGCTGCCCGAGATGTGTAAACTCGTCTGACGGGGGTTTGGCGGATTCGGGCTTCCGCAAGCGTTCAAGCCAAGGGGAACGGGTCTGACGGGTTTCGCGCAAAGCTGGCGACGGCTGCAATTCGGCAAGCTGCTGATGGCGCTTGGCTGCGCCCTCGTGCTCGGCGCAGTGGCGTTTGCGCTGCTCCGCCAGTCCGAGGACCCTGTGGATGGCGGCGGCCTCCGCGCTGCGGAAACCGCTACCACCGGCGACGCCACCGTCTCGACCGCCGCCACGCCACCCCTGTCAGGGTCGGAAGCCCCGCCGCCAGGGTCGGAAGCCCCGCCGCTGGCAACCCCGGTGGCGGTCACCGGCGCCGGCCGCAACGTCCGGGAGGGCACCGAGACCCGCCTGCCGCTGCCGCGCTTCGTCAGCCTCAAGGCCGAGCGGGTCAATGTCCGCCGCGGTCCCTCGAGCGAGCACCAGATTGCCTGGGTGTTCACCAAGAAGGGCCTGCCCGTGGAGATCGTCGCCGAGTTCGAGCAATGGCGCCGCATCCGCGACAGCGAGGGCTCGGAGGGCTGGGTGTTTCACAGCATGCTGACCGGCAAGCGCACCGCCATGGTGGCACCCTGGAAGAAGAACCGCAGCGTCCCGCTGCGCGAGGCGGCCGAGCACAATGCTCCCACCGTGGCGCTGGCCCGACCGGGCGTCATCGCCGACATCGACTCATGCACCGGCAGCTGGTGCGAGCTGACGGCTGGCGGTTATACGGGCTATATCGATCAGTCGATGCTGTGGGGGGTCTACCCCGGCGAGCAGATCGGCAACTGAGGCAACCTGCCTAGAGCTGTTGGGTAGACCTGATCACAACAAGCTCTATTCCTCCGGCAGCCGCGACAATCTGACGATGACGTCCACCCGCTTGATATGCATGCCGTCCGGCGCCTCCGGCAGGCCCACCACCCTGACATCGTCGGACGGGATGTCGGAAAGCCTGCCCTCTTGCTCGATATAGTAGTGATAGTGGTTCGACGTGTTCGTGTCGAAGTAGGTTTTGTGTCCCTCGATCGCCACCTCCCGCAACAGGCCCGCCGCGGTGAACTGGTTCAAGGTGTTGTAGACGGTGGCGAGCGACACCTGGATGCCGGCGGCAACCGCCTCGGCATGGAGCGATTCCGCCGACAAATGCCGGTTGCCCGCGCCATACATCAGACAAGCAAGCGAAATCCGCTGGCGGGTGGGCCTCAAACCCGCCTTGCGGAGCATGGTCATGATCTCGCCCGAAGAAAAAGGGGCCATACGTCCGGTTGCCATCATCGAGAAGCAGGAGTATCCGTCTCGGCGGAAAATAGCCGTCTTGCGACAGACTCGCAACCTCGCGCGCGGGTCGGCAATTGTCGTGCCGTCAGTGCAATTCGTCGCGGGGCTTTGAAGGTGCGGTCTGGGGATGGTCGAGAAGAAGTCGCGTTTCGCCTATGAGGAGCTTCTGGCCTGTGGCCGGGGCGAGCTTTTTGGCCCCGGCAATGCCCAGTTGCCGCTCCCGCCGATGCTGATGTTCGACCGGATCACCGACATCCGCGCCGACGGTGGCGACTATGGCAAGGGCCGGGTGGTCGCCGAGCTCGACGTCAAGCCCGATCTCTGGTTCTTCCCTTGCCACTTCCAGGGCGATCCCGTCATGCCGGGCTGCCTTGGTCTCGACGCCCTGTGGCAGATGCTGGGATTTTTCCTCGGCTGGATGGGCGCCCCGGGGCGCGGCCGGGCGCTGGGCGTCGGCGAAGTTAAATTTACTGGCATGGTCCTCCCAAGCGTCCGCAAGGTTGAATATATCGTTAACCTGAAGCGCGTCATTCTGCGGAAGCTCAACCTCGGGATCGGGGATGGCGTCGTCAAAGCCGACGGCGATGTAATCTATTCCGCGAGCGAGCTGCGGGTCGGTCTGTTCACGTCCGACGCCCAGCCGAGCGCGGCCTGAAACGAAAGGTTCGTATTGCGATGAAACGCGTTGTCGTGACCGGCATGGGAATCGTGTCCAGCATCGGCAACAACACCCAGGAGGTCACCGCCTCGCTGCGGGAAGCCCGATCGGGAGTCGTCAAGGCCGACGACTATGCCAGGCTCGGCTTCCGCTGCCAGGTGCATGGCGCGCCGCATCTCGACCTCGACAGCGCCGTCGACCGCCGGGTGCGCCGCTTCATGGGCGATGGTGCCGCCTGGAACTATGTCGCGATGAAGCAGGCGATCCAGGACGCCGGCCTCGAGGAACGCGAGGTCAAGAGTGAGCGTACCGGCCTGATCATGGGGTCGGGCGGGCCGTCCACCCGCACCATCGTGGCCGCCGCCGACACCACCCGCGAGAAGGGGCCGAAGCGAATCGGCCCGTTCGCCGTCCCGGCCGCCATGTCGAGCACCAATTCGGCGACGCTCGCAGTGCCCTTCGGCATCCGCGGCGTCAACTATTCCATCTCATCCGCCTGCGCCACCTCGGCGCACTGCATCGGCAATGCCGGCGAGCTCATTCAATGGGGCAAGCAGGACATCGTCTTCGCTGGCGGCGGCGAGGAGCTCGACTGGACCCTCTCGGTGCTGTTCGACGCCATGGGGGCGATGTCGACCCATTACAACGAGCAGCCGGAAAGGGCCTCGCGCGCCTATGACAAGGATCGCGACGGCTTCGTGATTGCCGGCGGCGCCGGCGTCATCGTGCTGGAGGAGCTGTCGCATGCCAAGGGTCGCGGCGCCAAGATCTATGGCGAGCTCGTCGGCTATGGCGCAACCTCCGACGGCCACGACATGGTCCAGCCCTCGGGCGAAGGGGCCGCGCGTTGCATGCGCCAGGCGCTGTCGACCGTCAGGGAGCGCGTCGACTACATCAACCCGCACGCCACCTCGACGCCGATCGGCGATCTGAAGGAGATCGAGGCGGTGCGCGAGGTGTTCGGCAACAAGATGCCGGTGATCTCCGCCACCAAGTCGCTGACCGGTCATTCGCTCGGCGCCGCCGGCGTCCAGGAGGCGATCTACTCGCTCCTGATGATGAAGAACGGCTTCATCTGCGAGAGCGCCAATATCGATACGCTCGACCCGGAATTTTCCGGCGTGCCGATCGCCCGGCAGCGGATCGACAATTCCCGCCTCGACGTCGTGCTGTCCAACAGCTTCGGCTTCGGCGGGACCAATGCCACGCTGGTGTTCCAGCGCTACGACGCCTGAGCGGGGAGTGGTGCAAGCGCATCATGCTCTAGAGAAGGGGACGGAATGAACGACACTTCCGGCGGCTTGCTGCGCGGCCGGCGCGGTCTCATCATGGGCGTCGCCAACGACCATTCGATCGCCTGGGGGATCGCGCGCATGCTGGCCGGCCAAGGCGCCGATCTCGCTTTCACCTATCAGGGCGAGGCCTTTGGCCGGCGGGTTGCGCCGCTCGCCGCCTCGGTCGGCTCGCAGCTCGTGCTGTCCTGCGATGTCGAGCACCCCAAGACCGTCGATGAAGTCTTCGCCGCCCTGCGCGAGGCCTGGGGCGGGCTCGACTTCCTTGTCCACGCCATCGCCTATTCCGACCGCGCCGAGCTTAAGGGGCGCTACGCCGACACCTCGCGCGAGAACTTCATCCGCACCATGGTGATCTCCTGCTTCTCCTTCACCGAGGTGGCGCGCCGGGCGGCGGCGCTGATGGATCGCGGCGGCTCGCTTCTGACACTGACCTATGGCGGTTCGGTGCGGGTGGTGCCGAACTACAATGTCATGGGCGTGGCCAAGGCCGCCCTCGAATCATCGGTGCGCTATCTCGCCGCCGATTTCGGGCCGCAGGCCATCAGGGTCAATGCCATCTCGGCCGGACCGATGCGCACCCTCGCCGGTGCCGGCATCACCGATGCCCGGGCGATGTACAATTTCCAGAAGCGCCACTCGCCGCTGCGGCGCACCATCACCCTCGACGAGGTCGGCGGCGCCGCGGTGTACCTGCTGTCGGATCTCGCGACCGGCGTCACCGGCGAGGTGCATCATGTCGATTCCGGCTACCACATCATCTCGACCCCCCGCCCCGAGGACCTCAGAGGCCAGGGCCTCGAGAATGGCGAGGATTAGGCAGTAGGCAGCGCAACCGCGCGTCCGGGATAGGTTCGTCACCTAAAGGCAATAGGCAGTAGGCAATAGGCACTTCCCTACTGCCTACTGCCTACTGCCTCCTTCCGGTGCACGCTCAGATCCCGGATCGTCGCCTTGCGCCCATTGAGCGGGTTCTCTGGGTCCCAGGGGATCTTCACCGTATAGAACCGCGCCGCCAGCGCGTCATAGATCAGCACCTTCCCCGCCAGGCCGTCGCCGATCTCGAGCAGCTCCTTGATCACCTCGATCGCCTGAATCGATCCCATCACCCCGGTTAGCGCGCCGATCACCCCCGCCTCCTCGCAGGCCGGCAGCAGACCGGGCGGCGGCGCTTGCGGATTGAGGCAGCGATAGGACGGATAGGGCGTGCCGTCCGGCGCCTTGAGATGCGGCTTGAACGTCGCGATCTGCGCGTCGAACCGCGCCACCGCCGCCGAAACCAATATGCGCCCGGCCAGGAAGCAGGCATCCGAGACCAGATAGCGCGTCGCGAAATTATCGCTGCCATCAGCCACGATGTCATAGGCCGCGACAAGGTCCAATGCATTGTCGGCGGTGATGCGATAGGGATACTCGACCACCGTCACCCCGGGATTGATGCGGGCGAGGCTCGCCGCTGCGCTCGCCGTCTTCAAAAGATCGACGCTTGCCGTGTCATGCACGATCTGCCGCTGCAGATTGGACAACGACACCCGGTCGTCGTCGACCACGCCGAGCGTGCCGATTCCGGCGGCCGCGAGATACATGAGAAGCGGCGCCCCGAGCCCGCCCGCGCCGATCACCAGCACCCGCGCCTGGCGTAAGCGCGCCTGACCAGGTCCGCCGATCTCCCTGAGGACGATGTGGCGGGCGTAACGCTCGAGCTCCTCGTCATTCAGCGCCATGTCAGACCGTTCCCGACGAGCCAAAACCGCCCGCGCCGCGGGTCGATGGCTTGAGTTCCCCAACTTCCTCCAGCGCCGCCCGCACGCAAGCCTGGATCACCAGCTGGGCAATGCGCTCGCCGCGGCGGATCGCCACCGCCGCCTGACCGTGATTGATCAGGATCACCGTGATCTCGCCGCGATAGTCGCTGTCGATCGTGCCCGGGCTGTTGAGACAGGTCACGCCCTGGCGCAGCGCCAGCCCTGAGCGCGGCCTGACCTGGCCTTCATAACCCTCGGGCAGCGCCAGCGCGATGCCGGTCGGCACCGCCGCCCGCTCGCCCGGCGCCAGCACCAGGACCTCGCCCTCTCCGAGCGCCGCCCTGAGATCGAGGCCCGCTGCCCCCGCCGTCGCATAGGCCGGTGCCGCGAGATCGGCCGCATGCGGCAGGCGGACGAACGGCACCGCGAGCAGCGTCACGGCTTGTCCCCCAGCTTCGCCGCCAGCAGCGCCATGAGCCGCGCCGCCACCGCGCGCTTGGGCATGTCGGGCCAGCTGTCGACGCCCTGCGCCGTCACCACCTGAACGCGGTTCTCCTCGCCGCCCATGACGCCGCTCGCCGGGCTCACATCATTGGCGATGATCATGTCGCAGCCCTTGCGCGCAAGCTTCGCCTTCGCATTGGCGAGGACGTTCTCGGTCTCGGCCGCAAAGCCCACCACCAGCTGCGGGCGCCCAGCCGTCATCGCTGCCACATGCTTGAGGATGTCGGGGTTCTCGACGAGCGCCAGATGCGGCGCCGCGCCGCTCGCCACCTTCGTGATCTTCTGCGCCTGCGTTCCCTCGACCCGCCAGTCGGCCACCGCCGCGGCGAACACCGCGATGTCGACCGGCAGTGCCGCCTCGACCGCCGCCAGCATCTCCTGCGCCGTCTCGACCTTGACCAGCTTGACGCCATCCGGCGGCGCGAGCGCCACCGGCCCCGAGATCAGCACCGTCTCGCCCCCGAGCGCCGCCGCGGCCGCCGCCACCGCATAGCCCTGCTTGCCGGACGAGCGGTTGCCGATATAGCGCACCGGATCGATTGGCTCATGGGTCGGTCCGGCCGTGACCAGCACCCGCTTGCCGGCGAGCTTCCGGTCCTGCGTTCGCTCCGAAAAGTACGCCTCGACGGCCGCCATGATGTCGGCCACCTCCGACATTCGCCCCGGCCCGAATTCGCCGCACGCCATCGGCCCTTCTTCCGGCCCGCAAATCAGCACGCCATCGCCCTTTAGCGTCGCCAGATTGCGCTGCGTCGCCGGGTGATTCCACATGCGCACATTCATCGCCGGCACGATCAGCACCGGCTTGTCGGTGGCAAGCAGCGCCGTCGTTGCCAGGTCGTTGGCCTGGCCATGCGCCATCTTTGCCATGAGATCGGCGGTCGCCGGCGCGACGACCAGAAGATCGGCGGCGCGCGACAGCTCGATATGGCCCATCTCGGCTTCATCGGTCAGGCTAAACAGGTCGTCATGGACCTTGCTCCGCGACAGGCTCGCCAGCGACAGCGGCGTCACGAACTGTGCCCCGGCCCGCGTCAAGATGACCTTGACCGCCACATCGCGCTCGGCGAGGCGCCGGATCAGCTCGAGGCTCTTATAGGCGGCGATGCCGCCGCCGATGATCAGGAGAATTCGTTTGCCCGTCAGCATGGCCGATTATCACCAATTCACCGCAGCAGTGCGAGAGCCATGACGACGAGCGCCAGCGCCCCGATCCACAGCGCGATCCGCCCGGTTGCCCCATGCCGCGCTTGCGCCTTCGCGAGGTCCTCGACCGTCGCGTGATCGAGACGCAAGCCGCCGCCTTCCGCCATCTCGCTGAGCAACCGCGCGGTGCGGCGGGCATCCGCCAGCGCCTCCGGCAGGTCGGCAGCCAGCCGGCCGATCATCGCCGCTCCTGACGCCGCCTCGGCGAGCCGCCGCTCCGGCGCCAGCGCATCGTTCATCCATTCCCGCACCACCGGGGTCGCCACCAGCCACATGTTGAGCCTGGGATTGAACGACCGCGCCACCCCTTCGACCACCACCATGGTCTTCTGCAGCAGCAGGAGCTGCGGCTGGGTCTGCATGTCGAACTGCGCCGTCACCTCGAACAGCTGGGTCAGCAGGCGCGCCATCGAGATATCCTCGGCGGTGCGGTCGAGGATCGGCTCGCCGATCGCCCGCAGCGCTTGTGCGAACACTGCCGGGTCCTGGGTGTGCGGCACATAGCCGGCATCGAAATGCACCGCCGCGATGCGGGCATAGTCGCGGGTGATGAAGCCCCACAGGATCTCCGCCAGGAACTGCCGATCCTTGGGCGTGAGCCGACCCATGATCCCGAAATCGACCGCCACCAGATTGCCTTCGGGATCGATGAACAGATTGCCGGGATGCATGTCGGCGTGGAAGAAGCCGTCGCGCAGGGCGTGACGCAGGAAGATCTCGATGAGCCGGTTGCCCAAGAGCTCGAGATCGATGCCTTGATCGATGAGCCCCGCCCGGTCCGACAGCGCGATCCCGTCGATCCACGCGCTCGTCAGCACCCGCCGCGAGGTCCGTTGCCAGTCGATCTCGGGCACCCGGAAGCCCTGGTCCTTGCCGCCATTGGCTGCCATCTCAGACATTGCCGCCGCCTCCATCCGGAGGTCCATCTCCATGGCGACCGAGCGCTCGAGCGTTGCCACCGCCGCCACCGGCTTGAGCCTTCTCAGCGGCTTGTGCACCCGCTCGGCGAGGCGCGCCGCCGTGAAGAAGGCGCGAAGGTCCGCGGCAAAACGCTGCTCGATGCCGGGGCGCAGGATCTTCACCGCTACCGGGCGCAGCCGCCCGTCGGGATCGCGCACTTGTCCCCGGTGCACCTGGGCGATCGAGGCGGCCGCGACCGGCGGTCCGAAACTCTCGAACAGCGCCTCGGCCGGCATGCCGAATTGCGAGGCGATCTCGGCCCGCGCCTCGTCCATGGCAAAGGGCGGCATGCGGTCCTGGAGCGTTCTGAGATCCGCCGCCCGCGCCTCGCCGATGAGATCGGGGCGGGTCGCCAGGAACTGGCCGAGCTTGATATAGCTCGGGCCGAGCTCGCTCAGCGCCTCGGCCAGGCCCCCTTGCCCAGCCCTGACCGGCGCGCGGCCCATCCGGGCGAAGCCGAGGGCGAAGCGAAAGCGCGGCGGCAGCTCCGCCAGCTGCTCCGGCTCGATGAAGCCGTCATGCCGCGCGATCACCCGGGCGGCGATAGCGAGGCGAAGAAGATCATGCGCGGTGGTCAGCATCGAGCGGCCTCCGCTCTAGGTCCGCCAGCCGGAATGGATCGCCACCACCCCTGCGCTCAGGATGCGGAACCCCACCTGCGAGAAGCCGGCCTCCTCCATCTTGCGGGCAAGGCTCGGCGCATCGGGAAAACGCCGGATGCTCTCGACCAGATAGCGATAGGGCTGACCATCGCCGGTGATGATCTTGCCCAGCGCCGGGATCGTGGTGAGCGAATAGAGATCGTAGAGCGTTTCGACGCCCGGCACATCGACCCGCGAGAATTCGAGGCAGAGAAACCGTCCGCCCGGCCTGAGCACCCGCCTGGCCTCGCTGAGCGCCTGGCCGATATCGGTTACGTTGCGGATGCCGAAGGAGACGGTCAGAGCATCGAAGGTGCCGTTCCGGAACGCCAGGGCCTCGGCATTGGTCACCACGAAGCGGCAGCGCTGAGCCAGCCGCTCCCGGGCGATCCGCCGCCGCCCCTCGGCCAGCATGGCCGGTGAGATGTCGGCGATCGTGACTCTGACCCCGGCCCCGCCGGCCTTGACGATACGCCCGGCGACGTCGCCGGTGCCGCCGGCGAGATCGAGCACCTCGAAGCTGCGGGCGCCGTGCGGCGGATTGAGCATGGCGACGAGATCGTCCTTCCACAGCCGGTGGAGGCCGAACGACATGAGATCGTTCATCTGGTCGTATTTCGAGGCAACCTTGGCAAACACTTCGTTCACCATGGTTTGTTTCTCGGCAGCCTCGACATCGGCATCGCCGAAGGGCGCCATGCGCCGGTTGGACGGACGGTCGGCCATCGGCGCGGACCATAGACGAGCGCGGTTAACATTCCAATCTGTCGAGAAAACACTGGATGACGCGGCTAAGCCCTGCCATGACGTCGTCATGCCTGAGCTGCCCGAGGTCGAAACCGTCCGGCGGGGCCTTGAAACCGCCCTGCTCGGACGCCGGATCGAGAAGGTCGAGCTGAACCGGGGGGATCTGCGCGTTCCCTTCCCGGACGGTTTTGCCAGCCGATTGGCTGGCAGGCGCATCGAGACCGTCGGGCGGCGGGCGAAATATCTGCTGGTCGGCCTCGATGACGGCAAGAGCCTGCTCATGCATCTCGGCATGAGCGGCCGCTTCACCATCCACCCGCCGGGCGGCCGGCCGCTGCCCCTGGGCGAGCCCGACGAAGAGGCCGGCGAGAGCTCCGACGCGACCGGCCCGTCGATTCACGATCACGTCACATTCCTGCTCGATGACGGCACCCGCATCGTCTACACCGATCCCCGCCGCTTCGGGCTCATGGATCTGATCGACACCGCGACCGCATCGCACCACAAGCTCCTCGCCGGGCTCGGCCCGGAGCCGCTGGGCAACGACTTCAATGCCGAGCACCTGCGAGCCGGTCTCGACGGTCGCGAGACCCCGCTCAAATCGGCGCTGCTCGACCAGCGCGTGGTCGCCGGTCTCGGCAATATCTATGCCTGCGAGGCGCTGCACCGCGCCGCCCTGTCGCCGAAGCGCATCGCGGCGACGCTCACCCGCGGCCGCAACAGCGTCGAGCGGCTCGAGGCGCTGGTGCGAGCGGTCCGCAGCGTCCTCGACGATGCCATCGCCGCCGGCGGCTCGACCTTGCGCAACTACGCCTCGGCGCAAGGGCGGCCCGGCGCCTTCCAGCATCGCTTCGACGTCTATGACCGGGAAGGCGAGCCTTGCCCGCGGCCCGGCTGCCGCGGCACCGTCAGGCGGATCGTCCAGGCGGGGCGTTCGACTTTCTATTGTGGCGTCTGCCAGCGATGAGCCGACGGCCCAGAGCATGCTCTAAGCAATCGGAGGATTGATATGGGTTACGAAACGATCATTGTCGACAGCCGTGATGCGGTGGGCGTGGTGACGCTCAACCGGCCGGCGGTTCTGAACGCCCTCAGCACGCGGGTGATCGCCGAGCTTGCCGGTGCTCTTCAGGCCTTCGATGCCGACCCGGCGATCGGCGCCATGGTGGTCACCGGCAATGACAAGGCCTTCGCGGCCGGCGCCGACATCAAGGAGATGCAGGACAAATCCTACCCCTCCACCTATGTGAACGACCATCTGACCGACTGGGAGAGGATCGCCAATCTGCGGAAGCCGGTGATCGCCGCGGTGGCCGGCTACGCGCTTGGCGGCGGCTGCGAGCTGGCGATGATCTGCGATATCATCATCGCCGCCGACACCGCCCGCTTCGGCCAGCCCGAGATCCAGCTCGGCGTCATGCCCGGGGTCGGCGGCACGCAGCGGCTGACCCGTGCCGTCGGCAAGGCCAAGGCGATGGATCTGGTGCTGACCGGCCGGATGATGGACGCCGCCGAGGCCGAGCGCTCGGGCCTCGTCGCGCGGGTTGTGCCGGCCGCCGAGCTGATGACCGAGGCGCTTGCCGTCGCGACACGGATCGCCGGCTTCTCCCGTCCCGCGGTGATGATGGCCAAGGAGGCGGTGAACCGCTCCTTCGAAAGCTCCCTCGCCGAGGGTACCCGTTTCGAGCGCCGGCTGTTCCAGTCGATGTTCGCCACCGCCGATCAGAAGGAGGGGATGGCCGCCTTCGTCGCCAAGCGTCCCGCCCGCTTCACCCATGGTTGAACCGGGCCGGTTGACGCTGTCTGGGGGCTCGGATATAAGCCCGCCACCCCACAAGGAAAGTTGAGGATATGGCGAATACGAGATCGGCAAAGAAGGCCGCTCGCCAGGCGGTGCGGCGAACCGAGGTCAACAAGGCCCGCCGAAGCCGCGTGCGGAGCTACGTCCGCAAGGTCGAGGAGGCGATCGCCAAGGGCGATCGGGCGGCTGCCAGCGCCGCCCTCAAAGAGGCGCAGCCCGAACTGATGCGGGGCGCGCGGAAGAAGGTGATTCACAAGAATGCCGCCGCGCGCAAGGTCTCGCGGCTCACCAAACGTGTCAAATCCATGTCCGGTTGACGACGACCCACCGGATAAGCACAGCTTCCGCAAGCCCGTCCCCCGCCTGGGGGGCGGGCTTGTTGTTGCCCAGATGCTGTTGGAGCAAAAAACTGGCAGAAAATTTCCCGGAATTTCAGAAGTTTGGGACCGACCTGTCAGAAGCGTGATGATCGCACCAACCGGGTGCCGACAAAGCTTTTCCATCACTCTTCCATAATCGTCTAACGGTTGCGCCGGCCGTCACATTCGCCTCGATGGAATCGTGTTGGTGCTTCAACGGGTTGGCTTCGCCGCCCTCGACCGCTGGGGTTTTTCTGCAACGGAAGAAAGCTCCGTATACGGAGGAACCGTGGCGAGACTGTTGTGCCTCGGAAAGCGCCTGTGTAAGGTCTTTGGGCATCGACCGGAGAGGCGATGCCATAACGACAAGCAGCATCAAGACGGCAACAAGATGACTGCACGGGTAACGGGGCGTTTGGCGTACGGCGTGGGTCAGTGTAGCAGGCGGATCGGGGCTTCCTTGGATATCCGCTCAAGCGACCGCGCAATCAACAAATAGCATCGACAAGCCGGGCGCGTTTTCCTGGTTGGTTCGGCGTAACTCGTTGCACTGCGCTCGTGCGCGGTGAGGGGCAAGTCTTGTCCTTCGCACAAGCCGAGGCGGGGCAGCGCGTCTCCTGCGGGGCACAAGGAGGGGGCGAAGTACGCTTGGAGGCAGTTGCACTCCAAGGGTCGTGCAGGGGTGTCTGTGAGCTTGAGTCGGGCAGTCCGGCGCCTTGCCGGTCGCACACCGGAAACTCGGAGCTCTTATGGGACGGGAGACAACAAAAATGGATGGCGTATACTTCCAGAACGAGGCGGTGCAGCGGGATGGTTCGGCCGCAGCGGCGGCGGTCCGAACCGCCCCGACCGATTTCTCGGCGCAGTGGGAGCGCATTTCCCAGCGGCTGCGCTCGAGCCTCGGTGAAGATCTCTATTCGAGCTGGTTTGCCCGCATGGACATCGAGCAGTTCCAGGATGGAAGGCTCGTCGTGTCTCTGCCGACGCGTTTCCTGCGCAATTGGATCGTCAGCCATTATTCCGACACTCTTGCCCATGCCTGCGAGGCCGAGCTCGGCACCATCACGGCGCTCTGCGTTCAGGTCCGCACCCGCGGCCTGCCGGTCCGCGCCCTGCCGCAGGAGCGGCCGCAAACGGCTTTCGGCAACGCCGCCCGCAGCCTCGGCCGCGACAGCGCGCCGCGCCATGACGGCGCCGATCAGGGCTTTGGCACCTATCGCGATCGCGCCGATCGCAGCAGCGAGAGGACCGGCGACCGCGGTTCGCCGCTCGATCATTCGCTGACCTTCGAGACCTTCGTGGTCGGCCGCTCCAATGCGCTCGCCCATGCCGCCGCCATGCGCATCGCCGAGGCACCCGGCGGCCAGCCGCTCAACTTCAATCCGCTGTTCATTCACTCCGCTGCGGGGCTCGGCAAGACTCATCTGCTCAATGCCGTGTCGTGGCGCGTGCGCCAGCGCGCTCCCGGCCGCAACGTGGTGTTCATCACCGCCGAGCGCTTCATGTATCACTTCCTCGCCGCCCTCAAGGCGCGCGACGTGCTGAGCTTCAAGGACTATTTCCAGAGCGTCGATGTGCTCATCATCGATGATCTGCAGTTCCTGCAAGGCAAGTCGATGCAGCAGGAGTTCTATCACACCTTCAATTCGCTGGTTGACTCCAAGCGCCAGGTGATCGTCGCCGCCGATGTGCCGCCGGCCCAGCTCGAGAGCATCGACCAGCGCATGCGCTCGCGCCTTGCCGGTGGCCTGGTCGTCGACATCGAGGGACCGGAGCTCGAGCTGCGCCGCGACATCCTCAAGGCGCGCCTCACCGATGCTCGCCGCAAGGACACCTCGCTCCAGCTCGGCGACGACGTCGTCGAGTTCATCGCCAACCGCATCACCGGCGGCGGGCGCGAGCTCGAAGGTGCGCTGAACCGGGTCATCGCCCGCCATGAGCTGACCCGTTCGCCGGTCACCATCGAGCTGGCCGCGCTGGCGCTGCGCGATCTCGCTCAAGCCGCCGAGCCCGCCCGCGTCCGCATTGACGACATCCTCAAGGTGGTGGGGCGCCACTACAACGTCGCCCGCGCCGATCTCCTGTCGCCGCGCCGCGCCCAGTCGATCGTCCGGCCCCGCCAGGTCGGCATGTATCTCGCCAAGAAGCTGACCTCGCGCTCGCTGCCGGAAATCGGCCGGCGTTTCGGCGGCCGCGACCATTCCACCGTCCTTCATGCGGTGCGCAAGATCGAGGAGCTGATGCAGTCCGACGACCGGCTCGCCCGCGAGGTCGCTCTGCTCATGCGCCTGATCGAGCATCAATAGGCGCGAGGACGCGGCGTCGCAGGGACTGTCCCGACGTCATCCAGCATCCACGGATCCTCCCTGACTTACCCCGGAAGTCCTTGCTTCCGGGGTCTTTCCGCGCCAATCTTCCGTTGCAGGCACCGAGGGTGAGGATGCGAATAGTCGTCGAGCGTTCCCAGTTTTTGAAGTCGCTCAACCACGTCCAGTCGGTGGTCGAGCGCCGCAACACAATTCCCATTCTGTCCAATATCTTGCTGCAGGCCAAAGGCGGCAAGATCAGGCTGACGGCCACCGATCTCGACGTCGAGGTCGTGGAATCCCTCGGCGGCGACATCGCCCGCGAGGGCGCCACCACGGTGCCGGCGCACATGCTGCACGACATCGTCCGCAAGCTTCCCGACGGCACCCAGGTCGAGATCGTCCAGGGTCCGGACGACAAGCGCTTGTCGCTCCATTCCGGCCGGTCTCGCTTCACCCTGCAGTCGCTGCCGGCCGAGGATTTCCCCGATATGACGGCGGGCGATCTGTCGCACCGCTTCTCGATGGGCGCCAGCGATCTCAAGGGCCTCATCGAGAAGACCAAATTCGCCATCTCCACCGAGGAGACCCGCTACTACCTCAATGGCATCTACCTGCACGAGGTCGCGAGCCCCGGCGGCGAGCGCCTGCGCGCGGTTGCAACCGACGGCCACCGGCTGGCCCAGGCCGAGATCCCGCGCCCTGGCGGGGCTGCCGGCATGCCTGGCGTCATCGTTCCCCGCAAGACGGTGCTCGAGCTCTCCAAGCTCATTGAGGATCTCGCCGGCGAGGTCGAGATCGCCCTGTCGAGCGCCAAGATCCAGTTCCGTTTCGACGGCCTGGTGCTCACCTCGAAGCTGATCGACGGCACCTTCCCGGATTATGAGCGGGTAATTCCCCGCCACAATGACAAGGTGCTTGCGGTCGACACCAAGCTTTTTGCCGAGGCGGTGGACCGGGTCTCGACCATTTCCAGCGAAAAAGGCCGCGCCGTGAAGCTCAACATCGCGAGCGGCCGCCTGATTCTGTCGGTCAACAATCCCGAATCGGGGTCTGCCGAGGAGGAGATCGTTGCCGACTATCAGGCCGATCCCCTCGATATCGGCTTCAACTCGCGCTACCTCCTCGACATTGCCGGCCAGGTCAAGGGCGAATCGGCCAGTTTCCGCCTGGCGGATGCCGGCTCCCCGACCATCATCAGCGACCTCGAGGACGACCGCGCCCTCTATGTTCTGATGCCGATGCGGGTGTGAGCTCCTCCCACTGCCACCGATATCGTGAGGCGCTGTCGCAACACCCCAAAAGGCGCCTATTTTGCTTGCCCGACAGCGGTTTGAGGGCCATATCTCGTGGTGTGACAGCGATCTCTGGCTATCGTTTTGAAGCCTCTGGCGGCAGCGCTCGGGCCGACGTCGCGCGGCCTGCCGTTCGGCTTGGCCGTTTGACCCTGACGGACTTCCGGAACTATGCCGCGCTCCGGCTCGACACTGGCGGCATGCCGGTGGTTTTGACCGGCCCGAACGGCGCCGGCAAGACCAACCTGCTCGAGGCAGTCTCGCTGCTGGCGCCCGGCCGCGGCCTGCGCGGCGTGCCGTTCGACGAGCTGATCCGCCGCGGCGCCTTGGGCTTTGCCGTCGCGGCCGATATTGACGGTCCGGAAGGGCGCATCGCCGCCGGCACCGCCTTCCACGCCGAGCCGGCGGCGGACCACGCGCCGGGCCAGCGTCAGGTCAAGCTCGCCGGCCGCCTCTGCAAGGGCTCGGGTGCCCTCGCCCAGCATGCCAGGATCCTTTGGTTGACGCCGGCAATGGACCGGCTGTTCGCCGGCCCTCCCGGCGATCGGCGGCGCTTTCTCGACGGGCTCGTCGCCGCCTTTGACCCGGCCCATGCGGTGCGGGTCGGCCAGTTCGAGCGCGCCATGCGCGAGCGCAACCGCCTCCTCGCCGAGCTGCCGCTCGACCCGCGCTGGCTCGCCGCGGTGGAGAGTCAGATGGCGGAATCGGCGGTGGCGCTGGCCGCCGCCCGGGTCAGCGCTCTCGATGCCCTCACCGCCTATGTCGGGCAGACCCTGACGGCGCGGTTCGGCGGGGCGTTTCCCTGGGTCATGGTCGCCGTGCAGGGCCGCATCGAGGACGATGTCCGGAGCGCCCCGGCGGTCCAGGCGGAGGATGCCTACCGCCAAATTCTGCAGGATGGCCGCCGCCTCGATCAGGCGGCCGGCAGGACCCTTGACGGTCCCCATCGCAGCGAGTTCCTGGTGACCCATGGGCCGAAGAACATCGCCGCCGAGAGCTGCTCCACCGGCGAGCAGAAGGCCCTGCTGATCGGCATGATCCTCGCCCATGCCCGCGCGGTGCGCGACAATTTCCAGGGCTTTGCGCCGCTGCTCCTGCTCGATGAGGTCGCTGCCCATCTCGACGCCGAGCGCCGCGCCGGGCTCTTCGCCGAGCTTCGCGAGCTTGGTGCCCAGGCCTTCATGACTGGCACCGACGAGCTGCTGTTTGCCGCCGCCCGCACCGATGCCGCGTTCCTGCACATCGAGGCTGGCCAGCTGTCACCTTCGACAAATTGCCCATGAGTTGCCCGTGCCCGACCGAATGACAGATAGCGAATCGTCCACCGTGAGCCCGGCCGCCGGCTATGGCGCCGACGCCATCAAGGTCCTCAAGGGTCTCGATGCCGTGCGCAAGCGCCCGGGCATGTATATCGGCGACACCGATGACGGCTCGGGACTTCACCATATGGTGTATGAGGTCGTCGACAACGCCATCGACGAGGCGCTCGCCGGCCATGCCGACCGCGTCACCGTCACCCTCAATGCCGATGGCTCCTGCACCGTCTGCGACAATGGGCGCGGCATCCCGACCGACATCCATCCGAGCGAGGGCGTTTCCGCCGCCGAGGTCATCATGACCCAGCTTCATGCCGGCGGCAAATTCGACCAGAACTCCTACAAGGTCTCGGGCGGCTTGCACGGTGTCGGCGTCTCGGTCGTCAATGCCCTGTCATCGGTCCTGAAGCTCAGGATCTTCCGCGATGGCAAGGAGCACGCGATGAGCTTCACCAACGGCGACCCGGATGCGCCGCTGCGGGTGGTCGGGGATGCTCACGGGCGCGCTGGCACCGAGGTGACCTTCCTGCCCTCGCCCCAGACATTCAGCAAGACCGAGTTCGACTATCCGACGCTCGAGCACCGCCTGCGCGAGCTCGCCTATCTCAATTCCGGCGTCTCGATCACCCTCACCGATCTGCGCGGTGTCGAGCCGCGCGAGCAGACCATGCATTATGTCGGCGGCGTCGAGGCTTTCGTCGTCTGGCTCGACCGCGCCAAGAACCGGCTGATCTCCGATCCGGTCACCATCCGCAGCGAGCGCGACGGCATCGCCGTCGAATGCGCCCTGTGGTGGAACGACAGCTATCACGAGACGGTGCTGTGCTTCACCAACAACATTCCCCAGCGCGATGGCGGCACCCATCTCGCCGGCTTCCGCGCCGCCCTGACCCGCGTCGTCAACGCCTATGCCAATGAGAGCGGCCTTGCCCGGAAGGAGAAGGTGGCGCTGACCGGCGATGATGCCAGGGAAGGCCTGACCGCGGTGCTGTCCGTCAAGGTGCCGGACCCCAAATTCTCCTCGCAGACCAAGGACAAGCTGGTTTCCTCCGAGGTCCGTCCGGCGGTCGAAGGCATCATCAGCGAAGGCCTCGGCGCCTGGTTCGAGGAGCATCCGGCCGAGGCCCGCACCATCGTCGGCAAGGTGATCGAGGCCGCCGCCGCCCGCGAGGCGGCGCGCAAGGCCCGCGAGCTGACGCGCCGCAAGGGCGCCCTCGACGTCGCCTCGCTGCCCGGCAAGCTTGCCGACTGCCAGGAGCGCGACCCCGCCAAGGCCGAGCTCTTCATCGTCGAGGGCGACTCGGCCGGCGGCTCCGCCAAGCAGGCGCGCAACCGCGAGAACCAGGCGGTGCTGCCGCTGCGCGGCAAGATCCTCAATGTCGAGCGCGCCCGTTTCGACAAGATGCTGTCCTCCTCCGAGATCGGAACTTTGATCACCGCGCTTGGCACCGGCATCGGCCGCGATGATTTCGACATCGGCAAGCTGCGCTACCACAAGGTCGTGATCATGACTGACGCCGATGTCGACGGTGCCCATATCCGGACTCTGCTGCTGACCTTCTTCTATCGCCAGATGCCGGAGATCATCACCGAGGG
>Ga0075421_100003760_pt1 | contig 18222 bp, 16 predicted proteins | sample SoiMetdeltSBSDD5_FD_75292 | JGI IMG/M metagenome (GOLD analysis project Ga0075421, IMG submission 75292) | Bulk soil microbial communities from a Populus tree surrounding site in Tennessee, USA - Soil MetaG P. deltoides SBSDD5 | ecosystem: Environmental > Terrestrial > Soil > Tree plantation...
ACGACCTCGGCGTTCGCGACGTCCCTCGCGCCCCACCACGCGACCTCGGGCGAGAACGCGATCGTGGCCGTCGTCTCGGGCTCGCCCGGGCCCCACGGCCCGGCCCGCACGTGGTCCGCGGCCCGGAAGCCGTCGGGCGGCGCGCTTCCCTCCCCCGCCGACCCGATCGCACCCGAGATCCTCGAGAGCCGGAACGACCGGATCTCCGCCCGGCCGCGGTCGAACCCGACGAGGTACCAGTGGCCACCGCGCACGGCGAGGCCGAACGCGTCCACGTCGCGTTCGGACCGCTCGCCGCGTGAGCTCCGGTACGAGAAGCGGACCCGCCGCTGTCCCGCGACCGCGTCCGCGGCCTGCCCGAGGTTCGGATCCCGGCCGCCGCCCGCCGGCCCGGCGCCGATGCCCGCGAGCAAGCCCTCGTCGGAGGTCGACAGGAGCTTGCGCACCGCGTCCTCGGCCGACGGATCGCCGGCGGAGCGCACCGCGACGAACAGCGCGGAGATCTCCTCGGGCGTGAAGGCGATATCCGGCAGGTAGTAGCTCGCCTTGTCGATCGTGTACCCCTGCTCGACGTCCCACGCATCGACGGCCACGACCTCGATCGGGACCCCGATGTCGCGCAGGATGTCCTTGTCGCGTTCGAACATCCGCTTGGCCGAGGCGGGATCCCCCTGCCCGTACCCCTCGGCGAGCTTCTCGCGGATCCGGTCGAACGTGAGCGGCGTCGGCGACTCGAGCAGCAGGGCGACGAGGTTGACCAGGCGTTCCAGCGGGTGCATCGCGCGCCGCATCATACTCTCGGCATGTCGGCGGTCCGGTTGCGGCGCGGCGTGGTGGTCCGCGTGCTCGGCGAGCGGCCGGGCGCCCTCGAGGTCGAGGTGGAGGTCGACGACGAGCGCTCCCCGGCGATCGCATTCCCCGACCTCGTGGGGCCGGTCCGCGACGGGGACACGGTCGTCCTGAACACCTCGGCACGGACGCTCGGCCTCGGGACCGGTGGGATGGATCTCGTCGTGGCGGTCGAGGGCGGGGGGGCGCTCGACCTCGGCGACGTCGGTCGGGTGATGAAGGCTCGGTACACGCCGCTGCAGGCAGCCGTCAGCAGCGTCGAGGAGACGCACCGCGACGCGCTCGAGGGCTCCACGGGACTCTCGGGCACGCCGGTGGTGTGTGCCCCGCTGCACTCGATGGTCGGACCGGTCGCGGCCGGGGCCCGGGTGGCGGGTGCCGGTCGCGTCGTCTACGTCATGACCGACGGCGCGGCGCTGCCCGGAGCCTTCTCGCGCCAGGTCCCGCGCCTGCGCGACGCGGGACTGCTGGCCGGGTTCGTCACGTGCGGGCAGGCGTTCGGGGGCGAGCTCGAGGCCGTGACGATCTGGAGCGCGCTCCTGGCCGCCGTCGAGATCGCGGAGGCGGACGTCGTCGTCGTCGCGGACGGCCCGGGCAACCTGGGCACCGACACCACGTGGGGCGTGAGCGCGCTCGCGAGCGGTCACGCGCTGAACGCGGTCGCCGCGCTCGGCGGCGCGCCCGTGGCCGCGCTCCGGATCTCCTTCGCCGATCGGCGCGAACGCCACCGCGGCGTGTCGCACCACACGCTGACGATCCTGGATCGCGTCTGCACGGCCGAGGCCAACGTCGCCGTGCCGGCGCTCGACGGGCCGGACCGCGATGCCGTGTGGGACGCGCTCCGAGAGCGCCGGCTCGAGGAACGTCACCAGCTCGTCGAGACCGACGGGCGGCCGGCGATCGACGAACTCGAGCACGCCGGGATCGAGCCGGAGTCCATGGGCCGCACCCGCACCGACGATCCCGCGTTCTTCCTCGCGGCCGGGGCGGCCGGCGTGCTCGCGGGCAGGATGGCGGCTCGCGTTGCGACGTGGCGGTCGGAGGACGGCTGAGGTGGCCGCCGAACGGCGTCGGCCCTCGGTCGTCCGCGGACAGCCGCCATCCGGTCTCCGCCGTTCGCCGGGGTGAGCGCTCGCGCCCCAAGCGTCACATGTGCGCGATCAGCTGCTCGACGCGCTCGTCGACGCTGCGGAACGGGTCTTTGCACAGCACGGTCCGTTGCGCCTGATCGTTCAGCTTGAGGTGCACCCAGTCCACGGTGTAGTCGCGGCGCTTCTGCTTCGCTTGGCGGATGAAGTCACCGCGGAGCTTCGCGCGGGTGGTCTGCGGCGGCTCGCGCATCGCGCGCTGGACGTCCTTCTCGGTGACGGCTCGCTCCATCTTCCCCGCGCGCTCGAGCAGATGGTAGAGCCCGCGCGTCCGGTTCACGTCGTGGTACGCGAGATCGAGCAGCGCCACGCGCGGGTGCGAGAGCGCCAGCTGGTGCCGCTCGCGGTACCGGTCGATCAGTACGCGCTTGGCCACCCAGTCCACCTTGCGGACCAGGCGCTCCGGCTCCTGCAGGATCAGCGCGTCGAGCGCGTCGCGCCACTCCTGGAGCAGCTGCTTGGACTGCGGGTCCGTGCCCCGGCGCTCGAGGAACCGCTCCGTGCGGTCGAAGTACTCCTCCTGCACCTCGATCGCCGAGAGCTCGCGCCCGTTCGCGAGCCGAACCTTCTTCCGGCACGAGACGTCGTGGCTGATCTCCCGGATCGCCCGGATCGGGTTCTCGAGGGAGAGGTCGCGCATCACGGTGTTCGCCTCGACCATCCGCAGCACGAGGTCGGTGATCCCGACCTTCATCCAGGTGCTGAACTCGGACATGTTCGAGTCGCCGACGATCACGTGCAGGCGCCGGAACCGCTCGGCGTCCGCGTGCGGCTCGTCGCGGGTGTTGATGATCGGCCGCGACCGCGTCGTCGCCGAGGAGACGCCCTCCCAGATGTGCTCGGCGCGCTGCGCGATGCAGTACACGGCGCCCCGCGGCCCGTGCAGGACCTTCCCGGCGCCGCACCAGATCTGCCGGGTGACGAAGAACGGGATCAGCATGTCAGCCATGCGCGCGAACTCGCCCTGGCGCGCGACGAGGTAGTTCTCGTGGCAGCCGTAGGAGTTCCCGGCCGAGTCGGTGTTGTTCTTGAACAGGAAGACCTGCCCGCTGATGCCCTCCTCGTGGAGCCGGACCTCGGCCGCCGCGAGGAGCGCCTCGAGGATCCGCTCCCCCGCCTTGTCGTGGGCGACGAGGTCCGCGATCTGGTCGCACTCGGGCGTGGCGTACTCGGGATGGGAGCCCACGTCGAGGTACAGGCGCGCCCCGTTCTCCAGGAACACGTTCGAGGAGCGGCCCCAGTGCACGACGCGCCGGAACAGGTAGCGGGCCACCTCGTCCGGCGACAGGCGCCGCTGCCCGCGGAAGGTGCACGTGACGCCGTACTCGTTCTCGAGCCCGAAGATGCGCCGTTCCACGCCCCGAGTGTAGGCCCGGGCACCCCGCTCGGTGGGGAGGCGCCTCAGGCGCCGAGGATCTCGGTGACCTCGTCGTCGCCCAGCCGGCGGAACTTCCGCCTCGCCGGGGGCGTGCGGTCGAGGACGCCGGCCTCGATCTGACCGGCCTCCACCTGGCGGCCCTCGGCCGTCGAGAGCGCCTTCACGGACTCGCGCACCGCGGTCGCGAGGTCCCACCCGGGCTGGAACGCCGCCTTCACGGCGTTCGTGAGCTCCTCGGTATGCCCGCCGATCGCGACGTACCCATGCTCGTCGGTGACCGTCCCGTCGTAGAGCACGTGGTAGACCTCGTTGCGTCCCGCGTCCTCGGCGATCTCGGCCACGAGGATCTCGACCTCGTACGGCTTCATCTGCTGCGTGAAGATCGTCGACAGCGCCTGCGAGTAGGCGTTCGCGACGTCGCGCGCGCGGACATCCTCGCGGCCGTAGGAGTAGCCGCGGAGGTCGGCGAGACGCACGCCGCTGATCCGCAGGTCCTCGAACTCGCTGTACTTTCCGACACCGGCGAACGCGATCCGGTCGTAGATCTCGCTGATCTTGTGCAGGGTGGCGCTCGGGTTCTCGGCGGTGAACACGAGCCCGTCTGAGTACTCGACGCAGACGACCGATTTGCCGCGCGCGATCCCCTTGCGCGCGAACTCCGAGCGGTCCTTCATGAGCTGCTCAGGCGGGACGTACGGCATGAAGCTCACGAGACGCCCCCCTCGCGGCTCGCGCCGCCTGCGCCCTCATTGGCGGCCATCACGGCCTCGTAGGCCGCGCGGACGTCGTCCTCGGAGACCGCCTCGGCCCCCGAGCCCGAGGCGACGATCACCGTCGGGAAGATCCCTCTTGCTGGTTCCGGGCCGCCCGTGCCCGCGTCCTCGTGCGACGCGTCCACCAGCGCCTCGACGACCACGCGGAGCGCCTCGGCCCGGTCGAGGCCGGGCCGCCAGCGCTTCTTGAGCGAGCTCCGCGCCGGGCGCCCGCCCGACCCCGTCGCGTGGAAGTCGTCCTCCTCCCAGCGTCCGCCGGTCGCGTCGTAGTAGAAGATCCGGCCCTCGTTCCGCCGCTCGTCGAACCCGCCGAACAGCGGCACCACGACCAGCCCCTGCATCGCCGCCGGCAGGTTGCCGCGGATCATCTGCGCGAGGCGGTTGGCCTTGCCCTCGAGCGAGAGGCGGTCGCCGGTGATCTTCTCGTAGTGCTCGAGCTCCAGCTGGAACAGCCGGACGAGCTCGATCGCCTGGCCCGCCGCGCCCGCGATCGCGATGACCGAGAACCCGTCCGCGGCGAAGACCTTCTCCATGCGTTCGTCGGCGATCGCGAACCCCTCGGTGGCCCGTCGGTCGCCGGCGAAGACGACGCCCTCGGCGAACTTCAGCCCGACCACGGTCGTGCCGTGCATCGGCGTGACGGCGTCCGTGACGGGCTGGGGCAGGGCCTCGGGGCGGGTGCGGATGAGGTCGAAGAAGCTGGGGTTCGCGCCGATCGGACCGCCCGGCGCCCCGGGGGGCGGCAGCGGGCCGTCCGTCATTCCCCGCCCTTCTGGACGTAGGACTTCACGAACTCCTCGGCGTTCTCCTCCAGGACGGAGTCGATCTCGTCGAGGATGTCGTCCATCTCCTCCTTGAGCTTCTCGCCCTTGGAGGTCGTCTCGACCTGTCCGGCGTCGTCGCCGCCCTCGCTGCCGGAACGCTTCTGGGTCTTCTTCTGCTCCTGCTCCTGAGGCACGATCGCTCCTTCAGCTCGCCGCGGTGCCGCCGATCGTCCGCGTCCGACCCATCCTACCCGGGTGGGGTGTTACGACCGCAGCAGCTCGACGAGGGCCGCCGCGTCCTCCGCGCGCTCGAGCAGGTCGTCCACGTGGACCTTCGTCCCCTTCAGCGGCTCGCGCATCGGGACGCGCTGGAGCGCATCCGCGCCGATGTCGAAGATCATCGAGTCCCACGACGCGGCGGCGATCGCGTCGGGGTACGCGGCGATGCATCGGCCGCGGAAGTAGGCCCGCGTGTCCTCAGGCGGCTCCATGACGGCGCGCTCCACCTCGTCCTCGGAGACCAGGCGCTCGACCTGCCCGGCCGCGGCGAGGCGATGGTAGAGCCCCTTCGCACGGTCGACGTCGTGATACTGCAGGTCGATCAGCCGGAGCTTCGGGTCCGACCAGTCGAGGCCGTGTCGCTCGCGGTAGCCCTCGAGCAGCCGGTGCTTGGCCACCCAGTCGAGCTCGCGCGTGAGCTGCATCGGGTCGTCCTCGAGGCCCGCAAGGACCGACTCCCAGCGCTCGAGCACCTCGAGGTTGTCCGCGGTCGTGTCCTCCTGCTCGACGTACTTCTTCGCCCGCTCCAGGTACTCCCACTGGATCTGGACCGGGGTGAGCCGCCGCCCGTCGGATAGCAGCAGCGGCGCGCTGCAGGTGACGTCGCGCGAGACCTCGTGGAGCGCCGGCACCGGCTCGGCGAGCTCGAGCTCGGGCGCGTCGTCTTCCTCGATCATCTTGAGGACGAGCGCCGTCGTCCCGACCTTGAGGAGCGTCGCGACCTCGCACAGGTTGGCGTCGCCGACGATCACATGCAGCCGGCGGTACTTCTCGGGATCGGCGTGCGGCTCGTCGCGCGTGTTGATGATCGGGCGCTTCAGCGTGGTCTCGAGCCCGACCTCGGCCTCGAAGAAGTCGGCGCGCTGGCTGAGCTGGTACCGCTGCCCGGACCGGTCGTCCCACGAGGCCTCGCCCCCGAGCTTCCCGGCGCCGCAGAAGACCTGGCGGGTCACGAAGAACGGCGTGAGCCCGGCCACCAGGTTCGCGAACGGCACCGCGCGGTCGACGAGGTAGTTCTCGTGGGTGCCGTACGAGTTCCCCTTGCCGTCGCTGTTGTTCTTGTAGACGGCGAGCCGGTTGCCGCCCGGGAGCGCCCGCTCCACCTCGCGGAGCGAACGCTCGAGGACGCGCTCGCCCGCCTTGTCGTGGAGCACGAGCTCGCGCGGCGTCGCGCACTCGGGCGTCGAGTACTCCGGGTGCGCGTGGTCGACGTAGTAGCGCGCCCCGTTGGGCAGGATCACGTTGGCGAGCCCGAGGTCCTCCTCGGACGGCTCGCGGAGCTGCACCGGCTCGAACCCTCTGGCGTCGCGGAGCGGCGACTCCTGCTCGTAGTCCCAGCGGATCCGGCGGAGCGCGCCGGCGTAGGTGCTGATCAGGAGCGAGGAGGAGATGACCGGGTTGAACTCGGGGCTGCCGACGGCCGCGATCCCATACTCGGTCTCGGTGCCGATGACCTTGGGGATGGCCATCCGGGGACCTTACAGGTACTGACCCGCGCTGACCCGCTCGACCTGCCGGCCCTCGGCGTCCCCGTCCCCGAGGAGCGTGCGGACGTAGACGATCCGCTCGCCCTTCTTGCCGGAGATCCGGGCCCAGTCGTCGGGGTTCGTCGTGTTGGGCAGGTCCTCGTTCTCCTTGAACTCGTCCCGGATCGCGTGGGAGAGGTCCTCGCCCTTGATCCCCTTCTCCCCCGTCGACAGGAAGCGCTTGATCGCCTCCTTCTTGGCGCGCCTGACGATGTTCTCGATCATCGCCCCCGAGTTGAAGTCCTTGAAGTACAGGATCTCCTTGTCGCCGCTCGCGTAGGTGACCTCGAGGAACCGGTTGTCGTCCGCCTCGGAGTACATGCGGTCCACCGTCGACTGGATCATCCGCCCGATCGCGGTCTTCACGTCGCCGTCAGTGCGTCCGACGTCCTCGGGATGGATCGGGACGGTGGGGTTCAGGTACTTCCTCATGATGTCGGCGGCCTGGGCGGCGTCCGGGCGTTCGATCTTGATCTTCACGTCGAGGCGTCCGGGTCGCAGGATCGCCGGGTCGATGAGGTCCTCCCGGTTGGACGCGCCGATCACGATCACGTTCTTGAGCGTCTCGACGCCGTCGAGCTCCGAGAGCAGCTGCGGCACGATCGTGGACTCGACGTCGCTCGAGATCCCACTCCCGCGGGTCCGGAAGATCGAGTCCATCTCGTCGAAGAACACGATGACCGGAAGGCCCTCCTCGCTCCGCTCCTTCGCCCGCTGGAAGATCTGCCGGATCTGGCGCTCGGTCTCGCCGACGTACTTGTTGAGCAGCTCGGGTCCCTTGATGTTGAGGAAGTACGAGTGCGCGTCCTGCCGTCCGGTCCGCTCCTTCACCTTGTCGGCGAGCGACTTCGCGACGGCCTTGGCGATCAGCGTCTTGCCGCAGCCGGGCGGCCCGTAGAGCAGCACGCCCTTCGGCGCCTCGAGCTGGTGCTCCTGGAACAGCTCCGCGTACAGGAACGGGAGCTCGACCGCGTCGCGGATCGCCTCGATCTGGCCCTCGAGCCCGCCGATGTCCTCGTACGACACGTCCGGGATCTCCTCGAGGACGAGCTCCTCGACCTCCTCCTTCGGCAGCTTCTCGAGCGCCACCGTGGAGCGCGGGTCGATCAGGAGCGGGTCGCCGGCGCGGATCGACTCGGTGAGCAGTCCCGCCGAGAGCGTCGCGACGAGCTCCTCGTCGCCGCGGCCCACCACGACCACGCGGTCGTCCCCGAGGCGGTCCTTCACCCGCATCACCTCGCCCGCGCGGTCGGGGTCGAGCACCTCCACGATGTTCAGCGCCTCGTTCAGGATCACCTCGACGCCCTTACGCAGGCGGGCGGGATCGAGGTCTGGCGAGGCGTTCACGCGCATCTTGCGGCCGGCCGTAAAGACGTCGGCCGAGCCGTCCTCGTTGGTCGCCAGGTAAACGCCGAACGACGCGGGCGGCTGGCTGAGCTTCTCGACCTCCTCGCGGAGGCCCTCGATGCGCTCCTTCTCCGACTGAAGCGTGCCGGCGAGCTTCTCGTTCTGCGAGAGGGCCCGCGAGAGGTCCGAACGCGCCTCGAGGAGCTTGTCCTCGAGCAGCTTGACCTGGCGGGGAGCGTTGGTGAGCCGGCGGCGCAGGAGGGAGATCTCGTCCTCGAGGAAGCGCACCTGCGTCTGCAGCTCGTGGATCTGCTTCTCGTACGTCTCCTGCCGTTCCCGTGCGTCCGGCTCGGGCATCTCCTCGACCTCCAGCGTTGCGGAAGTGTACCCCCGCTCTTCCCGTGCACCGGGGAGGCCGGGGGAGGTCTTCCGGCCTATGTGGATACGGTTTCGGCAGGCGAGCGGTTTGACCTGAGTCCTACGTCATCACTCGTCGGTGACGCGCCTGGCGACCGTCAGGAACCCCGTGTGCGCCACCATCCGGTGGTCCGGCCGCATGCTCCGTTCGGTCACGTGCCACGAGCGTCGGAGCACCTCGAACGTCTCCAGGTGCTCGAACCCGGCCCGCCCGAGCGCGAGGACGAGCTGCTGGACCTGCACGGTCGTCGGCAGGTAGGTCCCGACGATCGCGCCCGGCGGCATCACCGCGGCGAGCGCCTCGAGCGCCGCCCACGGCTCGGGCAGATCGAGGACGGCGCGGTCGAACGACTCTCCGCCTTCGGCCACCTCCCGGACGTCGCCCGCGCGGAGCTCGAGCCAGTCCGGCAGCTTGCCGAGGAACGACTCGATGTTGCTCGCCGCCTTCGATTGGAATTCCTCGCGCACGTCATAGGAGACGACGCGACCCTCGGGTCCCGTCGCGCGGCACAGCGCGAGCGTCAGCGACCCCGATCCCGTGCCGGCCTCGAGCACCCGCGCCCCGGGATGCACGTCGACCTCGACGAGGATCGCGCCGATGTCCTTGGGGTAGATCACCTGCGCGCCGCGCGGCATCTTCAGGACGAAGTCCGCCATCCGCGGCCGGAACGCGCGGAACGCCATCCCGGTGGCCGAATGCACGACGACCCCTTCGTCCGACCCGATCACCATATCGTGCGGCACGCCGCCGCCGTGCGAATGCCACGTCTCCCCCGCACGCAGCGTCATCAGGTATCGGCGCCCGCGCTGGTCAACCAGCAGGATCCGCTCCCCGACCTCGAACGGTCCGCTCATCTCGCCGTCGTCCCGTAGATCTCGACCGGAAGGACCTCCTCGGACAGGTTCGCGACCACCTCGCGCTCGGCTCGCTCGTCGGCGGCCGCCGGCGGCGCCCCCAGTCGGTCCCCTTGCTCCTTCCCGCCCGCCCGCGGCTCTCCGAGCCGCTCCCCCAGGATCTGGGCCTGCGCACGGCAGAACGCGCAGAACCGACCCGTGGTGGGCTGGCCGCAGCGCTCGCAGGGCGCGAGCTCGACCGCGTCCTGCTCGGCGAACAGCAGCGCGGCGCGCTCGAGATAGCCGAAGAAGAACTGCGCCTTCGTTCCGGGCGAGGTGGACTCGAGGCGATTCATCGCCTCCTTGTAGCGGAGCTGCGTGTTCCCCGAGACGAGCGGGCACTCCTCCACGACGTAGTCGATCCCGCGCAGGAACGCGTACGCGGCCGTCTCGAGTTCCGAGAGCCGGAACAGGGGCTTCACCTTGCGCGCCAGGCCCTCCTCGGCCTCGAGGACCGGGAACTGGCGGGCGATGTAGTCGGTCTGCCACCGCAGCGTGTTGCCGAGCAACGTGGCCGCCTCGTCGTCGAGGTTGTGGCCCGTCGCGATGACGTCGTAGCCGCCCTCGCGAGCGGCGCGGTTGAAGACGTACCGCTTCGAGAGACCGCAGACCGCGCACGTGGAGCGCGAACCCTTCCTGCCGGCCGTCGGGATGTCGAACCCGTAGTCGCGGGCGAGGTCGACCTCTACCAGGCCGGCCCGCCGCTCCCGCGCGAACGACCGCGCGACATCGGCCGAGCGGGACGAGTACTCGCCGATCCCGAGGCCCAAGTACAGACCGTCGGCCCGGTAGCCGAGGTCGAGGAGCACGTCCCAGAGCGCGAGCGAGTCCTTGCCGCCCGAGACGGCGACCAGGACGCGATCGGAGGGCCCGAGCATGTCGTAGGCCTCGATCGCGCGCTTCACCTGCTCGCGGACGTGGCGGAGGAAGCAGCCGCGACAGAACGCCGCGTTATGGCGCCGGAGCTCGACGATCGCGGGCGCCTTGCAGCGGCGGCACTTCATGCGGGTCGGCCGCGCGCCGCCGCTGATTACCGGCCGGACCTCGATCACATCCTCGTCGCTCACGCGGTCCTCGCGCGTGAGCAGCTCGCGCTCGCGGATCACGAGCACGGTATCCGGGTCGATGCCGAGCTCACCGAGCACGTCGTGCATCCGTCGGTCGCCTGCGAGCTCGACCTCACGGTCGGGATTTCGGAGCCTCACCTTCACAGAGGTCAGGCTAGCGCACGGTCCGGTCCCGGCCCAGGGGCGAGGGGTCTCAGCCGATCGCGACCGGGTTCTCGCCCAGTTCGACGGTCAGGGTGACCCGCTCCCCGTCCGCGCGGATCACCTCGAAGTCCACGACCTCGCCGGGATCGTGCGATCGGATCGCCTCGCCGAGCTCGATCGACGTCGAGACGGGGTCACCGCCGAAGGAGACGATCACGTCTCCGACCTCGACCCCTGCCGCCTCGGCGGGGCCGTCCGGTACGACCTCGACGACCCCCGCGCCCTCGTCCACCTCCGAGTTGAACTGGAACTGGAACTCCGGGTCGCTCGCGTCGGTCGAGCTCACGCCCATGAACGCGACCGGCTCGCCCGGGTTGTCCGCGGCCTGGAAGATCGTCGGCTTGGCCGAGTTGATCTGGATCGCGAACCCGATGTTCTCGGCGCCGGTGGAGCCGGCCGAGTTGATCCCCACGACGTTGCCCGCGAGGTCGACGAGCGGCCCGCCGGAGTTGCCCGGGTTGATCGCCGCGTCGGTCTGGATCACGTCCGCGTAGACGCGTTGCTGGTCCTCGCACTCGGCGCAGTTGGGGTCGGGCACGGTGATCTCACGGGTGAGCGAGGAGACGATACCCGAGGTCACCGACGGGCCGCCCTCGAGCCCCAGGGCGTACCCGATCGCCACGACCTGCTGCCCGAGCTCCAGCGCGCCCGAATCGCCGAGCGGAACGGTCGGAAGGTCCTGCGCCTCCACGTCCAGGACCGCGAGATCCGCTTGGACGTCGCCGCCGATCACGCGGGCCGGGAACTCCCTCGGGCTCTCCTCGGAGGTCAGCACCTGGACCGACGAGGCGCCCTCCACGACGTGGTAGTTCGTCACGATCACGCCGTCGTCCCGGATGATGAACCCGGTCCCCTCCCCGCCGTCGGCGACGACGTTCACGACCGCGGGCAGGACGCGCTCGACCACTCGTTCCACGGGGTTGCGCGCCTGAACGACCGTCGCATCCTCCGGCGACGGAAGCGCCTGCGGCTCGGCCTGGTTCGTCCGCGTTGACCCCGTCGTGCAGGCGGCGAGCGCCAAGGCCGATGCGGCGAGCAGCGGGACGATGGAACGCCTCATGTTCATGTCTCCAGTCTGTCGGGTCCTGCGTGGATTCGACACGGGTGCGCCGAGGTTTCATCTGCGCCGGTGGAGCTTGCGTGGAGGTCGGCGTCAGGGTCGCGGGAGGAGCCCGGCACCCTCGACGACCTGCGGGATCGCATCCTCGTGATTGATCGTCATGAGGTGGATCCCTCGCACGTCGGGGATGTCCCGGACCTGCTCGACGATCTCGAGCGCGATCCGTACTCCCTCGGCCCGCTGGTCCTCGGGCGCACGCGCCTCCATCCGCTCGATCACCCATCCGGGCACGTCCACGCCCGGCACCTGGTCGCGCAGGTACCGCACCCCCCGGGCCGAGCTCGGGACGAACACGCCAGCGAGGATCCAGACCAGGTCGAGCAGCCCGAGCTCGCCGCAGCGGGCCATGAATAGCCGCATCTTGTCGAGGTTGAAGCAGATCTGGGTCTGGATGAACTCCGCTCCCGCCTCGACCTTCATCCCCACTCGCATCGGACGGAACTCGAGCGGCGGGGCGAACGGGTTCTCGACGGCCCCGATCAGGAAGCTCGGCGCCCCGGTGAGCTGGCGCCCCGAGAGGTACACGCCCTCGTCCCGCATGATCCTCGCGATGCGGAGCAGGTGCACCGAGTCGATGTCGTAGAGCGGCTTGGCCTCGGGGTGATCCCCGACCGACACGTCGTCGCCCGTCATACACACGATGTTCCGGACGCCGAGCGCCGCCGCCCCGAGCAGGTCCGCCTGCAGCGCGAGGCGGTTCCGATCGCGGCACACGAACTGCATGATCGGCTCGACCCCGTCGTCGGCAAGCAGATGCGCCGCGGCGAGCGGAGAGATGTGCGCGTGCGCGGCGCTGTTGTCGGTGCAGTTCACCGCGTCGACGCTGCCGCGCAACAGTTCCGCGAGCCTCGTGACCGAACCGGGATCGGCCGAGTCGCTCGTCTGGAGCTCCGCCGTGACCACGAACTCGCCCGCGAGCAGCAGCTCGTGCAGCCGGCTCCGGGGCTCGGTCACGCCGTCCGCTCCGCGCCCCCCGCTCGCCTCGGGTTCGCGCCGGCATTCCACCCGGCTGGCACCTGACGGTCGCGTCCGGTGAGCAGGTTCTCCCACGATCCGGTCTCCTGCAGCCTCCAGTCCGTCGGCCGTTCTACGTGGGCCATGTGCGAACGCCACAGCGGCAGGCGCCGAGAGCCCTCCCACGCGCTCACCCAGACGCACTTCATCTCCGGCACGACCTCGCAGCTCCCGTCCTGCAGCGTGCCGCCGCACGGCCCGTTCCGCAGGTTCTTGGGGCACCGCATCGGGCACGACATGCCCGTGGAGTGAAGGATGCACTGCCCGCACATGCGGCAGTCCCAGATGGCCTCCTTCGTGGACCGCTCGATCAGCAGCAGGGCCTTGCGGAACCCGCGCGCCGGCGGCGCCGTCTGGGGCGGCCGCCGGTCGAGCCCTGGCCGTCGCACGGTCAGTCCTGGCGGAGCGAGGCCGCCGGGACCTCCTTCTTGGGATCGATGAACGGGATCGTCGCCGTGCTCACCTGCAGCGGCCCGTGCTCGGACTCGACGTCGATCCGGGTCCCCGGCGCGGCGAGGTCGATCGGGACCCAGGCGTACCCGATGTTCCGTTCGAGCCGCGGCGACCAGATCGCGTCGGTCACCCTGCCTACCTCTGCCCCGTCACGCATGACGGGCCAGAACCAAGAGAGCTCGGCGCGGAGCTCGTCGCCCGGCCACTCGATCCCGACGAGCTTGCGGTCGACGCCCTCGGCCTTCAGGGCCTCGAGCGCCTCCTTGCCGATGTAGTCCTGCGGCTGCTCCTCGACCAGGTGCTCGAGCCCGGTGATGTGCAGTGGGGTGTCCTCGTGCGTCATGTCGGAGTTGTAGTTCATGATGCCGGCCTCGATCCGCCGGGCCTCGACCGGCGCCACCGGCCGGATCGCGTACTCCTCGCCGGCCTCGAAGATCGCGTTCCAGAGGTCGTCGCCGCGCGTGGGGTCGAGGAGGTTGACCTCGAAGCCCTGCACCGCGGTCCACCCGGTGCGGCTGATCAGGACGGGGACGTCCTTGATATCGAACCACTCGCACCAGTAGTACTTCAGGTCGTAGATCGCCGCCCCGACCAGCTTCTCGAGCGTCTTGGCGGCCTTCGCGCCCTGGACCTGCATCGGGTACGCGTGCGGATACGAGATCTCGACGTCCAGCGGCGACTGCGACGCGACGCCGAGCGCGTACAACCCGGCGTCCGAGTCCGCGAGCTGCATCCACCATCGGTTCTCGTCCATGTGCAGGAGGACCGGGTCGTTCAGGATGCCTCCGTCCGGCGCGGTCACGATCATGTACTTGCCCTGCTTCACCGCGCACTTCGTGAGGTCCCGGCAGGTGAGCTGATTCACGAAGCGGTCGGCGTCGGGGCCCGAGATCTCGACCGTGCGTTCCACCGCGACGTCCCAGACCGTGACGTCGTTCAGCAGGGCCCAGTACTCGGTGATGGGGTCGTCGAAGTAGGCGGGGAGCAGCATGTGGTTGTACACGTCGTAGGCGGTGCACCCTGCGCTCCGGGTCGCCTCGAACATCGGCGAACGCCGGTACCAGGGGCCGAAGTAGATCGTCGCGCTCTGCTCGAGCATCTCCACACGCTCGTTCACCATCTCGCCGCTCTCCTTCGCTCAGCTCGAGCGGCGCTCGCCGCCCGGCGTTGAATCATCGTTCAAATCCGGAACGGTCGCAACCCTCCGAGCAGCAACGAGTGCCTGAACGACGGTTCAAACGGCCCTCCCCGGCTAGGAGACCGGGATCTGCTTGCCGGGATCGACGAACGGCATCTGGACGACGGTCCCCTGCCTCGTGCCCCACTCGGTCTGCACGGTGACGGTCGCGCCCTCCGTCGAGCGCTCGGCGGGCAGCCACGCGAACCCGATGTTCTTCTCCAGGCGCGGCGAGTAGATGGCGGAGGTGACCTTGCCGATCCTCGCGCCGTCGGCCTCGACCACGGGCCACTTCACGTTGTTCAGCTCGGGGAACGGCTGGCCGTCGAGCTCGACCCCGTTGATCCGCCGGCTCACGCCGCGCTCGCGGATCTCGCGCAGGGCGGCCATCGAGACGCTCGCGTCGTCCGAGAGGTCCCAGTCGACGAGCCGATCGAGGCCGAGCTCGAGCGGGTTGTTCTCGTACGTCATGTCGGCGCCCCAGTTGAAGATCGCGCCCTCGATGCGCCGGATGTCGCTCGGACCCGTGGGCTTGATCCCGAACTCGCGGCCGGCCTCCATGATCGCCTCGTACACCTCGACACCCCTGGTCGTGTCGGTGAGGTACACCTCGTAGCCCACCTCGGACGTCCAGCCCGTCCGGGTGACGACGACGGGCGCGCCGGCGATCTTCGCCTCCGTCCAGAAGTAGTACCGCAGCTCGAGGATCTCCTCGCCGAGGAGCTTGGCCATCAGGTCTTTGGACCTCGGGCCCTGCACCTGGAGGGGCGCGACGTCCGCCTCCTGGATCGTCACGTCGAGGTCCGGATAGGCGTTCCGCAGCCCGCGCGCGAACAGCAGCGCGTCGGAGGAGGCGAGGGCGAACCAGAACGTGTTCTCGTCCATCCTGGTGAGGACCGGGTCGTTCACGATCCCGCCGTCGCGGTCGCAGATCAGCACGTACTTGGCCTGCCCCACCGCGCACGTCGACAGGTCGCGAGGCGTGAGGAGCTGCGCGAACCGGAAGCCGTCCCGGCCCGAGATTTCGAGGCATCGCTCCACCGAGACGTCCCACAGCGTCACCCCGTTGAGCAGCGCGTCGAACTCGGCCTCGAACGTGTCGAAGCGGATCGGGAAGTACGTGTGGTTGTAGACCGTGTAGCCCTTCGGCTCGTACCGCTGGGTCGCCTCGTGGTACGGCGTCCGTCGGTTGCGGGCGCCGCGCTGGACCTGGCTCATGTCGAACGGCATCGGGGCTCCTCTCGCCGGTGACGGGGCCGCCGCAGCGGTCGCCGGTATCGTGCGTTCGGCCTCCGGGGGTGGCAACGAGCGCCCCTGACCAACGGTCAGGTCAGGCGAGGTCGTCGGTGACGTAGACGCGCTCGCCGCCGACCATCGTGAGCTGGACCGTGGCGGTGTGGAGCTCGGCGGAGGGGATCGACAGGAGGTCGCGGTCCAGCACGACCAGGTCGGCCTCCTTGCCGACCTCAATCGAGCCTGTCGTCGCGTCGAGGTGGTTCACGTACGCGGTGTTGATCGTGTAGCCGTTGAGAGCCGTCCCGACGTCGAGGCGCTCGATCGGCAGGAACGGGGCATCGGCCTCGTGACCGTAGGCGTACTCGGCGGGAGTCATCCGATTCACCGCGATGTGGATCCCCCACACCGGATTCGGGCTCGAGACCGACCAGTCGCTGCCCATCGCGACCGTGGCGCCGGCGCGGACGAGGCTGCCGAACGGGTACTGCCACGTCGACCGCTCGGGACCCAGGAACGGCACCGTGAGGTGTGCCATCTGACCCTCGTTGATCGCCCAGAGCGGCTGTGCGTTGGCCACCACGCCGAGCTCCGCGAACCGAGGAACGTCGTCGGGGTGGATCACCTGGATGTGCGCGATGTGGTGCCGGAGATCGTTCGTCCCGTTGGCCGCCCTCGCGGCCTCGAACGCGTCGAGTGCTTCACGGTTCGCGCGCTCCCCGATCGCGTGGACGTGGACCTGGAAGCCCTCGGCATCGAGCCTCGTGACGGCGAGCTTCAGCTCCTCGGGGTCCACGAACGACTTCCCGAGGTTGTCCGTCGGTCGCCCCTCGGCGTCCAGGTAGGGCTCGAGCACGCCGGCGGTGAAGTTCTCGATCACCCCGTCCTGCATGATCTTCACGCTCGTCGCGGTGAAGCGGCCGGCGGCGCCGCGCTCGCGGAGGTCGAGCAGGTCGTCGATCTGCTCGATCCCCCGGTGGCGGTCCCACCACAGCGCGCCGACGACGCGGGCCGTGAGGTCGCCGCAGGCGGCGAACGTCCGGTACGGCTCGAAGGTCGGGTACCCGGAGTCCTTCGTCCCGACGTTCGCGTCCTGCCATGCGGTGATGCCGAGCGAGTGGAGGTACGCCTGCGCGACGCGAAGGCCCTCGATCCACTCTTCGTCGCGGTCCGGGGGGATGCGGGAGGCGACGAGGTCCGTCGCGCCTTCGTGGAGCGTGCCCCAGGGCTCGCCGTCTCGGTCTCGAACGATGATCCCGTCGGCGGGATCAGCGGACGCGGCGGTGACCCCACCGATCTCGAGCGCCCGCGAGTTCACCCACGCGCTGTGCCCGTCACGGCTGGGGAGGTACACGGGGCGGTCCGGGACGACCCGGTCGAGCACGTCCTTCGGCGGGTTCCCGCCGGGGAACACGTCCATCGACCATCCGCCGCCAAGGATCCATGGGTCGTCCGGTCGCTCGGCTGCGTACCCGGCGATCAGCCGCTCGTACTCGGGGACGGAGTAGGCGTCGGAGAGATTGCAGCGCAGCATCTCCAGGCCGCCCGCGGGCGGATGCACGTGCGCGTCCTGGAACCCGGGGACGAGCATGCGTCCCGCGAGATCGACGACCTCGGTTCCGGGGCCGGCGAGCGCCCGCACGTCGTCGTTGGTGCCGACCGCCGCGATCCGGCCGGCCCGCACCGCCACCGCCCGGGGAGGCGGAGCGTCGCGGCGTGCCGGGACGTGGACCGCCCCGTTCACGAACAGCAGATCGGCCGAGCCGGTGGTGCCGATGGCGTTCGATCCCTTCCGTCGGAGCGGTCCATGCGCTCGGGAGCGCCGAGCATACCGACCGCGGCACCGTCTCGCGCCGGCCCCGGGTCGTTCCGTACGATGACGGCGTGGAACCTCGCACCCAGGGCTTCCTGTTCGACCTCGACGGGACGCTCGTCGACAGCGTGTACCAGCACGTGCTCGCGTGGCAGGACGCGCTCGACGCGACCGGCATCGAGCTGTCGGTCTGGCGGATCCATCGCAAGGTCGGGATGAGCGGGGGCCTCTTCGCCAACGCGCTGCTGCGCGAGACGGGCCGCGAGGTCTCGGCGGAGCTCGCCGCGGACCTGCGGCGGCGCCACGCGGAGGCGTACGCGGTAAGGGCCGATCGCGTTCGACCGCTGCCCGGCGCCCGCGAGCTGCTCGCGCACCTGACCTCCGTGGGCGCCCCTTGGGCGATCGCGACGAGCGGGTACCGGGAGTCCGCCGGCCCGACGATCGAGCTCCTGTCGGTCGCGCCGGACGTCCCCGTGATCACCCGGGATCTCGTCGAGCGCGCGAAGCCCGACCCGGACCTGTTCCTGGCCGCCGCCGAGAAGCTCGGCATCGACATCGGCGACTGCAGCGTGATCGGCGACAGCGTCTGGGATCTCCTGGCCGCCCGGCGCGCCCGCGCGCTCGGGGTCGGCGTGTTGTCGGGCGGCTACGGGCGCGAGGAGCTCGAACGCGCGGGCGCCTACCGCGTGTACGAGGACCCCGCGGACATCCTGCAGCACCTCGACGAGCTCGGCCTTCGGTAGCCAGACCCGCGCGGTCCGGGCAT
>Ga0075421_100003763_pt1 | contig 18218 bp, 22 predicted proteins | sample SoiMetdeltSBSDD5_FD_75292 | JGI IMG/M metagenome (GOLD analysis project Ga0075421, IMG submission 75292) | Bulk soil microbial communities from a Populus tree surrounding site in Tennessee, USA - Soil MetaG P. deltoides SBSDD5 | ecosystem: Environmental > Terrestrial > Soil > Tree plantation...
CCCGCGAACACCGTGTTCGAGGGGACGATCGCACTCTGAGTGCTCTGCAAAGGCTGCCGATGACCGCCGAAGAAGTGGCCGCGTTCTTCAAGACCCATCCGCAGTTCTTCGACCAGCACCCCGAGCTGCTCGAGTCGATCTACGTGCCGCATCCCTATGGCGGCCGCGCCATCCCGCTGTCGGAGCGCCAGATCCTGTCGCTGCGCGACAAGGTGAAGCTGCTCGAGGGCAAGCTCGGCGAGCTGCTGCGCTTCGGCGAGGACAACGACGCCATCAGCGAGAAGGTGCACCGCCTGTGCACGGCCCTGCTCGGCGCGCGCGACTTCGCGGCCTGCAGCCAGGCGCTGCAATTCCACCTGCGCGAGGATTTCTCGGTGCCGCACGTGGCGCTGCGCCTGTGGGGCCGGCCCGTCCCGCCGAAGGCGCCCGAGGGCGCGGCGGTGGACGAGGAGCTGCGCGCCCGCGTCGAGTCGATGGGCGCGCCGCACTGCGGGCCGGCGGCGGGCAGCCCGTTCCTCGCCTGGTTCGGCGACGCGAAGGAGCACGTGCGCTCGGTGGCGCTGGTGCCGCTCGGGCAGACCAAGAGCTTCGGCCTGCTCGCCCTGGGCAGCGAGGACGCGCAGCGCTTCTACGCCGAGATGGGCACGCTCTACCTGCGCCGCATCGGCGAGCTCACCGCCGCCGCGCTCGCCGCGCGGCTGTAGAGGGCGCGCCACGCACCCGGACGAGCCCGCGGTCCGCGACTACCTCGGCGCGCTCGAGCACCAGCGCCGCCTCGCGCCGCGCAGCCTGGAAATCTACCGCCGCAACCTCGCCGTGCTGCTCGGCCTGCTCGGCGCGCAGCGCCTGCGCGAGCTCGACGCGGCGCAGCTGCGCCGGCTGGTCGGGCAGCTGCACGCGCGCGGCCTGGGGCCGCGCTCGCTCGCCAGCCTCCTGTCGGCCTGGCGCGGACTGTACCGCTGGCTTGCGCGCCACCGGGGCTACAGCGCCAATCCGGTGGCGGGGGTGCGCGCGCCCAAGCCCGCGCGCCGCCTGCCCAAGGCGCTCTCGGTGGAGCAGATGCAGCGGCTGCTGGAAGCCGCGCCGGGCGACACGCCCGCGGATCTGCGCGACCGGGCGATGTTCGAACTGATGTACTCCTCGGGCCTGCGCCTGGCCGAGCTGGTCGGCCTCGATGTCGAGGACGGGCGCCTCGACCTGCGCCAGGGCGAGGTCACGGTGACCGGCAAGGGGAGCAAGACCCGCAGCGTGCCGGTGGGCGCGCGTGCGCGCCAGGCGCTCGCCGGCTGGATCGGGGCGCGCGCGCAGCTCGCGGCGCCGCAGGAGAAGGCGCTGTTCGTCGGGGCGCGCGGACGGCGCATCGCCCCGGGCATCGTCGAGCGCCAATTGCGCGCTCTCGCGGCGCGCCAGGGGGTGCCGGGACGCCTGCACCCGCACATGCTGCGCCACTCCTTCGCCTCGCATCTGCTGCAGTCCTCGCAGGACCTGCGCGCGGTGCAGGAGATGCTGGGGCACGCGAGCATCTCCACCACGCAGGTGTACACGCACCTCGACTACCAGGCGCTCGCCAGGGTCTACGACGCGGCGCACCCGCGCGCGAAGAAGAAATGAACGCCCTGGTGCTCAAGCCGGGGCGCGAGAAGTCGCTCAAGCGCCGCCACCCGTGGATCTTCTCCGGCGCGATCGAGCGCGTGGCCGGCAGCCCGAAACCGGGCGACACGGTCGAGGTGCGTTCGTCCGACGGCGCGACGCTGGCCCTCGCGGCCTACAGCCCCGATTCGCAGATCCGCGCGCGGGTATGGACCTTCGACCCGAAGGCGACCGCCAATGCGGAGTACTTCAACCGCAGGGTGAAGCAGGCGATCGCGCTGCGCGCGGCCCTGCCGGCCGCCAGGCATGCGAACGCCCTGCGCCTGGTGCATGGGGAATCGGACGGCCTGCCCGGCGTGATCGTCGACCGGTATGCCGACGTGCTGGTGGCGCAGTTCCTGTCCGCGGGCGCCGAGCGCTGGCGCGAGGCGATCCTCGACGCGCTGGTGGAGGCGACGCATTGCGAGGCGGTGTTCGAGCGCTCGGATGCCGAGGTGCGCAAGCTCGAAGGCCTCGAGCCCAGGGTGGGATTCGCCCGCGGCAACCGCAACGCCGCGCGCTGCCCGATCACCGAGTACGGGCTGAATTTCCGCGTCGACGTTGCCGAGGGGCAGAAAACCGGCTTCTTCCTCGACCAGCGCGAGAACCGCCAGCGCGTGCGCGCGCTCGCGGCGGGGCGCGAGGTGCTGGACGGCTTCTGCTACACCGGCGGCTTCGCCGTCGCCGCGCTGGCGGGCGGGGCGGCCCATGTGCTCGCCGTCGAGAGCTCGGCGAGCGCCCTGGAAGTCGCGCGCGAGAACCTGGCCGCGAACCCGCTCGATGCCTCGAAAGTCGAGTTCACGCAGGCCGATGTCTTCTCCCATCTCAGGACGTTGCGGGACAGGAACGCGAAGTTCGGCCTGATCGTCCTCGATCCGCCGAAGTTCGCCCCCACCGCGGCGCAGGCGAAGAACGCGGCGCGCGCCTACAAGGACATCAACCTGCTCGCCTTCAAGCTGCTCGCCCCCGGCGGCCTGCTGGCCACCTTTTCCTGCTCGGGCGGCGTATCCGCGGAGCTCTTCCAGTCCATCGTCGCCGGCGCCGCGCTCGACGCCGGGGCGGCGGCGAAGATCATCGAGCGCTTCGGGGCCGCCGCCGACCATCCGGTGGCGCTTGAATTCCCGGAGGGGGACTACCTGAAGGGACTGCTCCTGCTCAAGGAGTAGAATCCGCCTCCTGCGCAAGGAGCGAGCATGCAAGAGCAGGCCATGGTGCCGGTGACCATCCTCACCGGGTTTCTCGGCAGCGGCAAGACCACGCTGCTCAACCGCATCCTCAAGGAAAACCACGGCCACCGCATCGCGGTGATCGAGAACGAGTTCGGCGAGGTCGGCGTCGACAGCGAGATCATCGAAAAATCCGACGAGCAGATCGTCGAGATGAACAACGGCTGCATCTGCTGCACGGTGCGCGGCGACCTGATCAGGATCCTCGGCACGCTGAAGGAGCGGCGCGCAAAGGGCGAGCTGAAGTTCGACCGCGTGGTGATCGAGACCACCGGCATGGCCGATCCCGGCCCGGTGGCGCAGACCTTCTTCACCGACGAGGACATCGGCAACTACTATCTGCTGGATTCCATCCTCACGGTGGTGGACGCCAAGCACGCGCCCAGGCAGCTCGACGAGTTCCACGAGGCGCAGGAGCAGGTCGGTTTCGCCGACCGGATACTGCTGTCGAAGACCGACCTGGTATCGGACGACGAGGTGAAGAGCCTGACCGCGCGCATGAAGCAGATGAACCCGCGCGCGCCGGTGAAGAAGGTGCACTTCGGCGACGCGCCGATCGCGGAAGTGCTCGACATCCGCGGCTTCAACCTGAACGCGATCCTCGAGCTCGACCCGGAATTCCTCGTCGACGCGCACCACGAGCACCACGACGAGGTGGCGTCCTTCGTGTTCCGCTCGGACAAGCCCTTCGACGGCGACAAGCTCGAGCAGTTCCTCTCCGGCATGATCCAGGTCTACGGCCCGGACCTGCTGCGCTACAAGGGCGTGCTGTGGATGAAGGGCAAGCCCAACCGCGTGGTGTTCCAGGGCGTGCACATGATGATGGGCGGCGACATGGGCAAGCCCTGGGCGAAGGGCGAGAAGAAGTCCTCGACCCTCGTCTTCATCGGCAAGAAGCTGCCGAAGGACCTGTTCGTCGCCGGGCTGGAGCAATGCCTGGCCTGAGGCGCCTCGCGTCCTGGCTGCTGGCGGCGGTCCTGCTCGCCGGGCAGCAGGTCGCGCTCGAGCACCCGCTGACGCATGCAACCGCGGCCGGAGGGAAGTCGCCGCTCTGCGAGCAGCACGCGGCGCTCGGCACCGTGCTGGGCGCCATCGACTGCGCGGCCGCGCAGGCGGCGCCCGTCGCGCTCGAAGTCGCCGCCGTCGCGGCGCTGCCGCTCCCGGCGCGCGACAACGCGCCGCTCGCCCCCTCCTCCCGGGATCCTCCGCAACTCCTCTGAAGCGATGGATCGGGTCCGCCGTCGCCGACGGCGGGCGTGACGATTCCCTTTCGAGGAGCATGGCATGGACCGCACATTGTTTTGCGCCGCAGCGTTCGCCGCCGCGTGCGCGCCCGCATGGGCGCAGGAGAAGGGCGGCAACGCATTCAATCCGGGCATCTCGCTCATCCTGCAGGGCACCGCGGCGACGAGCAAGGAAGACCCCGCGGCCTACCGCATCGACGGCTTCGCGCCCTCGGGCGGCGAGGTCGGTCCCGCGCCCCGCGGATTCGGCCTGGGCGAATCGGAGCTGGTGGTCTCGGCGAACGTCGATCCGTACTTCCGCGGCCACTTCGTCGTCGCGCTCACGCCCGAAAACGAAGCCGAAGTCGAGGAAGCCTACTTTCAGACGCTCGCGCTCGGCCGCGGCTTCACGCTGAAGGGCGGGCGCTTCCTCTCCGGCATCGGCTACCAGAACGAGATCCACCAGCACGCCTGGGATTTCCAGGACGCGCCGCTCGCCTACAAGGCCTTCCTCGGCGGGCGCCTGAACGACGACGGCGTGCAGTTGCGCTGGGTCGCGCCGACGGATCTGTTCCTCGAGCTCGGCGCCGAGCTCGGTAACGGCCGCGCCTTCCCGGCGACGGAGCGCAACCGCAACGGCGCCAATGCGGCGAGCCTCTTGGCGCACCTGGGCGGCGACATCGGCACGGGCACCGCCTGGCGCGCGGGCCTCTCGCACCTGCGCGCGCGCCCGGACGGGCGCGACTTCGATGCCCAGTCCTTTACCGGCACCAGCCGGCTCTGGATCGCCGACTTCGTTCTGAAGTGGGCGCCGAACGGCAACGCGACGGCGACGAACTTCAAGCTGCAGGGCGAGTACTTCCGCAGAAAGGAGTCCGGCTCGCTCACCAACGACGACGGCACGGTCCTCACCGGCGATTTCGCGAGCCGCCAGTCGGGCTGGTACCTGCAGGGCGCCTGGCAGTTCATGCCGCGCTGGCGCGCGGGCCTGCGCTTCGACCGGCTCGACCACGGCACCGTGGAGAACAGTCCGCTGGTGAGCGAGCACAACCCGAGCCGCGTCACCGTGATGATTGACTGGAGCGGCACCGAATTCAGCCGCCTGCGGCTGCAACTCGCGTCGGACAAGTCGCGCGCGGGCGTTACCGACAACCAGGCGGTATTGCAGTACGTCCTCAGCCTCGGCGCGCACGGCGCGCACAGGTTCTAGGAGGCCCCTCATGAGATTCCTCATGGCACTGGCACTGGCAACACTCTCCTGGCCGGCGCTCGCCGCGCTGAGCATCTTCGCCTGCACGCCCGAGTGGGCTGCGCTGGCGCAGGAGATCGGCGGCGACCGGGTGAGCGTCACCGCGGCGACGAGCGCCTTGCAGGACCCGCACCACATCGAGGCGCGCCCCAGCCTCATCGCACGCGCGCGCCGCGCGGACCTGGTGTTCTGCAACGGCGCGGAACTGGAGGCGGGCTGGTTGCCGCTGGTTCTCGGGCAGTCGGGCAATCCGGCGATCCAGCCCGGGCAGCGCGGCTACTTCGAGGCCGCGTCGGCCGCCCGCCTGATCGAGCTGCCCGAGCGCGTCGACCGCGCAATGGGCGACGTGCACGCGGCGGGCAATCCGCACCTGCACCTTGATCCGCGCAACGTCGCGCGCGTGGCCAAAGCGCTCGCGACGCGCCTGAGCGCGCTCGACGCGCAGGGCGCCGCGCTCTACGCGGAGCGGGAAGCCGCGTTCCAGAAGCGCTGGGGCGATGCGAGCGCGCGCTGGGAACGCGAGGCACGGCCGCTGCAGGGCCTGCCGCTGGTGGTGCACCACAAGAACCTTTCCTACCTCATCGCGTGGCTGGGCATGCGCGAGGTCGGTGCCCTGGAGCCCAAGCCGGGGCTGCCACCCTCGGCCGCGCACTTGGCGGGCCTGCTCACATCGTTGCAGCGGGTGCCGGCGAAGGCCGTGGTGCGCGCCGCGTACAACGACCCGCGCGCCGCCGACTGGCTGGGCCAGCAGTCGGGGCTGCCGTCCATCTCGCTCCCCTATACGGTGGGCGGCAGCGCACGGGCCACCGATCTGTTTGGCCTGTACGAGGACACGATCGCCAGGCTGCTCGGGGTGGCCAGATGAACGCCTACGCGATCGACCTGGGCATCATCTGGCCCGCGCTTGCCGCGGGCCTGCTGGTCACCGCCACGCACGCGCCGCTCGGCATCCAGGTGCTGTCGCGCGGCATCGTGTTCATCGACCTGGCGGTGGCGCAGATCGCGGGCCTCGGCGTGGTGCTGGCCGATTGGCTGGGCTACGAGCCGCAAGGCGCGGCGGTGCAGGTCTCCGCCCTCGGCGCCGCGCTCGCCGGGGCGCTGCTGCTCGACTGGACGGAAAAGCGCTGGCCCGAGGTGCAGGAGGCGGTGATCGGCGTCAGTTTCATCGTCGCCGCGAACGCGGCGATCCTGCTGCTTGCCGCGAACCCGAGGGGCGCCGAGCACCTGAAAGATCTGCTGGCGGGGCAGGTCCTGTGGGTGAAGCCCGCCAGCCTGCCCTGGGTGGCGCTGGTGACCGCGGGGATTCTCGCCGCCCGGTTCGGGCTGGGCGCGCGCCTGGGACGCACCGGCTTTTACCTGCTGTTCGCCTGCGCGGTCACAGTGTCGGTGCAGCTCGTGGGGCTGTACCTGGTGTTCGCCACGCTCATCGTGCCCGCGCTCGCCACGCGCAACTTCGCGCGCGGCAGGCTGGCCGCTTGCTACGGCCTCGGGGCGCTCGGCTACGCTGTAGGCCTTGCCGGGTCGCTCGTGTCGGACCTGCCGGCGGGTCCGCTCGTGGTGTGCGCGCTGACCGTGCTGGGCATCGCCCTGTTCACGTTCGGGCCGGCAGCTCGCGCACGGCCTTCCTGAGGAACTCCATCTGCCGGCCCGCCCGGCGGCAGCCGACGCAGTAAGCATAGTGCAGGCGCAGCGCCACGCGCTCGCCGAGGGCCAGTTCGCGGTCCAGCCCCTGCGAGATCAGGCGGGTGGTTTCCTTGCAGGAGAGCAGCTTCATTTTCCGAACCAGGTCTGCTGCAGGCATTCGCGCAGCGTCATGCGGGCGCGGTACAGCATCACCCAGCAATTCGTCGGGGTGATGGCCAGCTCCTTACAGATCTCCCCGGTCTCCAGGCCGAGGTGCTCGCGCATCATGAAGCACTGCGCGGTGCGCGCCGGCAGGCGCGCGAGGCAGGCTTCGAGCGCGCGGAAGAACTGCGCCTGCTCGAGCGCGCCGTCGGGGTCCGCCCAGCCGGCGGGGCGCTCGGCCCAGTGGCCGGCCCGGTCGAAAAGGCCGTCGAGCTCCTCCAGGTCCTCCCCGGGCTCTTCGGCCAAGGGCGCCTCCTTCGCCTGCCGCCGGATCACGTCCACGATCTTGTGCTTGAGGATGCCGGTGAGCCAGGTGCGCAGGTTGGCGCGGCCGGCGAAGGAGGCCTCCCCGGCGAGCGCTGCGAGCAGCGCCTCCTGCACCGCGTCCTCGGCGGCCGCCGCGTCGCGCAATTGCAGGCTCGCAAAGCGCAGCAGGTAGGGGCGCAGGGCCTCCACCTGCCGGCGGAAGTCGTCCGGGGCGGCCATGGGGAGGGAGATTCTAAGGCAGGGGTCTTGAAACCCGGCCGGGCGGCCCTACCTGTAGGGCACCGGGGCGATTGCCCCACCGGACATGCAAAGGAGATTCGACATGAGCAACATCACCCGATTCGATCCGTTCAACGAGCTGGTCGACGACCTGTTCAAGGGCTTCCTGGTCCGCCCGATGGGCTATGAGCCGCGCGAGGCAGTGGCGCCGCGCATGAAGGTGGACGTGGCCGAGAAGAACGGCGCCTACCTGGTGACCGCCGAGATCCCGGGCGTAAGGAAGGAAGACATCCAGGTGGCCGTGGACGGCGCGCAGGTCACGCTGACGGCGCAGGTGAAGCGCGAGCGCGAGGCGACGCAGGACGAGCGCGCGCTGCACGTCGAGCGCGCCTTCGGCCGGGCGGTGCGCAGCTTCACGCTGCCGCAGGAGCTGGACGAGGACAAGGTCGAGGCGAAGTACCGCGACGGCGTGCTGGAGCTGACGCTGCCGAAGAAGGCCGCCGCGGCCCGCAAGCCGATCACGATCCAGTAAGCTGCAAGACAGCTGCGGCGCAAGGGCCGGCGCGTATGCGCCGGCCCTTTTTGTTTGTAGAATCCCCGGCACCATGAACGCGCCGGCGGACCCGCAGACGCAATCGCCGATCGAGGCCGCCCTGAAGGCGCGCATCCTCGGCGAGGCGCTGCCCTACATCCAGCGCTTCCACGGCAAGACCATCGTGGTGAAGTTCGGCGGCAACGCGATGACCGACGAGGCGCTCAAGGCGGGTTTCGCCCGCGACGTCGCGCTGCTGAAGCTGGTGGGCATGAACCCGGTGGTGGTGCACGGCGGCGGCCCGCAGATCGAGCAGATGCTCAGCAAGCTCGGCAAGAAGGTCGAGTTCGTCCAGGGCATGCGCGTCACCGACGCCGAGACCATGGACATCGTCGAGATGGTGCTCGGCGGCACCGTGAACAAGGAGGTGGTCGAGCTCATCAACCAGGCGGGCGGCAAGGCGGTGGGCCTTACCGGGCAGGACGGCGTGTTCATCCGCGCGAAGAAGATGCAGCTGGCGGGCAAGGACAACGGCCATGTCGACCTCGGCCAGGTGGGCGAGATCGAGTCCATCGACCCGGCGGTGATCACCGCGCTGGAGCAGGGCGGCTTCATCCCGGTGGTGGCGCCGATCGGCACCGGGGCGGACGGCACCACCTACAACATCAACGCCGACCTGGTGGCCGGCAAGCTGGCGGAGATCCTGCGCGCCGAGAAACTGGTGGTGCTCACCAACACGCCGGGCGTGCTCGACAAGAACGGCAAGCTGCTCACCGGGCTGACGCCGCGGCGCATCGACGACCTGGTCGCGAAAGGCGTGATCTCCGGCGGCATGCTGCCCAAGATCGGCTCCGCGCTCGACGCCGCGCGCAACGGCGTGAAGAGCGTGCACATCATCGACGGCCGCGTGCCCAACGCGCTGCTGCTCGAGGTGATGACGGACCAGGGCGTCGGCACCCTGATCAAGAGCAAGTAGCCGCATGCGCCTCGTCGGGCTGCCGCCGGCGCGGCGGGTGTGGTTTTTCGATCTCGACAACACGCTGCACGATGCGCAGGCGCGCATCTTTCCGGCGATGCACGATCAGATCAACGCCTACCTGATGCGCCGCTTCGCCGTCGACGAGGCGGGCGCGAACGCGATGCGGCGCGGCTTCTGGGAGAAATACGGCACCACCATGGAGGGCCTCGCGCGCCACCACGGCGCGAGCCGGGCCGAGTTCCTCTGGGCCACGCACCAGTTCCCCGAACTCGCCGACATGGTGGTGCACGAAAACGCGGTGCGCCATGCGCTCGCCCGCCTCCCCGGGCGCAAGATCCTGTATTCCAATGCGCCGCGCCACTACGTGGACGCAGTGGTGAGGATCCTCGGCGTGGCGCGCTATTTCGACGCCGTCTACTCGATCGAGAGCAGCCGCTACCGGGGCAAACCCTCGCTGTCGGGATTCCGGCTGTTGCTGCGCCGGCACCACCTCGAAGCCGCGCGCTGCGCCCTGGTGGACGACATGCTGGAGAATTTGCGCACCGCAAAGCGACTGGGAATGGCGACAGTCTGGGTCAGCCGGGAGAGGAAGAACGTTCCCTACGTCGATTTGCGCGTCGCGTCGGTCACGCAGTTGCCGGGACTCGTTTTTCGCTATTCACACTAGTAGAATCTTTTCATGCCCCGGGTCAAAGGCGAGCGCAGGCTGGAAATCCTCAAGGCGCTCGCCCAGATGCTCGAAGCGCCGCGCTGGGAAAGAATCACCACCGCCGCGCTGGCGGCGAAACTCGACGTCTCCGAGGCCGCCCTGTACCGCCATTTCGCCTCCAAGGCCCAGATGTACGAGGGCCTGATCGAGTTCATCGAGAGCTCGGTGTTTTCCGTCGCCAACAGGATCACGGCGGACGAGCCCGACGGGCGCAAACAGGCCGACCAGCTGCTGGAGATGCTGCTCGCCTTCGCCGAGAAGAATCCCGGCATGGTGCGGGTGATGACCGGCGACGCCCTGGTCGGCGAGCACGAGCGGCTGCAGGCGCGCATGAACCAGTTCTACGACCGCTTCGAGGCCACGCTCAAGCAGGCGCTGCGCGTGTCGTCGGACGGCGACGCCGCGGGCCGCGCCTCGGTTCTGCTGCGCTACGCCATCGGCTCGCTGCATCAGTTCGCGAAGAGCGGCTTCGCCAAGAAGCCGAGCGAGGGCTACGCCGCGCAGCGGGGCTACCTCTCCGCGTAGCTGCGGCCCATGCGCGGCGACAAGTTCCTTGCCTAGCCCGCCCGAGACCGGGGACGACGGCGCCGAGCTGCAGCAGTACGTCGCGCGCAAGTCGGCGCACATGCATGCGCGCGCGATGTATCGCCGGCTCAAGGCCACCGTCGACGGCTGGCGGCACGAGGAACGCGCCAAGGCCAGGGTCGCCGTCGAATCGATCGTCTGGTTCCTGCTCGTCATGTCGGCCGCCATCGGTTTCGGCCACCTGACGGGCATCGGCGCGCTCGGCTACCTGGCGATCGGGTTCATGGTCTGGTTCGCCGTGGTCCTCGCGGTGATGGCGGAGCAGCTGGCGGGCAAGCCCGGGGAACTGGCGAAGCCGAGGCGTCTCGCGGACCGGGCGCTGCTCGGTCTTGCCATCGCGGCGGACGTGCTGGGATTGCTGACGACCTGGCCGCTGTTCGCGATGCATCCCTCGCTGCTGTCCATCGGCCGGGGCGTCGTGCTGCTCGCGCTGTTCGGCGCTCTGCTCGCGCTCCTGACGAGACCGCAGATGTTCGGCGCGCGGGTGATCCCGGTGTCAATTGCGCTGTGCGCCGCGGTCCCGCTGGCGACGCTCGCCGGCGCCCTGGACCTCGGCGCCGTCTCCGGCCTGGAGGTCTACGCCATCATCGTCGCCGCCGCGATCGGCTGGCTGAACTGGGTCGTGATCCGCAGGCAGGGGGCACATCGCGCGCCATGAGCACCATGGAGGTGTTCCTCATCGCCCTCGGGATCATTTTTACCGTCCCGTACCTGATCTGGCGCCTGGGCCGGACCGACTACTACGCGCCGCTGGTGGTGGTGCAGGTCGCCGCCGGAATCCTGCTCGGACCCGGCATCCTCGGGAAGGTTTTCCCGGACTACTACGCCTTCGTCTTCACCGAGCCGGTGGTCCAGTCGCTGAACGGCATCGCCTGGTGGGCGGTGATGGTCTTCGTATGGATCGCCGGCATCGAGCTGGACCTGAGGAAGGCCTGGGTGCGCCGCCGCGAAAGCGCGATCACCGCCGGGCTCGCGCTCGCCACTCCGCTGCTGGCGGGCGGCGGCGTCGCCGCGGTGATGCTGTCCTACGGCGGCTGGATCGGCCCGGCGGCGCTGCCCTGGCAGTTCGTCCTCGGCGTGGGCATGGCCTGCGCGGTCACCGCGCTGCCGGTCCTGCTGCTGCTGATGGACCGGCTGGAGATCCTGCGCCAGCCGCTCGGGCAGCGCATCCTGCGTTACGCGAGCCTGGACGACGTCGCCATCTGGGGCGTGCTGGCGCTGATCCTGATGGACTGGCAGCGCGTCGGGCTGCAGCTGGTGTTCCTGGCGGCTTTCGGCATTTCCGCCTACGGCTTTCGCCGCCTGATGCTGCGGCTGCCGCCGGGCGACCGCTGGTACCTGGGCCTGGTCTGGCTCACCGTCTGCGCCTTCGGCGCGGACTGGTGCGGGCTGCACTTCATGGTCGGGGCGTTCCTCGCGGGCGCGGTGATGGACGGCGACTGGTTCGACCGCGAGCAGCTGGACCTGCTGCGGCACCACGTGCTGCTCATCGCGATGCCGGTGTTCTTTCTCAGCACCGGCCTGCGCACCAACTGGAGCGTGGGCGGCGAGGCGGTGTTCCTCGCCGCCGCCGCGCTGCTCTTCGCCTCGGTGGGGGGGAAGCTCCTCGGCGTGCGCGCCGCGGGGAAGATCCTCCGCTGGCCGGCGGGCGAGGCCCCGGTGCTCGGCTGGCTGCTGCAGACCAAGGGCCTGATCATGATCATCTTCGCCAACGTCCTCATGGACAAGGGCGTGATCACCAGCGAGACCTTCACCGCGCTGCTGCTGATGGCGCTGGGCAGCACCATGCTCGCGGTGCCGGTGGTGGCGCCGAAGCTCTCGCGCCTGCCGGGCATGGTCACCCGCGCCGACTGACGGCGCGCGGAACGGCTAGCGCTCGTCGAGCGGCGTGGTGCCGCCGGTGAAGGCCACGCTCGGGTTGCGGATGCGCTTCAGCCAGAGCCGGAACGACTCGCGCGGGTGGCGCAGGCTGAACAGGAAGTAGAACAGCTTGAACAGCACGAAGCGCGAGCGCGCGCCGATGTCGCGGAACACGTCGCCGGCGAGCAGCGAAATTACCGCCTCCTGCACGCGGAACGGGTTGCCCGGCTGCAGCATGAGGAAGCGCATGCCCGGCGAATTGAAGCGCCAGATGAACCAGGAAAACGTCTCCACGCCGCGCAGCACCATCCTCTCGAAATGGCGAAAGCGCGATTCCGCGGCGGCGGCGCCCTCGCGCAGCCACACATCGACGGCTTCCGCCCCCAGCATGCCGCTGTTCATGCCGAGCAGGACGCCGCTGGAGAACACCGGATCGATGAAGGCGAAGGCGTCGCCCACCATGACGTAGCGCTCGCCGCGCATGCGCGTCGACTGGTAGGAGTAGTTCCCGGTGGCGCGCGCCATGTTGTCCATCAGCGTGGCCTTGCGCATGCGGTGGCGCATTTCCGCCGGCGCGAGCGCGATGGTCTGCATGAGGAACTCCGGCGGGCTGTTCCTGCGCTGCTTGAGGTACTCGGGGCGGCACACCGCGCCCACGCTCATGCTGCCGTCCTTGAGCGGGATCATCCAGAACCAGCCGTGCTGGAACCAGTACAGGCTGATGTTGCCCGCGTCATCGCCCGCGCGGCGGTCGACGTCGAGGAAATGGCCGAAGATCGCAGCGCTGGCGTGGTGCTTGTTCTTGCGCTTCAAGTCGAATTTCTTCGACAGCAGCGTGTCGCGGCCGGTGGCATCGACGAAGTAGCGGCAGGACCAGCTGCATTCCCGGCCCTCCGCGTCCACCGCCTGCACCACCGGGTCGCCGCCCTCCGGGAAGTCGACGCGCGTCACCCGCAGGCCCTCGATCACCTGCGCGCCCTTGGCGGCGCTGTTGCGCAGCAGCAGGTTGTCGAACTCGGAGCGACGCACTTCGTAGGCATAGGGCTGGCTCGTGTCCAGCGCGAAGGCGAACTTGAACTCGTGGTAGCCGCTGACTTCCAGCTCGGCGGTGAAATCCACGCCGGGCTTCTTGATGCCGATGGCGTCCACCTGCTCGAGCACGCCGAGGCGCTTGAAAATCGGCAGGTTGTGCGGCAGCAGGGATTCGCCGATGTGGAAGCGCGGGTGGCGCTCCTTCTCCAGCAGGGTGACGCGCCAGCCCTTCTCGGCGAGCACCGCCGCGGTGGTCGAGCCGGCCGGGCCGCCGCCCACGACCAGCACATCGCAGTGCTGGCGGTCGGCGGCGGCTGGGGCGTTCATGGCGGCGGCTATTCTATCCGCGCAGCAGCGCGCGGCCTAACGCCACCGTGGCCACGCCGGCGAGCGCGGCGCCGAGGTCGCTCCCGGTGAGGCGCATCACCGCCGCGGTCACCGCGATCCCCAGCAGCTCGGGCGGATGGCCGCGCGCCGCCGCCGGCGCCACGATTCCCACCATCACCGCCAGGGGTGCGGCGCGCAGGGCCGACTGGATGCGCGGCGTCATGCGCACGAAGCGCATGATCCAGAAGCCGCCGGCGCGGCAGGCGAAGGAGGCGAGCGCCAGCGCGAAGATCAGCGGCAGGAGTTCCAGGCGCAGCGTCATGCCCGCTCCTCGTGGCGGAAGTAGCCCGCCACGATGCCGGCGAGGCCGGTGGCGACGATGGTCCAGCCGCTCGGCGCCAGGCGCTCGACGCCCAGGGCCACCGCCAGCGCCACCGCGACGGTCCATAGGTCGCCGCGCGACTTGAACAGGTCGGTCGCCATGGCGGCGCAAAAGGCCACCAGCAGGAAATCGAGCGCCAGCAGTTCCGGCCGGCCGAGCCAGCTGCCCGCCACCGAGCCGAGCAGCGTGCCGACGACCCAGGGCAGGAACATGGCGATGCCCGAGCCGAACACGAAACCGGCGTCCTGCTCGCCGGCGTTGCGCGCGTTCATCGACAGCAGCCAGTTGCCGTCGCCGAGGAAGTACAGGCTCGCATAGGCCTGGCCGGGGGTGGACTGCGACAGCCAGGGTCGCAGCGACGCCCCGTAGAGCAGGTAGCGCGCGTTGAGCATCAGCACCGTCACCACGCTGGCGAGGATGCCCGCGCCGGCGGCAAGCCCGCCCACCGTCGCCACCTGGGCGGACCCGGAATACACCGTGGCGCTCATCAGCGCGGCTTCGAGCACCGACAAGCCCGCCTCCGAGGCCAGCAGCCCGAAGGCCACCGCATAGCCGAACACCCCCACCGCGAGCGGCTGCGCGCGCAGGAAACCGCGCCGCCATCCTGCCGGGGAAAAGCTCAACCGCGCACCTCTAGCCTGCGCAGACCGCGCAGGCCGGATCCTTCTTCACGCGCACGCTGCGCGTCTCGGAGGCCCTGGCGTCGATGAGCGTCAGGCGGCCGAGCGGCGTCTCGCCCGCGCCGGCGAGCAGCTTGATCGCCTCCAGCGCCTGCATCGCGCCGATGGCGCCGGTGAGCGGCGCGACGACGCCCATCACCGAGCACTGCACTTCCTCGACCTCGCCGTCCTCGGGGAACAGGCAGGCGTAGCAGGGCGCATCCTTGCTGCGCAGGTCGAACACCATCAGCTGCCCGTCGAAGCGGATCGCCGCGCCCGACACCAAGGGCTTGCGGTGCTGCACGCAGGCGCGGTTCAGCGCGTGCCGCGTGGCGAAATTATCCGAGCAGTCGAGCACCACGTCGGCCGCGGCGACGAGCTCCTCGACGAGGCTGCCGTCGACGCGCCGGGCGAGCGCCACCACCTCGACTTCGGGATTGACGGCGCCGAGCGCCTTCTTCGCCTCGTCCACCTTCTTCGCGCCGACCGAATCCGTGCGGTAGAGGATCTGGCGCTGCAGGTTGGTGAGGTCGACGCTGTCGGCGTCGGCGATGGTCAGCCTGCCGATGCCGCCGGAGGCGAGGTACAGCGCCGCCGGGCAGCCCAGGCCCCCGGCGCCGACGACGAGCGCGCTGGCGGCACGCAGCCGCTCCTGCCCCTCGATGCCGATCTCCTCGAGGAGGATGTGCCTGGAGTAGCGGAGGAGCTGCTGGTCGTTCAGCTGCCGGACTTGGTCTCGGCGACCGCCTTCGTCGGCTGGCCCTTGACCGGAGCGCCTTTGAGGAAGTTCAGCGCCTGCGCGAGCTGGAAATCCTCCTTCGATCCCATCTCGATCGGCTTGGGCAGCTCGCCCGGCGGCACGGCCGACGGCTTGGCGCCGGCGCCGGGTTTCTTCGCGCCTTCCTTGTCGCGGTCGTTGGACAGGTGGCGCTCGAGGTCCGACTCGCGCACCCGGCTCTGCGGGCTCGCGCCCGGCTCCTCGACGACGATGTCGGGCGTGATGCCCTTCGCCTGGATCGAGCGGCCGCTCGGCGTGTAATAGCGCGCCGTGGTCAGCTTGATCGCGGTGGAATTGCCCAGCGGCATGATGGTCTGCACCGAGCCCTTGCCGAAGGTCTGCGTGCCGATCACGGTGGCGCGCTTGTGGTCCTGCAGCGCGCCGGCCACGATCTCCGAGGCCGAGGCCGAGCCGCCGTTCACCAGCACCACCAGCTTCACGTTCTTGACCGCCGCCGGCAGCGGCCTGAGCACGTCGTCGCGCACGCCGCGCGAGTAGTCCTCCGGCGAGGCGTGGAACTTCTTCTTCGCGTCCTCGGTGCGCCCGTCGGTGGACACCACCAGCGCCTTGGCGGGCAGGAAGGCGGAGGAGATCGCCACCGCGCCGTACAGCAGGCCGCCGGGGTCGTTGCGCAGGTCGAGCACCAGGCCCTTCAGCTGGCCCTGCTTGTACAGGGTGTCGAGGTGCCGGACCAGGTTCTCGGTGGTGGATTCCTGGAACTGCGACACGCGCACCCAGCCGTAGCCGGGCTCGAGGATCTTGGACTTGACGCTCTGCACGCGGATCACCGCGCGCGTCAGGGTCACCACGATCGGCGCCGCCTCGCCCTTGCGCGAGATGGTGAGGGTGATCTGCGTATTGGGCTTGCCGCGCATGCGCTTCACCGCATCGTTCAGCGCCATGCCCTTCACCGGCGTCTCGTCCAGGCGGATGATCAGGTCGCCGGGCTTGATGCCGGCGCGGAACGCGGGCGTGTCCTCGATCGGCGAGACCACCTTGACGAAGCCGTCCTCCATCCCGACCTCGATGCCCAGGCCGCCGAACTGCCCCTGGGTGCCGACCTGGAGCTCCTTGAAGGCCTCGGCGTCCAGGTAGGCCGAATGCGGATCGAGCCCCGAGAGCATGCCGTTGATCGCCTCGGTGATGAGCTTCTTGTCTTCGACCGTCTCGACGTAATTCTGCTTGATCGCGCCGAATACCTCGGTAAAGGCGCGCAGCTCCTCGATCGGCAGCGGGCCGCGCGAGGCGCGGTCGGCGATCGCCTGGAAGTTGAGGCTGACCAGCACGCCGGCGACCGCGCCGAGCGCGATCAGCCCGAGGTTCCTGAACTTGCCCATGGTGTCGGACGGCTCCTTATTTCAGCACTACCCAGCGCAGCGGATCGAATGCCCTGCCCAGGTGCCTGAGTTCAAAGTATAAGCCCGATTGCTCGTTGCCACCGCTCGCCCCGACCGTGGCCACCGTCTCGCCCGCGGCGACCGGATCCCCCGTCTGCTTGAGCAGCGACTCGTTGTTGGCGTAGATGGACAGGTAGGCCTCGCCATGGTCGATGATCAGCAGGTTGCCGAAGCCGCGCATCCAGTCCGCGTACACCACCTGCCCCGCGGCGACCGCGCGCACCGCCTGGCCTTCCTGGGCGCGGATGAACACGCCGTTCTTGCCCGCCGGGCCCATGTTCCTTGGTGCGCCGAAGCGCCCGACGAGTTCCCCCAGCACGGGCAGCCGCAGCTTGCCGCGCAGCGTGGAGAACGGCCCGGCCAGGGAGCCCAGTACCGGGACTTTTTCCACGCGCGCGTAGCCGGCGCCCGGGCGGTCGGTGAGCACGCGCGCGATCTCCTCGACGAGGCGCGCCAGGCGCCGCTCGTCCGCCTGCAGGGTCTGCACCTGCCGGCGCGCCTTGCGGATCTCGACCGACACGCGCTCGAGGACCCGCCGCCGCTCGCGCCGCTCGGCGAGAACGCGGTCGCGATCGGCGCGCTGCTCGCGCTCGATGGCCGCCAGCCGGGAGCGCCGCTCCTCGGCCGCGCGGCGCACCTCGGCCGCGTCGGCCAGGCCGGCGCGCAGTTCACGCAGCAACCCGGCGGTGGCGCGCGAGAGCTCGGCGAGGTAGTGCAGCCGGCGCGCGACGTCCGAGGGGCTCTCGCCGGAGAGCGCCACCTTGAGCGCGTCGCTCGCCTGCCGTCCGCCGGCGGCGTAGCGCGCCGCGAGCACGCGGCCGAGCACGGCCTGCTGGCGCGCCAGGCTCGCCGCCAGCGCCTTCTGCCGCGCGCCGAGGCGCGCGAGTTCGGCCTGCGCCGCGCGGCCCTCGGCCTCCAGCCTGCGCAGGCCGCGGTTGGCATCCGAGATGGCGCGCTCGGAGTCGCGCAGCGCGTCGCGCGCCTCGCGCCGGTCGGCCTCCTTCTCGCCCAGGCCGGACCTGAGCGCTTCGATGCGCGAGCGCAAGGCCTTCAGGTCTTCCTCGCGGCCGGCCTGCGCCGCGGCGCTCGCGACGAGCGCCAGGCCGAGGACAAGCGCCCGGATCAGGGCCTGGCCTTCCCTTGCGCGGAGACCGCGGCCACGCGGCGCGCGATCTCGGCGGCGTCGCCCAGATAGTGGTGCCGCAGCGGCCGCAGCTGCGCGTCCAGCTCGTACACCAGCGGCACGCCGGTGGGCACGTTGAGGCCGACGATGTCGGCGTCCGACACGCCGTCCAGGTGCTTGATCAGCGCGCGCAGCGA
>Ga0075421_100003765_pt1 | contig 18216 bp, 14 predicted proteins | sample SoiMetdeltSBSDD5_FD_75292 | JGI IMG/M metagenome (GOLD analysis project Ga0075421, IMG submission 75292) | Bulk soil microbial communities from a Populus tree surrounding site in Tennessee, USA - Soil MetaG P. deltoides SBSDD5 | ecosystem: Environmental > Terrestrial > Soil > Tree plantation...
TCTCGCTCCAAACCCCGCTGGCGCAACTCGACCATCTCCAAACGGCGGGCGGGCGGGTCTGCCGGCAAAGGATACCGGATCCGTTCGCGAAACTCCGGATAGCGCCAGAAAAAGTAGAGCTTCAGTAAGGCTCGGACCGTCTCATTGTGTAGCCTATGACTGGTGGCTGACTCGACCACACGTGCCAACTCTCGATCGGAAGCTTTGGGGGCGCAACATTGTAAAGCAGGGTAACAATGATATGCTCGGGAGTGTAGGGCTCTCGAACGTACTCTGTCAAATCGAACAGCCCCTTCATCCCTCGTTGACGGAACTGTTGCAGCCAGCGAAAGACGGTAGCATAGGAAAGATCCAGATTCCGAGCACGTTCAGCGGTGGACACTTTTTCAGCCAGGCAGGGTGCTATGGCGTGATAACGCTCTTGGACCGGACAAGTGACGGGAACTTCATCGAAACGAAGAGGGAATTGGATCGGCATGAGGCAGCCTCTTTAGTTTACTTTTTTACTTAAAGTTCAAGAGGCCGCTGAGTTTATCAAAAAAGGCGAGCTAACCCCAATCTACATCGGCAGCGGCTTCACTCAACTCTCGTGACGCACTTCAATTCACTGCTGCCAGCTTTCGCGGTGACCTCCCAGCAGCATGCAGTGGGAAAGAGGACAACCCCTAAGTTGTGGTACGCTGACTAAAGGCAACCTACTGTCCTGAGTGCCGACTGTCACTTTCTGCGTATACTGGAGTCTCATCAGTTGGTCAGCTCCTTTTCTATTCATTTTCGTTTCTCTTGGAGCTCTCTTCTCTTGCTTGAGGCGGTGTTGCTCTCCTGCTTGGGGGTCGCAGTGGCACAAGCGCCGTCCGCTGCTGTCGTTAGTCCGCGGTATGAGCTGGCTGTGAAGATCCTCCCGGATTCACACCGACTCGAAGCCAGCGGTACGCTCCGGCTGGCCTCTAGCGACACTACCCGGAAAAGCGTGCAGGTGCTGCTGAGCGAATCCATGCGGGATTTCGCTGTCGAAGTGATCGAGCCCCGGGTCAGCCGAGGTCGGCCGGTCCTGGAACAGCGCGAGCGACCGGGATCGACCCCTGGTTCGGGCAGCCGTGTTTGGACGATCGTTCCCCCAGCCCCCTTCCCGGCTGGACAGCCGGTCCTGCTTCGGTTCTCCTGGGCGGGGGGGAATCAGCCGGGCTTTGTCTTCTACCTAGGGCCGGAGGGATCATTGGCCGGCGGGATCAACACGGCCTGGTATCCTCAAGTGCTCGATCCTTCCGGTGGCACATCAGCCGCGAGCGGAGGAATGGACTTCCGGGTGCCGAAGGGTTACACGGTCATTGCCAGTGGCGCCCCGGTGGGCGGGTTGCAGACCTCAGGTGAATTCCGGTTCGTGGCAAACCAGCCAACCCACTTCGCGTTCGCGGCGGGCAAATACACGGTGCTTCGCAGAGAAGGCGCTGTGCCGATGGCCGTCTACCTGCTCCGGCCGCGTGAGAAGGCGGAAACTTATCTGGATGGGTGCACAAGGATCCTCGAGGTCCTAGTCCGCGAGTATGGACCTCATCCCTACGGCAACAGATTCGCGGTCGTCGAAGTGCCCACAGAAAAACTGCCGGGCAGTAGCGGCGCCAGTTTCGAGAACTTCATCCTGGCCAACAGCGCTTCGATGGACGCGCCCTTTAATCCCGTGTTCTTCGGCCACGAGATCGGGCACATCTGGTGGGGGAACCTGATCAAGCAGAAGGGGGAGCGCGGGCGTTTCATGCTGGACGAAGGAATGGCCCAATACAGCGCGCTGATCGCGCTGGAACATTTGGAGGGGCCGAGAGCCGCGGAGCAGTTGCGTCGCCATGGCGATCCGGCTAGCCCGATCGAGCACAGTGCGTCCACGTACTTCGCCCTGGCAGCAGGCGGACTCGATCACCCCTTGTCACGCCTCCCCGCCGAGTGGATCTCCCGCAACCTGGCCTCCAGCAAGGGCCCTCTGGCCATGGATCTGTTGGCGCGAACCATCGGGCGAGACCGATTCCGCGAAATCCTGCGGCGTTTCACCAGTCGCCATGCTTTCACGAGCGTGACCTGGGACCAGTTCGTCGAAGCTTTTGACAACGGCCCGCAGGGCCCGTATCGGTGGTTCTTTTCGCAATGGTTCGACCGACCCGGCGCGCCGGACTGGCGGCTGACCTGGGTGCAGGAAGACAACACTCTGCGCGGCGTCATCGCTCAGGAGGCGCCCTTCTTCCGCGCAGTGGTGGATGTCGAAGTGGCGGACACGAGCAGTCGCCGGATCGTCAGGCCGCTTGAGATCCAGGCCCAGGCGCGAACCGACTTCAGCTGGAACGTGGATCTCAAAGTTCGGGACGTGACCTTGGACCCGGAATTCCGCGTCCTCCATTGGACCCCACCGTATCAGGTGGAGGCGCCCTTGTTGGCACCCTATTGGCAGGCCTTCGTCAAAGAGGAATCCAATCAGCATGACGCCGCCCTTGCGCACCTGGAAGCGGCCCTCCAGCGAGTACCAGCCGATGACACGGTGGGAGTGCGCTTCATGCTCGAAGAACTCACAGCCAGGCTATTGGCCGGCGACTCGCAGAGGCTCGCCGAAGCCAAGGCACACCTGGAGCGGGGGCTCATGAGCGCGAGCCGTCGGACCGAGCGGTTGGGATGGGCATACTTTCTCCTGGGGTATATCGCAAGCAGCCTCGGGGATCGGGCGACTCTCCAAACGGCCATCGAAGGAGCTGTGGCGTCCGATGCCATGGTGGGCAGTTGGTCGGGGTGGGGGACGGCTACACAGGCATTGCGTCCGGCGACACCGGACAAACAGTAGTGCGGCAGGGGCGAGCTCGGTACCAAGCAATGACGTCCGAGAGGCACCCCAACCTATAGGGGTTGCCCTCTCACGCGAAATCCGTCAAATAAGGGTACAATCATTGCGCCCAGTGCACCGACAGTGACGGTAAGAATTGCTGCGGCACGCCCCACGTTGGCCAGCCGATCAGACAAGAACAGCTACTTCCCGGTTCTTAGCTGGCTCAGTAATTTGCCTTGTTCAGAAAGCGTATCCAGTTCCTTCTCCATTGCGTCCAGAACCAGTTTCCGGTGGGCTTCCGCGCGGCTTGATCCGATGAACAACTGGTCACCCAGCACCAGCAGTTTCGCCATCAGGACTTCCTTCCGCCGAGAATCAAGGAGCTTGGCGGCTTCTGTCAACTCTGGAGGTTTGTTATCCAGAAGCGATCGAAGCTGCGATTGCACCGCCAGGAACCGCTCCTGGGCTTGCCTGCGAAGTTCTTGACTCCGCATGGAAATTGGATCTTCCGGTGTAGCCGATAGGTTAACAACGGCGGGGTCAAGCGAGGCTTGGGGAGTGGCGCTGTCTGAAAGGGATGGAGAATTCGACAAAGCGGACCGCTTGACCTGAGCAGGATTTGCCCTGGGTAAGAAGAGAATCAATCCCGTGATTACTGCCGCGCTGCCTGCCAGAATCACTTTGAGCAACAAGGCAATCTGCCGACGCTGCGGACAGAACAGGCACTGGGCCGATTGATTCAGTTCGATCATGCTTCCAGCATAACAGAACTCCCTGATATGGATCGGGAATATTTGGCAGCCGCACGCAATGCGTCAAGTCTCTCGGTGAAACCAGCCACCGAAGCAAGCCCCATCAAAGTCTTGACTAAGGGTTCGCGCTAGGCCCGGCCGGTTGTACCTGCGAGAATGGCACGCTGACGGATCGCCGAAATCTCGGGGGCGACTGCGCAAGGCCTGAATGACCATGCGGGGATGAAACAGGGCGGTCAGTGGCTTCAACATATGCATCGTCTCCAGAAATACCTGCCAGGTTTGAAACAAAATTTGGTCCCCAACCCATGCGAGACAGCCAAGCAACATCCCTGCCGGCGTCGAGATCGGCCGCGCCGTTTGCAATCAGCTGATTTTCAAAGCCGGGAAACAATCTTCCCAGAATCCTGCGCGCCCGCGTAACAACAGCACATGAACGTGACGTGCTTGCGGAATTCCTTTGCGAGGCTCGGAACCTTCAGGAAGTGAATCTCGCTCCACAATGACAACCCTTTCAAAGTGCGTGGCCAGGACACGTGCCGCCGTCAGGCCAGCCATACTCCCCAACGACTACGGCTAGGTTGCCTGTTTCAGTCAGTCTTGAGAGCTCAGTCTTCATTCCGCCCTCCTACGATCCATTTACGTAAGGAATTCGAGAATGGCTTTCCTGGCAAGTCTGTCAGCTTTCAAAAAAGTCGCGCTCTCATTTACATCCCGTGTATTAACTATAACTTAATGGACGACTGCATTCTAGGAGGCTGGCTGGCGATCCCCTGGGACCCCCGGGTGGACTGGCGTTCTCCTCGATTTCTGAGAAAAACTCCAGGCATTTCAGCCGACGTTCAAGGTGGCATGCCCTCTTTTCTTATCGAATGGCCCATTTCTGACGCGATCTTGTGTCCTAGATTTAAACTTTCAGCTGGATTTGTTGTTTTTTTCGAGTCAATCTCAAAATATGGGCCAAGTTGCCCAGAAACTAGCAAGTTTACTTTGCATTGAAGGTGAAAATCGGATATGTTGGGCGCCCCAGTTGGTAGAGGAGGAGATTTCAAATGATACTCAAGACCTTGGACGGGGCTCAGGCTCTGGTTCGCTGCCTCGAAAATGAAGGGGTTGAATACATCTTTGGGCTGTCTGGCGGCGCGGCTATTCCTATCTTTGATGCTCTGGTGACCACCAGGACCAAAATCAAGTTGATTCTGGTTCGCCATGAGCAGGGTGGTGCGCACATGGCTGATGGCTATGCTCGTGCCACCGGCAAGCCGGGCGTGGTACTGGTGACCAGTGGACCTGGCGCGACTAATACACTGACAGGCATCATGACAGCACACATGGACTCGGTTCCTATGATCGTTCTAACGGGCCAAACGGTCACCACCATGCTCGGGAAGGACGCTTTTCAGGAAGCGGATGTCTTCGGGATCACCATGCCGGTGGTAAAACACAGCTATCTCGTAAAGAACGCCAACGACATTCCGCGGATTATGCGCGAAGCCTTCTACATCACGAATACAGGCAGGCCTGGACCGGTTTTGATCGACATTCCAAAGGACATCAGCCAAGGTCCGTTTTCAGGAGATCTTCACGCTGAAATGGATCTTCCTGGCTACCACGTCGCCACTGCGTTTGACCAGAAGAGTGTCCTCGATATTGCCGAAGCTTTGAGCAAATCAAAGAGGCCGGTTCTCCTCGCCGGCCATGGTGCGATCATCTCCGATGCCTCGCAAACTCTTCTCAAGCTGGCAGAGAAGCTCAATGGACCAGTAACCACGACACTTCTTGGCAAGGGAGCCTTTCCGGAGACACATCGCCTCTCGTTAGGAATGCTGGGGATGCATGGAACTGCCTATGCCAACAAGGCGATGATTGAATGCGACCTGGTTATCTCGATCGGTTCCCGTTTCGATGACCGGATCATCGGTCAACCGCACCGCTTCTGCAAAGACGCCGTGCGGATTCACATCGATGTCGACCGGGCTGAAGTACACAAGATGATCCGCTGTCACCATTGGTGTGTGGGGGATGCCCGGCTCATTCTTGAAGAACTGACAAAGCATGTCACCCGGCTCGACACCAGCGACTGGCTGCGGCGCCTGGACGGCTACAAGAAAAAATACCCGCTGAAGTACAGAAAGCAGGGCGGCTTGAAAATGCAGCACATTCTCGACGAACTCGACAAGTTGACCGGGAGCAAGGCGATCATTGCGACCGACGTAGGACAGCATCAGATGTGGGCGGCGCAGTTCTGCAAGACGTTGCGACCAAACGATTGGCTGAGCTCTGGGGGAGCGGGAACGATGGGTTATGGTTTCCCTGCCGCAATTGGCGCTCAGTTTGGTCGCCCGAAGGACCTGGTTGTCGCTGTGGTTGGCGACGGCGGCTTCCAGATGACGATGTCCGAACTGGCCACCGCCTGCGTTCACAAGCTTCCAATCAAAGTTTTGGTACTCAACAACCACTATTTGGGAATGGTGCGGCAATGGCAAGAGTTGTTCTATGAAGACCGCAAGAGCGGGGTGGATCTCGAAGGAAATCCTGATTTCGCCAAGCTGGCAGGATGTTACCCTGGGGCAAAGGGCCTCACCCTTAAGCGACCAGCAGACGTGCGGAAAATCCTGACCCGAATGCTGGAACACAATGAAGGTCCCTGCGTGGTGAATGCCGAGTGCGAGAAAACCGATAACGTCTATCCGATGATTCCAGCTGGCAAGGCGCTCGAAGACATGCTGATCGAAGCGCCGAAGCACAAATTGGAAAAGCCCACCGGTTCGACCTAAGGAGCGACTGGTCCCCAACGGCTCGCCAAGAAACATGTTCCCTGGATGATCCGGGGAGATGATCCTGGAGCGTGGAATCCTGCCTATGTGGTGCCAAGAGCCGGAACTCCATGATTGGCACCAGGGTGGCTGCCCCCCTAGTGAGTACTCAAGGAAATCCTCAGGCTCTGAAAGGACTAAGGATGGAGCATCTGCTCTTGAATCGCGACGACACTCATACCCTCAGCGTCTATGTCGCCAATAAGCCCGGTGTCCTGGCGCGAATCGCTCAGGTTTTTGCGCGGAGGGGCTACAACATCGACTCTCTCGTGGTCTCCTCATCGATGGATGGCAAATTCTCCCGCATGACCGTCACGGCCAAAGGCAACCCGGATGGGCTCGACCAGATCATCGCACAGATGAACAAGCTGGTGGACGTAATCCACTGCGTCGATCATACGGGCGAAAACGCTGTAGTGCGAGAGCTAGCGCTCATTAAGGTTGGAGCCAACGCAGACGAACGCACCGGAGTGCTACAAATCGCAGAACACTTCAAGTGCAAGACCGTGGATCTTACCGAAAGTTCCATCATCCTGATGGCGACGGGTGACACCGAGAAAGTCGACGCACTCGTGAAGATGATCAGCAAATACAAAGTCATCGAGCTGGTTCGCACGGGGAAAGTTGTCATGGCCCGCGGCAATGAAGAAACCTAGAGCGGGCGCGACAACGCAGAACGTGCCAAATTTTTTGGTTCCGTTATCCGGGCCCTGGTGATAACATCCGCCTCATCTTTCTAAATCACCGAGGAGGAAACGCTAATGACCATCTTTGGCAAGAGTCTCTCGGAGTATGTGCGGTTTCTGCGGCCGATTCTTGGCTTGATTCTGCTGGTCGGTTTAGCCCGTCTGGCGCTTTCGTTGGCGGGGGTCTCAAACTCTGTGGTGAAGTATTTCAGCATTACAGCGGTTTCGCTCCTCGGGCTGGTTGCTTACTCCATTGGTGTTCACACCAAGTCGTTTGGCAGTTACAAGCAGTTGTTGGTGTTGCTCGGCATTCAGAGCCTCACGGCCCAGGTGATTGCCGCTGCGGGCGTTGCCCTGGCGGTTATCACCCGTCAGGACAATATCTTCACTATTCCACAGTATAGCGGCGGAGTTGATGGCAAGACGTGGGGTCACGTTGGCGCCCACCTCGTGCCGGCGACGTTAGCGGTCACCCTCGTCGGCTGGGGGATCGGGTCCCTGATCTTGTACGTGACCCGAAAAGTGGTGCCCGCAGATCGCACTGCGGCTCCCAAGGGAAAGACGCGAGCGGCTGGAGTCTAGCTCTGCCGTGCGCTACCACCCTTGCCTAGCCGACGTCGCACCCAGTCGCAAAGGACTAGCTTTCAGCGCGTAAAATGCGCTTCGAGTAAACCGCATGACGCGCAGGCCTGTTGGATCAAGCCTCAAACTCAATGAGCGTATGGGGGGAGGTTTGTCGAGTCAAACTAATGAGAGAGTCCATCGCCTTCAGAGCATCTTCTTTTCCGTAATGAACCATGCCCAGTTCCTTGGCAGAGACGAGCACGTGGTCCTTAAAGCACTCGTGATATACGACATACCCGGTCTCCGTTCTCTTAACCAGGAACCTAATCTTGTCGCAGTCCATCGCCCTTGATTCCTCCAGAGTAAGCGCCTGAGTCGCACTGCCACGTCGCGTGCATCTTCGCTCCTCAGGGTCCCAAATCCTCTGGACGGACCCTGACGCCTGCTTTCCTGCCACTCATGATGTTCTCCTGTCCTCCATTCCTCTTCCGTCGTGATGTTAGCACATCCGACTCGCATGACGCTTAGTACAAGTCATTTCTGGGATCCAGCAAGAACCACACGTCTCTAAGGTGCCCAGACCAGACCATGGTCGTGCCGCTTCTCCGAGTTTGACAGGGTACCATCCTGGCTAAGGTTATGAAACCCGACTGGGGTGACTGCCAGAGGCCGGGCTGTGATTTAACTCAATCTTCATGCGGCGGAAATCGCGATGTAAACCGCAGGAGCTAAGAACTAAGCTCGACTTTCGTCGGTTCAGTCCCCGCCCCTCGTCAGACAGAGAGGTTAGAACCGAATCGCTCAGCCAAAGAGGCAAAAGGAGGGTTGGCGATGGCGTCGAGAGCTGATTTACACGTGCACTCGAAGTACTCAGATCGTCCTTCAGAGTGGATTCTGCGGAGAATTGGAGCCCCCGAGTGCTATACCGAGCCCGAGGCGCTCTATGAAACCGCCAAACGGCGCGGCATGCAATTTGTCACGATTTCCGACCACAACTGCATCAGCGGCGCTTTGGAAATCGCGCACTTGCCTGATGTCTTTGTCAGCAACGAAGTCACCACATACTTTCCGGAGGACGGCTGCAAGATCCACGTCCTGTGCTGGAACATCAGCGAGACCCAGTTCATCGAGATCCAGCGCCTGCGCCGGGACATCGTTGACCTGCGTGACTACCTTCACGCCCAGAAGATCCCTCACTCCTGCGCCCACCCACTTTACCGCATCAACGACCGTCTGACTCTGGACCATTTTGAAAAACTGCTCCTGCTCTTCAATGTCTTTGAAACGATGAATGGCGGCCGTGGCCGCGATGGGAATGATCTCGTTTTGGCGATTTTGAAAAGCTTGGACCGGGAGCAGTTGGAGAACATGGCCAATCGGCACGGCATTGCTCCAGTCGGAGAACAGCCTTGGGTTAAAGGCTTCTCTGGAGGATCCGACGACCACTCGGGGGCTTTCATCGCTAAAGGATTTACCGAATGCCCTGACTCTCACACGCCCGCGGAATTTCTGGATCATGTTGCTCGGCGGCGCGGCCTTTCGGGAGGGCTCGATGGAACGCCACTGAGCTTTGCTCACAGTCTTTATAGCATCGGTTATCGCTATTACCGTGATCGCTTTCTATCCAAGTCCGAAGCAGACGGCGACCTGGTTCTGAAGGTCATGGGAAAGATTTTCGGAAAGAAGCAAACCCAACTCGGTCTGAGGGACAGAGTTTCCTACTATGCCAACAAGATCGCTCGACGCCCCGAAAGGCCTGTCGAGATCGAGTTCAAACGGATGATTTCCACCGAGATGGTGAAGCTCTTTGGAGAAGATTGGCTGAAAGACGACTTTATCGCCAGCGCCGAGAGATATGAAGAACTGAATCGCCGCACGTTTGAGCTTTCCTGCAAGATTTCAAACCAGCTCTTCTTTCAGTTCACGAAGAAATTTGTCAAGAAGCTCTCCGCTGGCAGCATTTTCGGGAGTCTCGAGGCAATGAGCGCCATCGGCCCAATCCTGCTTGGGGTCGCACCCTACTTGTTCTCGTTTGTCCATCAGAGCCGAGACAAAGAGTTCCTCGCCCAGGTCAGCCAGCACTTCCTGGGAATTCGTTCGGCGCTGAACTTGAGACCGAAGAAAGCTTGGTTTACCGACACCTTGACCGAGGTGAACGGAGTGACCACCCTGGTGCATAAGATGTGCCGGCTGGCTCAGCTCCACGAACACGACCTCACCTTGATTTCGTTTGCGGGCGGCGCTCATAAGATTTCAGGCCAGGTACAAAACTTCAAGCCCGTCGGGCAGTTCACGCTCCCAGAGAATGAGACGGTAACGCTCGCCTTCCCACCCTTTCTCGACATCCTAGAGTACTGCGAACGCCGGCAGCTCACTGAGCTGATCATCAGCACTCCGGGCCTGGCTGGGCTGGCGGCGTTGGCCGCTGGAAAGATGCTCAACATTCGCATGGTGGGGATCTATCACACCGACCTGCCCCAGTACATCCGGTACTACACGGACGACGATTCGCTGGAGAGCGCGGCCTGGCGCTACCTCCGCTGGTTCTATGAACAAATGGATGTTATCTATGTTCCGTCCCGGGTTTACCGCCAGCAGCTTGTGGCCAAGGGGTTCGTTGCTCGAAAACTTCACCTCTTTCCTCACGGAACCGACGTGGAAGTGTTTCATCCCAAACACCGCGACCCCTTGTTCTGGGAAACGTACGGCGCGAACGGCGGACCGAAGATCACCTACATAGGTCGTGTGGCTAAGGAAAAGGATCTGGACATCTTGATTGAGGTTTACGAGCAGCTAGCCCGCCGACGCCCGGAATGCACGTTGACCGTCGTAGGAGACGGGCCATTTCTGGGGCAAATGCGGGAAAATTTGCCGTACCCCAACGTGGTCTTCACCGGCTTCCTCTTTGGCAGCGATCTGAGCCGCGCCTACGCGTCGTCTGACATTTTTGTCTTTCCCAGCACAACGGACACCTTCGGCAATGTCGTCTTAGAGGCCATGGCTTCGGGAGTTCCAGTGATTGTTTCCGACAAAGGCGGGCCGCGCGAGATTGTTCAACACGGAAGAACCGGGCTCGTCACGAAAGGGCGCAACGCGACCGAACTCCTGAGCGGCATTGAACGGCTGCTCGACAACCCTGAGCTTCGCGACGAGATGTCGAGCCACTGCCGCTCTTACGCCGAGTCGCGCAGTTGGGAAAAGATCTACCTCGACTTTTGGAATGGGCATGACTGTGATCGCTTCGAAATGGAGGGCAACCAAGGTAGAAGAGAAGAGTTTCATCTGGGGAGATAATTGACCATCTCGCCTCCGCCACGATGGATGTAAATTCTTCGCCGTCCTCGGTCTTGTCGTCGTACGACGGCATTGAGTCGATCCGAGGACGAGCCAGCGAACCAACATCTGATCGGTAACAGTGGATCAGTCGAGTCATGAAACTCCTCAGTCCGCTCAACCTGGTTCGACAAGCCCTCAAGATCTACGAGGCTCCAGAGAGCGTCGATCTTCTGGACGCAGCAGCCAAGATCGGCGACTTGGGGGATCGAGCCATCCCCAGAGATTTGTTGAGTCTGGGGGTGAAGATGCACCTGCGCGGGGTGCTCAACACCGTTGCCGTGCAGTGCAATCGTGACTGGGTCTGGCCGTACTGGATCGAGCGCCAGTTCAATCCGGCGGATAAGAGTTTCGTCCCTCGCAGCCACGCTCTTAGCCATATCAATCTCACTCACCGCAACTGGACAATTCTAGGGGTGCTCGGTAACTCCCATCGTTGTGTGGTTGACCCGCGCTCACTGGTCACTCCCTGGCCGGAAGGCTGGTCGTTGGATTTCTGGTTGGTGATCGGCAACCAACTGCATACGCCGGCTCGCCGGACTAAGGTAAAGCAAGGTATTCATCTCCGCTACCCCCAAGTCAAAACGCAGTTTCAAGTAGGCGGGCTACTTATCAAGTCGCGGGTTTTCGCTGCCGACATCAACAACGAAGGTTACGTCTTGCAGCGGGTTCGCCTGATCAGTCAAAGCCCGGATGACCAGTCGTTCAAATTCTGTTTCTCCGTTCGACCCTACAACCCTGAAGGTATCAGCCTAATCCGGCAATTGGAGTTCGTGCAAAACCACGTCTGGAGGGTGAATCACAGAACGGGGGTCATTCTAGCGCAAGCTCCCGAGCGGGTATTTTGCTCCGACTTGCGCCAGGGCGACGTTTCGCTGTTCCTGCATAGTAGAGATACGAGGAAGCAGGTGGCGTGCCCCGTCGGAATGGCCACAGGACTGGCAGAATACGCCGTCACTTTGGCTCCACAAGAAAGGAGGGAGTTCCTGGCTCTGATGCCTCTGGCTCCGAAAAAAGAAGCACAAATCTCAATCTCTGATTTTGCCAGCCTCGACTACGAAGCTACCGGACGCCGGGTTAAGCAAGCGTGGAAAAAGATGCTTTCGCCGGGTACAGAGCTTCATTTTCCTAACAGGAAGCTCAACGACTCATTTCTTGCCAACAGAGCCTACCTACATACTTTCGATCGCGGACAATGGATGACTCCGGGCGTGTTGACGTATGGGCAATGCTGGATCCGTGACTCAGCCTACATGATCCATGCTCTCGACAAGCTGGGCTTCCATCAGCAAGCGGAGGAGAAACTGCTTTACCTTCCGCAGCGACAGACCAAGGACGGATACTTTTCCTTCCAGGAGGGTGAGTGGGACGCTAACGGATTGGCCCTCTGGGTGATAGTGGAACACTACCGGCTGACTGGAAATCGAGAACTCCTTAGACATTTCTATCCGGCCCTGTCGCGCGCAGCTAACTGGATTCAACGCAAACGCGTTGAAACCCGGCCCAAAGTGAGTCCTCACTATGGACTCTTTCCTGCCGGGCTCTCAGCCGAACACCTGGGTCCGTGCGACTATTACTATTGGGACAACTTCTGGGGGCTTGCCGGATTGCAGCAAGCTGCGTTCGCCGCCCGCGTTGTCGGCAGAGAAGCCGACGCTGAACGGTTCTGCGGGTTCGCTTCCCGCTACCGGCACACCATTGAGAAGTCTCTGGAGCGCTCTGAAAAGCAGGCAGGCTTTCCTTTTTTGCCAGCGGCGCCCTACCGGCGAATCGATTCCGGCGCCATCGGCTCGCTTTGTGCGGTCTATCCACTAAGGTTGCTGAAACCTGACGACCCTCGCGTTCTCAACACCATCAAACTTCTGGAAGAGCGTTTCCTGATTGGAGACGGATTTTTCCAGGATCACTTTCATTCTGGAGTGAACTGCTACCTTTCAGCCCATCTCGCCCAATGCTACCTGGCTAATGGCAATCCCCGCGCATGGAAAATCGTGCGATATCTCCTGAAGCGTGCCAGTAGCACTTACACCTGGCCCGAGGCGTTTCATCCGATCACGAAAGGCGGCTGCATGGGTGAGGGTCACCACGGATGGGCAACAGCCGACTGGACGTTGCTGTTAAGAAATCTGATGTTTCACGAGGATGATGAGCGGCTGCGCCTGCTTCCTCTCTTGCTTCCGGCAGACCTCGTGCAAGGGCACACCTTTGCCGCCTACAAGGCACCGAGCTGCTTCGGCAGAGTGAACTTCAAGCTCTTTGTCGATAAGCGCGACATGCAGCTGGAACTGGCTAATGATTTTCACTTAGCCAAGCCCAAGTCACTCGTCTGGAGGCTCCCATTCAAGCCTTCGAAGGTGCTGGTTGATGGTCGGCTGCTGCCTCATGCCTCAAGCGATTTGAACCTGGATGCCACAGTCTCGAAGGTGATGGTTACGAGGTAGGACGGCTTATCTACTGCCTTGCGGGCTGGAGCCTTACTGGAGGAGAACGGTGACAGGGCTTGCTTATGTCTCACTTCATTCCTTGCTCAATCCTTTTGCTGAGATAGCGGATCTTCTTGACGTGTGCCTTGCAGACTTTGCAGCTCACATGACGCTGACGCATATCGGAAATGTGCCTCTGAAAAGCTGCCGTCTCCCGGGAAAGATGCAGATTGTATTCCGGAATGCGCAACCGCTCGGCATTCTTCCCTAGTTCGGAATCTCGTTGCGCCCTCGAAAAGGCTGCATATTCCTGTTCATTTCTTATCAATTCCAACTTTCCAAAGTCGAACCCTTCGTGAGCCTGCAAGTGACCCGATCCTACGACGAACATAACAACTAAAGGCAAGACACATCGAGTGCCCAGATACTTCACCCTAGCCCGAACTTGGCCGCGATGGCAGGCTCTGGCGGCTTCCTCCATTCTCCGATTGTCGGAATGAATAGGCAACGCTTGCATGAGCCCCCTTCCAGCTTTCAGACAGACAGGCTTTTGAAATGGATCGCAATCGGGCCTTTCCGTGACGCCCTGACGTACATATCGGTCGTCGCGACGAACAATTTATCGAACTTGCAAAAGAATGACGGCCGAATGCCATCCATGCAACCTGACGCGCTGCTTTGTCTTTGTGCTAGACTCTCAGCCGACTGGAACAGCCAACGCCAGGTTTGGAGCCCGAGGATGAAAATCAAAAGGATGGGGAAGACGGGTTTGAAGGTGAGTGAAGTCTGCCTGGGCACCATGACCTTCGGGAATCAGGCGGATGAGACAGCCTCTTTCGCCATTATGGACTCGGCTGCAGAGGCGGGAGTGAATTTCATTGACACTGCCGATGTCTATCCGTTTCCCCCGTCGTTCCAAACGGTGGGACGCACGGAGGAAATCGTTGGCAAGTGGCTGAAGGGCAAGCGAGAGCGCTTTGTTCTGGCCACGAAGTGTGGCAACCCAATGAGCGAGAACGTCAATGGCCGCGGCCTGTCGCGGAGGCATGTTCTGAAGGCAATCGATGCCAGCTTGCGCCGTCTGCAAACCGACTATGTGGATCTTTTTTATGCCCACCAGCCCGACCCGGAGACTCCGATTGAGGAAACGCTGCGCGCATTTGACGATGTCGTCAAAGCCGGAAAGGCCTGTTACCTGGCCTGTTCCAACTTCAGCGCCTGGCAAATTGCCAAGTCGCTCTGGGCCAGCGACAGGCTGAATCTGGCAGCATTTGCAGCGATTCAGCCTCGCTACAACATTCTCTTTCGCGAAATTGAGAATGAAGTGTTCCCTCTTTGCCGGGAGCAAGGGTTGGGCGCCGTCGTTTACAACCCCCTGGCCGGTGGGTTTCTGGCTGGAAAATACCAGCGCGCCCAGGAACCGGCCCCAAACACTCGGTTCGGGTTAGTGAATGATGCGCATAGTCTTTACCGCGAGCGCTACTTCAAAGATCATCACTTCGAGGCCGTCGAGGCGCTCAAAGGCTTCTTTCGGCCTCGCCAGCGGGAAGTGCTTCACGTGGCTTTAGCGTGGGTTCTGGCCAAACCGGAAGTGACCTCCGCGATTCTTGGAGCCAGTAGACCCGAACAGCTCAAACAGGGTCTGGCAGGAGTCGAAGTGAGGCTGGATGAGGAGGAAATGCGGTTCTGCGACGACATCTGGTTCTCCCTTCCCCGGTCACGCGATCCTCGCTTTGCCTTGCGATGAGCGCTTCAAGGCTGGCGCCTTTAGTCGGTCTTGCCAGCATTGCCAACGACCCTCAAGAAATCCGTCCACGGAACCGGCTGCCCATGGATAGGTGCGATTGTGGATATGTCCAAGCCAATTTGTTTCACGTTGTCGTAGAAAGCTTTGTGAACAGCTCTGGGAGTGGTAGGGACGGGCTCACCAGGTGCTGGCGGGTCGTAAAGGTCTGCCTCAATGACAATCTTCTCCCTGGGGAGATACGCTATCAACATGCCCTCGACGTGTGAATTGAGGCCCTGAACATAGTATGTCTCCAGCGTCCGTGTGCCATCGCTGATCACGTACTTCTCATCTACGTCCTCCATGGTGTAGCCTTCCGAGAGTTCCGTGGGAGGGTATAGAGACACCATGTCGGGTTGCAGGGTGCGCGGTACGTAGTTCAAAAGCTCCGTCTCATAGAAAACGCGATTCCGCTGGTGCGTGATGACGGTCGCTCCAACGTGGAGGTAGGTGCGCAGTCCGCCCAAGTGATCGTAGTGGGCGTGCGTATTCACGACGAACCGAATGGGCTTGTTGGGAACGAGCCTGACGATTTCTTCGATGACGGCGAGGGACCGTTGCTCATCCAGAGGCGCCTCAACGACTACCACGAAGTTGTTGAACTCGGCGGCCACGCTATTGTGCGACGAACCACCCAGCCACCACACGCCGTCGGCTAGCTTTTGCGACTCCACCCGGGCCGGAGGGATCGTGGCCTGCCGAACCGAGTCGGGAACCCCTTCTGGGGTTCCACAGACGTTGGGCTGGATCTTGCCAAAGGTGCCGCCAAAACCGTTGTGGCCGCCACTGATGGTTGGAATCTGTCTTTCGTCATCCCATCCATCATGATGGTGCCACCCGGCTGGAAATTTCACAGCTCCGAGATCTTGCCACTGGGTGTATTCGTGTTCGTAATTCATGTCCCCGAGGACGGGATGGGGAACCCACGTTTGTATTCTTTGGATCAGATTCTGACTATTGATGGTGGCGTTCACTCTGTATTTCCCGAGCACCGTTGCTGAGACTATAGTGACCCTCTCTATTCCTCCTGTGGTCGCGCCGTCGCGGCCACTTTCTGCCATTTCCCACCGCCATACGGCGGTCGGATTCGCGCCTGGCGCCCTGGCCGCTTTGATGAAGCCGGGCGGGTTGAGCCAGATGTCAAGCTGCCAGAGCTCCGCGCTGGCAGGCGCCGGAATTGGATGCGTCCCCTCGCCATCCATGTGCCAGGCGTAGTTCCCGCTGACCACAAATGTTTGCCTTTCGTTCCGCTGGATCGGCGTTCCGCCCAGCCAACCCGTACCGTATTTCCACGACCGCGGGTTCATTCCAGGTTTACGATCGAATTGCTCCACCGAAGACTTGGCGTCGTAATCAATGGTTCGCGTGTAGTTCAACAAAGGCTCGCCGCGCGGCCAATCCGTGTCCTGAGTGATATTCTGGCCGACCTTGCCGGCGTAGCCCGTCCCGGAAAACGTGATGCATCTAAGGTTGTCGACCCCCATCGCCTGCGCGGCGGCCTGCAAAACGGGCTGGGGATCAACATGGCCCGGAGCGAGCTCCTGTGTTGTCGCCGACCGGCGCAATAGCGTCAGCAAAAGCAAGAGAAACCACAATCGGTGGGCCAAACCGTACTCCCTCTGGGTCACCACTGACCACAGGAAAAGCAGCACTTTAGAACGCGACAAGTTTTGAGTCAGCTAGCCTCTTGAGGATCATGAGGCTCTCGGCTTCGCGGAACGGACAGACGGATAGAATTGATTTCACATCCCAACTACCGTTAATGCGGGAAAGAATAAAGCCCTCCTTCGGTCCCAGGCTGGTCCGGGTGAGGTCGTCCAAGGAAACTGCCAGGCGGGGTACAGCATCGGGCGCGAACGTCGTGCGATAGACGTGCTGCACAAACTGCGATTCGGCGGAAGCCATCATGGCCGCGGCTTCGGCGTAACCGGGCTCCGCCTCGAGAACTGCCTGCAGCAATTGGATGGCCTCCAGCGGCGAACCGCGTTTCAGGAGCTCTTGTGCGCGCTGGAGCATCTCGGCGCTCGCTTCCAGAACGGTCGCCCGAGCCGGCGGGAGCGGAGCCGCTGGTAGTTCCTCCAAAACCTGCACGACGCCCTCATTTAAAAGGCGATACAGCTCGGAGTAAACATGAAAAGGTGAGGCGTGCAGGTTGTAACAGATTTCACCTACGGGCATCCGTTTGTTGACGAGCCAGAGAATCTTGGGAATGTCGCTGCCGAGTTCGATTCCCGTCAGACTCCGGCCTGGCACCACTCCGAGGATCACACGGTCGGAACGAATCAGCTCGCGGTAGCGGCGCCATTCGTCCAAACGGTAGATCCCTTCCATAACCACGCTTGTGGGTTTTATCTCGATTCTGATCAAGTCTTCCGGCACCGGCGCGTCATCCTGAAGTTGAAACTCCGCCTGCTCCCAAAAGAACAGGTCATACAGGATCTCCAGGGAGCGCAGGCGAAGCAGATCCATCATCTCCGTCTCGCCAAAGATTCCCAAGGAGACAAGAATCAGTCCCAGGGGAATCCTGTTTTGACGCTGCCTCTCCAGAGCCAGCCGAAGCTGCGGCTCGTCGATTTTCCCGTAGTGGAGCAAGAACTGCCCAAAGTACTCCTTTGGATCGTTCGAGGTCGAACCAACGATGGTTCCCTTCTCGAAAAAGATCTCTTTCGTAATGTTCTCGCGGCTTACCTTCAGGATACCCGACTTCAGTCCGGTCTCCAGGAATTGCAGGAGATCCATAACGCTCATGGTGGCGAGATTACCTGCAATCCCCATGTGTTTTCTCCAGGCGATGGGCAAGACGCGGTGTCACGTTCCTCGCTCACACAAACGTGCTTGCCAAAGCATTGACAATTTAAGATACCCACCCCGAGATTATCCAGAAGTTTCTTTCACTCAAATCACCTTCGAGCGACGATGGAACTTCGTAACGAGCCAGTAGAGCCTCTCATGGCTCGCCTGAGCACCACTATGAATAAGAATGGCGTTCTCAGAATGAGTTGATGAGACGCAGGAGCATGACGACGAGGAGGATTCTCGGGAACGATCGCTGG
>Ga0075421_100003767_pt1 | contig 18208 bp, 20 predicted proteins | sample SoiMetdeltSBSDD5_FD_75292 | JGI IMG/M metagenome (GOLD analysis project Ga0075421, IMG submission 75292) | Bulk soil microbial communities from a Populus tree surrounding site in Tennessee, USA - Soil MetaG P. deltoides SBSDD5 | ecosystem: Environmental > Terrestrial > Soil > Tree plantation...
AATTCCGGTGCCAATTTTTAGTACCCCATGCGGATGCCTCAACACGATGCCGCATGACTGTGCTGCAGGCCGCGCTAGGCGTTGCCCCAATAGAAGTCCCCGAGGCTGCCGCACCTGTCCTGGATGAAGGCACGCTGCATGTAGTCCGAACCGATACGGTCCAGCTTGAACTCCGTCCCGACCAATTGGCCAGTGAAGGGCTGCTTGCCTGCGTACCCGCCCATGCGGTTCTTCGAATTGACCCACCCGCAGACAACCACCTCGCCTTCAGGCGTTCGACCAGCGACGACGGGATCGAAGCGCGCAGATTCCGGATCTATGAGGCCATTCCTTACGGACGCCCGCACTGCATCAGACTCGGTGGATGACAGTGCAAGCGGTGTCCGGGGTGCGTTCGAACTTCCCGTCATTAGCTGCGAAAATTGTAATTGCGGGCGTCAAAATGCTCTTCATCGCTTGGCCCCCTCAGCTGACGAATCAATCGCCCAAAAGGCTAGCACGTTGCCGGCGTCAGATTGTACGGGTGCGGAGTTCGATTCATGTGGATTGCGACAATACAGACGATCGCGGCACCTCTAGTTCGGCGCCGGCATCAGGGGTCAAGACAGTTCCCTGTGTCCCCCAGCCGCCGCGCAAGAAGGCGCAAGCTGCCCAAGACGCCGCCTAGATTGAGCTGTCGACCTGTGACTTCAAAATCGCTGGCAGATACTGGGCGAGTGCCTTGACATCCGAGTTGGTCCCCTTGGCTGGGCCCACCTTCGCTAGATCGCCCATCGGGACGGCTTGCTCGCGGCCGCATTCATCCGTTGCAAACGGTTCATGGGATCGCCCTCCATTTTTGCTGGTCATCCCCCTCCTAGCGCGTCTGACCTCTTCGTTGAGGTGCCACGGCGCGCGGCGGGGCGCCACGGGGGTAGGCGAACGCGGCCTGGAACATTGCAGCAAATAGCCACGAGAGCGCGAGCCGTCGGACGCGAGTGTGCGGTGCTGCCACGGCAGGCTCGCGAGACGCTTGCGAAGCTATAGAGGGGTTTTCAAGCGGAAGGCGCCCACAAAAAAAATTGCCGCGCTCCCGCTAGAGCCCCCGACTATCCGTAGTCGCGGGGTCACTTTGCCCGAAGCTATCGAGCCTGGCGATCTAAGCACGCGCCCGCGAGATCTTCTTGCTATACGTACAGGTTGACCACCCCGCTAAGGTCGGCGATAGACCCTTGTAAGCCGCAAGCGATGACAGGCGTTGCTCACACCATGTTCCGCCACCTTTTAGTCAACACGGTCGCGTCGGCGAGCGCTTTCGCTACCGTCACCTTTGTGGGGTTTTTTCTTGTGCCGGTACTCGTCGGGGCATATGGGCTCGCAGAGTTTGGCCTGATTGTCCTCGCGCGCGTGCTCCTACCAACGGGGCTTATGTCGCTTTTCGATTTCGGCTTTTCCGAGCTCGCCACCCAATCGGTGGCTGCGGCGCGCGAGACAAGTGAATGGGAGCGAGCCTCTCGCGAGGTTTCGATTCTCTTGGCTCTATCAGTCTCCGTTGGCTTGGCGATGGCACTTTTACTGACGACCAGCGCAGATGCGATCTCAACCCTCTTCAAGGTCGGCGGTGATGGCGCAATCTCGTTCCCCAACGTAGTGCGTGCCACGGGGATCGCGCTAGCGGTGCTATTCCCGGCATTGGTGCTCGAGGGGGTGGTCAAGGGATTTGCGGCATTTCGCTCCCTCCGCCTCATCGAGATAGCTTGCACGTTGGCGTATGCCGCCGCCGCGGTGGCCTTCGTGGCTGGCGGTCTGTCTTACGCAGCAATTGCCTATGCATTTCTCGCTTCAACGCTGCTGAGAGCCGGCTTGATCGCCGCCAACGCGATCCGGGCGGGGCTCGGAAGCAAAATCAGAATGTTCCGCCCGCGTGGCTGGGAGGAGCTCGGCCGCATGTTGTCCCGTTGCAAGCTCATGGCCCAAAACAGGTTGCTCGGAGTTCTGCAAGGTCCCGCACAAGCACCGCTCGTCGGCGCGTTGCTGGGTCCCACCTCCGTCGCAATTTACGACGTACTCGTCAGGGTGCCGCGGTTCGCGAAATCGGCCGTGGCCTTGCTCGGATCGGCACTCCTTCCAGTGGCCGCGCGGCTCGATGCCGCCAACGACTCGGTGCGAATGACCAAGCTCGCGAACTGGGGAATGCTGCTTTGCGTGGCGACCGCCATCCCGCCGCTCATGGGCGCGGCGGTGATGTCGGAGCCGCTTCTCAGGCTTTGGGTGGGCTCACATTTCGCAGTCTACTGGTATTGGCATGCCCTGATGTTCATCGTGCCGATCGCAAGTACTCTCGTCGGTTTTGGCTTGACCGCGCTGCTTGTGCGGCCGCATGTCCTCCCGCGCACGAATGCCATTGTCGCCATCCAGGTGGCCGTCCAATATGCCCTAGCGTTCTTTGCCCTCGGGCTCTTGCAGGAGCGCGCATTCCTGCTCGCGCAAGCGGTCGCCGCAGCCGCATTTTGCCCGCTACTCTTGAACATAGTGATCAAGGAGCATCGTATGGAGGAAGCCGTCCTCAGGCGTGTTGCGGCAATATTGGCTATCGGCCTCGCGACCGCAGTTGTCTATTATTTGCTGCGAGACCCACGCCAAATCCAAAGTTGGTCGCGGCTTGGCCTCGAATTTTCGCTATGGTGCGTCGCCTCGTGGGCGGCCACCTGGCTTGGCGTACTCGATCGAAGCCAAAGGAAGTCGCTTCGATCCGTGTTGCCCCTGACGCTGCAGCTGCGATCCATCGTGCTCAGAGGGGATGGAACAGGGCGAGGGGCCTAATGCCCATTTAGCTTGCTCATGTAGAGGGTTGGACTTCAAAGACCGGGAAACCAAGACAGATCTTCATTCCAGAGAGGAGAGCGGGTGCGTATTGGCGTCGCGTTCCGACAGTTAGATCCCTCGGACGAGATCGTGTTGGGAAGCTTCTTTGAAGCTGTGAGCCGCGATCCGACGGCGCTGCGCTTCCGCCCACATCCGTTTACGGTCGCGCAAGCGAAAATTGTCGCCAATTATTCGGGGCGTGACGCTTATTTCGGGGCTTGGGCTGACGGGAAGCTGTGCGGCTACGGCATGCTAAGAGGTTGGGACGCTGGCCATGCCATCCCCTCCCTCGGCATCTACGTGGCTCCGTCGGCGCGTGGCACAGGCCTAAGCGGGGAACTGATGGGAGCCATGCATACTGCCGCACGCGAAGCTGGTGCCGAGCGGGTGCGGCTTCGTGTCGCGCCCGATAACGCGCCGGCTAGGCGGCTCTACGAGAAATGCGGCTACCAGTTTGATGCCACAATTGAACGGGGCGAACTTGTCGGGATCAAGCCGTTGACATCCTAGCGACCAGAGTGAAGTCAGTTGTCACCCAAAGCATAGTACTGGAACGGAGTGTCCTATATCGGAGTTTTGACGAACCGAGGTCTTCAATGCTGAAGGTGGAGCCAAAGAAAGTGGCTTCTATCCGCGTTGCCCCTGACGCTGCAGCTGCGCCTCTTTTTTCAGGGGTCCTCAAATGAGCGAGAACGTGACTAGGCGGCGAACAACCGAGTCATATTCTGGCTAAGTCGCACAACGGTTCGGCACCGGCGCGGGTTGCTCATGGCGCCACCTCGACGGCTAGAATGGCATTTGCCCAGTGAAGCTAGCAGTAGCGGCTGCCTGGGGGCTCCGCACCAATAGCTTTCATTGAATCTGATGTTCGATGAAATCCATCACTCCGACTGAATCCACCGTCACTCCAGGAATTCGAGACGCTGGGCCACCGATAGAGTAGTTAAACCTACATCCGAACCCCTTTGGGCCGTTTCATTGGGGTGGGAACGGGCGATGCGGGGCTGTCTCCAGATCGGGCCGACCGATTGAACACAGCTTCGCAATCAAAGCAAAAAAGTATCACCCCGCTCTTCGATGGGACACTTTCAAGTTTGACATGGCAGTGTGGACAGATGACCATGGTCGTTGCCTCGTCTTGCGTCTGGCATGCACTGTGCTTTGCAGTGTATAGTTCGAGATCATTGTATTGTCCAAGTTCTCTTGCTGGCGTGTTTGCACCTACCAGGCCGCGAGGCCACCATCCGCGACCAGATTGTGACCTGTGACGAAACTGCTGGCGTCGGACGCGAGGAACAGCATGGCCCCGACGATCTCGTCGGCCCGGGCCATCCGGCCAAGGGGAATGCGGGTGCCATAGCGACTCCGAAACGTCTCGTTCTGTCCACTTTCCACGCCGCCTGGTGTCAGCGTGTTGACGCGCACGCCGCGATGTCCCCAGTAGGTGGCGAGGTGCTTGGTGAGGCCGATCACGCCGGCCTTGGATGCCGTGTAGACGGGTGGCGTGTTGATAGACCGGCCCAAGTATTCGGAGCCCTCGTAGATGCGCTGGTCGGGGCCCAGCAGACCGTAAATCGAGGCGATCTGCACGATCGAGCCCCTGCCCCGCTCGGCCATGCGCCGACCGACGGAGCGTGCCACTAGGAATGTGCCGTCCAGGTTAACCGCCATGACCTTTCGCCATGTTTCGGGATCATACTCCTCGAGCGGGGTCAGGAAGGCGTCGATGTCGTCGGTCTTGGTGGCCGCATTGTTGATCAGAATGTCGAGCGGACCGAAGCCCGTTTCCACACAGGCGATGGCGGCTTCAATGGTCGGCGGATCCCGCAGGTCGCAGGCAATCGCGAAATTCTCAGTGCCGTAATAGTCGCCCAGCAGTCGCGCTAGGGCTTCGCACGCGCCGAGATCCAGATCGAGACACGCGACCGCCGCGCCGCAATCCGCGAGGCCGTTTGCAAAGTGGCTCCCCAGAATGCCCGCGGCACCTGTCACCAGCGCACGCTTGCCGGTAAGATCGAAAAGCCTTCTGTAACGGCCTTGTGTCACATGCCACCCCTGCGCTGCATCAAGAATTCGATATAGGCGAAGTCGAGCTCGCTATCGAGATCAGTCGAGCGTTCTACCAGCATTTCGAACAGTCGGGTGTCGCGATAGATTACCCTGGGGTCCGCCAGAAAGCGATCACGCCGCCAGACATACACGGACGCATTCATATCGAAGCAAGCGGGGGCGTCCTGCCGGCGCACGATCGGTGGCTCCGCCGTCTTGGAGAGCACAACCGAGCCGTCCGCACGCCGCTCCACCAGATTGAAATAGGGAGATCGCCGCGCCGGCGCACCGGTAATCACGGAGCTGCAGCCGCTAGTCTCGAGCAGCGCGACGGCGCCGCGAATGTCGTCAGGTGTGCGCAAGGGGGCGGTGGCGTCGAGGTCCACCAGGGTGTCGAAGCGCTGGCCGGAGATGGCTTCCGCCTGTAGCACCGCCTGATGAATGGCGGGAACTTTGGCGGCGGTGTCCGACGCAAGCTCGTTGGGACGCTGGATCAAAATATCCGCGCCGAACGTCCGAGATACCTCCAAGATCTCGCTCGCGTCGCTGCTGACGGCGATTCGGTCGAAGAGGCTGCTGGCGTGTGCCTGCTCCAGCGAATAGGCGATCAGCGGCCGGCCGAGCAGAAGGCGCAAATTTTTGCCTTCGACGCCCTTCGAGCCGCCGCGTGCGCAAATCGTACAAAGTCGTTTCATGCGCCAATCCACGTCATCTCGTGTGTCGCGCGCTCGATGGCGGCGATCAGGTGCATCACGTCGAGCCCACCGCTTTCGTCGCACAGATGACCGGTTTCCCCGCTCAGCATGGCATGCAGTTGGCGGCGATAGCTTTCGTCGCGCGGCGCATCGATTCGCTCAACTGTGCCGTTGACCGAAAGGGTGTCGGCCATGAAGTCTGCAATCGCGCTGCCGCCGTCGTATTCCACGGCGAGGAACCGCCGGCCCGGCCGGCTCAGATAGTCGAGCTGGAGGGAAACCTCGGCGCCACTCTCGAACGCCATCAGGATGGACCAATGGTCATCGCTGGCAATGGGCAGCAGGCCGGAACGTCCGCCCAGCGCCGCCACCCGCCGCCAGGGTCCGCACAACCAGAGCAGCAGATCCAGTTCGTGCGACAGGTCGCGCAGCGCGCCGCCGCCTTGTGCGTTTGGTTGAGCGGAATAGCCCTGCCGCCAATCGCGCCCGGCGCGCCAATCGGGCAAGTACTGTCCCACGGCTGCCTGAATGAGGCGCGGCCTGCTGCCGTCGAGGCGGGCACGCAGGGCGCCGACAAGCGGGTGGCAGCGCAGATTGTAAGCCACGCGCAGATCACTGAAGGCATTGGCGGGCAGGGGGCACGCATGCGCGAACAGCGGTTTTTCGACCAGCACCTTTCCGTGAAAACCGAGCTCCGCGAGTGCGGTGAGGGTGGCATGGTGAGTGCCGGTCTCCGTGGCTACCACGACCAATCCGGGCTGGTGGGCGACGAGGGCTTCAGCAATCGTCTTGAATGCTGGGCGGTGATCGATAGCGCGGCGACTGACCACTGCGGCTGAAGTACCTAGCTCATCGAGCAGCCGCGTATGCCGCTGCCCGATCGAACCGTAACCAATGACGACGCTGCGCACGTACATTCAACCGAAGATTGATGCGTATTCGTCGCGAGCCCGCTCGAGATCGGTCATGCGGCCTATGTCGAGCCAATACTCGCGCAATGGGAATACCGCTATCCGGCCGCCATCCGCAATGAGCTGCTCGAATAGGGCGGTCATGTCGAAGCGACCGGCCGCGGGAATGCGCGCTATGGTCTCGGGCGACAGCACATAGATACCGGCGTTAACGAAGAAACTCTGCTTGGGCTTTTCCACGATGGCGCGCAACTTCTGATCGTCGAGTTCGACCACGCCATAGGGTACTTGGAGCACGTACTGGCGCACGCACATGGTGGCGGTTGCCTGTTGTTCAGTGTGGAACGCTAGAAGGTGGCGAAAATCGACCGACGTTAGCACGTCGCCGTTCATGACTATCACGGGCGCGGGCACCGGGGGCAGGGCGCTGAGTGAACCCGCAGTTCCCCGCGGCTCGGTCTCATGCAAATAGTCGATGCTGACCCCGAACGCGCTGCCATCGCCGAAATGAGCCTTAAACCGCTCAGCGCGATAATTCACAGACAAGAACACGCGCCGGAAGCCCTGATCCGCAAATCGACGCACCAGGCTCTCGATCAGGGGCTGGCCACCGACGAGGAGAAGGGGCTTGGGCGTATCCGCCGTGAGGGGCTGCAGGCGACGGCCCTCGCCGCCTGCCATCAGCACGACCCAGATGTCGTCGACGGAGTCTTTCTTGAAAAGCACCAGATCGACGATACGACCGCTCTGATCGACCAGAGGAAGCTGCAGGATCGCGTGCTTGCGCATAAGAGAAAGGGCATGATCGCGCGAAATGCCAACTGGCGCCGTAATGGGCCGCGGGTTCATTGCTTCGGCAACGGCCGAATCGAGGCCTGCGCCACGAAGCAAAGCGCGACGTATATCCCCGTCGGTGATCGTGCCGACGAGGGCGCCATTGCCGTCGCAAACGATGCCGATTTTAGCCTCGCTGGCCTCGATCGCCGCAACAGCATCGCGGAGCAACGCGGTGGGTAGAAGCAGGTACTTCAGAATTTTAGGCACGCTGTGGCTCCACCGTGAAGCGGGCGCCAATGGCAGGCAATGGCAAATCCTGTTCGATTCGACCATCGCCTAGGTAGCCGACGAACCCAGGATTGTTGACGTCCGACACGACAAAGTGTGGACAATTCACGGCAGCTGCCGGCAGCACTGGGTCAGGTCTGCCGTGCCGCAAAGCCATGAACGCGACGTCGAACTGACCGTCTGCTAACATGGCGTCGAGCGCTCGATGTGACCACGGCCAATCCGCGAAGTAGCCGAGTTTCACGTTATGACCTCGTCTTCGCTGTACGCTCGCGCTGCAGGCCGCCCAAGTACCTCCCAGTAGTCGAACGGAGATCGGCCGGACCCCGGGCGCTTGGTCGTCACATTCTCCGCGGAGAACAGCTCGCCGGCCCTGATGGCGCGAGCGGCCACCAGGCTCTTGCGAGCAATGGCCATGTTCTTGATCTCGCTGGGACACGGCGCCTTCACACCGTCGCCAAGCGCATTTTCGACATGACGGATGGCAACCACCATTTCCTTCAGCTCGGCCGGCTCGAGCGATGCGCGATGGTCGGGGCCAGGCATGCTCCGGTCGAGTGTAACGTGCTTTTCGATCACCTCAGCACCGAGGGCAACGGCGGCGATGGAAACTGCAGTTCCCATGGTGTGGTCCGAATAGCCGGTGCGGAGTCGGAACGCGTTGCGTAGCGCGTCCATGGCGCGCAGATTGGTCTCTTCTTCTGGAGAGGGGTACTCCGTTACGCAATGCAGCAGCGTGACTCGCTCGGCGAGCAGGCTTTTCCCTTGGTCGCTAGCAAACGCCGCCGAAAACGCGGCTCGGCCCGGGGCCCGGCCAAGGCCTCCGCAGGCGATGGCGCCGAGCGCAGCTTCGGTCTCGGCAAGAGTGCCCATGCCCGTCGAGACAATCAGCTTCTTGGCGGTTCGCCCGGCGGCGTAGAGCAGCGGTGCATTGGTGAGCTCGCTGGAGCCGAGTTTAATGAGGTCCAATCTGAGTTCCTCCGCGAGGAAGGCCAGGCTCTGCAGCTCGAACGGCGTAGAGAGGAATACGAGCCCCCGCGCTTCGCACCGCTCGATGAGCTTCAAGTGCCAGGCGCGCGGCAGTTCGAGGCGCCGCAGCATGTCGAGCTGGCTCTCGTCGGCAGCCGTGGTGGCCTTCTGATAGGTCGCCTTTTCCGCGCTCGTGCCGGCGAGGCCATCGGCCGTAAAGGTCTGGAACTTGACACAGTCAGCGCCAGCATCGGCGGCGGCTTCGACCAGTCGCAGCGCCTTGTCGAGGTCGCCGTTATGGTTGACACCCGCTTCGGCGATGATGAAAACCCTGCGCTTGGTCATGGCACTATCATGTCCCGGAAGCTCTTCTTCAGCAGGCGGCGCGGGTCGCCGATCTCGCGCAGCACTGCCAGAATACGCTCGGTCGCGTGCCCATCGCCATATGGGTTGATTATATTCGTGCAATCCAATTGACGGGCCCGGCCAATGGCCGCCACGATTGCCGCGCTTTGCGGGGGGCAATCGATTACGGAGCTTGCCCGGAGGCGGCCCTTCTGGCGGTCGCCGATGTTCACGGTCGGCACCTTGAACGACGGCGCCTCGTAGAGTCCGCTTGACGAATTGCCAATCACGATGGCCGCATGAGCCAATGCGTTGAGGTAGAGCCGATGGCCCAGCGAGGTACGAAAGGCGCGGCCGCGTGATGCGGCGGCGAATTGCTGCAGGCGTGCGCTGAGCGCGCGACCCTCAGGGTCGGCATTCGACGCGGTGATGAGGATGGCTGCGTCCTGGCCTTCCGATTCCAGAGCCGCGAGCAGCTCCTCCAGGTGATCGAGCGAGGACACGATATCAAGGGTCTCAGCGTGGAACGATACGATAAGAAGCCGCGGGTGCGGTTTAAGGCCGACCTCAGAGAAGAAGTCGGCGCGATCCAGCGGCCGGAATGTGCGAAGGGTATCCAGCGCGGGGCTTCCGACGACATGGATCTGGTCTGGATCCTCGCCCAGTTGGATGAGGCGTCGCCTAGCGTCGGCATTGGTCGGGAAATGGATGTGCGCGATCTTGCTTATGGAGTGGCGGATAGCCTCGTCGAAGGCACCGGTGGTGACGTCGCCGCCAAAAAAATGCGCCACCGGCACTTTGAAAAACAGAGCCGCGACAGCAGCGGCCAGGATCTCGTAGCGATCGCCCGGCAGCAGAAGTAGGTCGGTTTTCAAGCTAGCCAGCACCTCGGCGAAGCCGGTGAGTCCGCTTGCCGTCGAGCGCGCCACGGCGGTAGCGTCATCGCCGGCGTCCGTCGCTGGAACGCGCGCGGCTATCTCGAAGCCTGCATCTTCAATCTCTTCGACGGTGTGGCCATGTGAGGCATCCAAGTGAGCACCCCCGACGATAAGGGAGAATGAGAACTGCTCATCCAGCCGAATGGCCTGGTAGACCGCGGACATGAGACCGAAATCTGCCCGGCTCCCCGTCACGGCCGCAATGTGCAGTTTAGACATGGGAAAATCCCAACGCCGCCGACGACGGTAAACAGATGATGCGCGATTCCAGGTCTTCGGCGGTTGCCAACGTGGCTCTTGGATGGTCGCGGTACATGGCGAGGCGATGCATCAGTGTCCAGGCTGGCCGGGTCATTAGACCGACGGCATTGCTGGCGTCGAGCAAGGCGTCTCGGACGGCGGCGTCAGGGTGATCGAGGACGAGGACGGCGAGCCAGATGTTGCTCTCCGCCCAGGGCTGGGGACGAAATAGTCGGGCGCCAGGGAAATCAGCGAACACCGTCTCGTAGTGCTTCTGGAGAGCGCGCTTGGCCGCGAGGAAGCGGGGCAGTTGCTCGAGCTGCGCAACACCGACGGCGGCGTTGATGTTCGGCATGCGATCGTTGTAGCCAACTTCGTCGTGGATGAATGCCCAGCGGTGAGGAAGCTTGGCAGTAGTCGTGAGGTGCTTGGCGCGCCGGGCTAGCTCTGGGTCTTCGGCCACGATGGCGCCACCGCCGCCGGTCGTGACGATCTTGTTGCCATTGAAGGAGAGTGCGGCCAGCGACGCCAGTGCGCCACACATGCGTCCTTTGTAGTGGGAGCCGAGCGATTCGGTCGCGTCCTCCACCACCGGTATCTGCCAACGAGCGCCCAACTCAATCAACGGGTCCATGTCGACCGGATGTCCGAAACAATGCATTGGCACGATGGCGGCGAGCCGACGGCCGGTTTTGCGGTTGAGGACGCGGTTGGCGCGGCGGTCGGCGGTTTCATGGAGGTGCGCCTCCAGTTTAACCGGGTCCACACCGAGCGTCGTCTCGCTGCTGTCAATGAAGTGGGCGATGGCGCCTAGGTGCGATACCGAATTGGCGGTCGCAACGAAGGTGAGCGCCGGGATCAGCACCTCGTCGTTCGGACCGACGCCTGCGAGTTCCAAGGCGACGCGCAGCGCTGCCGTGCCGTTTACACATGCGACCACCGGGCGCCCATCGACATGATGCGAGAGCATCCTTTCGAATTGGGAGACGCGGCTCCCGACCGAGGATATCCAGCCGGTGTCGAGGCAATCCTTTACGTAGTCCCACTCGCGCCCGCCAAAATGGGGCTCGTGCAGCTGTGCCTTGGCGATACCGCCGAGGGCTTCCCGCAGACGGGCAACGAACGTGAGGGGATCTGGAGACATCATCGCAATCAGATAGTGTAGAGGTCGGGTTTATAGCGAGCGAGGTTGGCGGGTTCCCGCAACCACGCGATGGTCTCGGTCAACCCTTGGCGGAGTCCGGCGCGGTCGCCATAGCGTGGCTGCCAGGCAAACAGCTTTTGAGCCTTGGAAGTATCGGCCAGTAGTCGGTCGACTTCGCTCGCCGACGGTCGGACGCGTGCCTCGTCGATTTTGATCTCGACCGACGACCCGATGATGTCGGCGATCAAACGGGCCGTGTCGCCGATGGAGATCTCTAACCCTGAACCGATATTGACCACCTCGCCAATCGCGGCCTCGCAATCAAGCGCACGGATGAAGCCTTCGGCAGTGTCGGCCACAAAGGAAAAATCGCGCGTGGGGTGCAGGCTGCCGAGTTTTATGCACTTGGCGTGGGCCAGCAGCTGCGTAGCGATGGTGGGTATAACAGCGCGCGCCGACTGCCGCGGACCGTATGTGTTGAATGGGCGCAGGAGCACGACCGGCGTGCCGAAGCTGCGGTGGAACGAGAGAGCGAGCTGGTCGGCGCCAATTTTCGAGGCGGAATAAGGCGATTGGCCAACGAGGGGGTGAGCCTCGTCGATGGGAACGCGCTGGGCGGTGCCGTAGACCTCGCTGGTGGAGGTGACAATCACACGCTGTGTGTCGAGGTCTCGCGCCGACTGCAGCACGTTAAGCGTGCCCTTTATGTTGGTGTCGACGTAGGTGTCGGGGGAATGATAGCTGTAGGGGATGGCGATGAGGGCGGCCAAGTGCAGCACCGCGTCGCGATTCTTCATTGCGGTGCGCACGCCGTGTGGATCGCGTATGTCGCCTGCGAAGACATCGAATTGCCCCTTGACGTCGGGCCCACAGTGATCGAGCCAACCCCAAGAGTCCTGACAATTGTAGAAAACGAAAGCGCGGACATCCGCCCCGGCGCGAACCAGCGCCTCGGTCAGGTGCGAGCCGATGAACCCGTCGGCACCAGTGACGAGCACTCTTGATTGGGCAAGCTTGGCCACGGGCTGTCCGCTATTTGCTACGAGCACTTCCTAGCCAAAGATTGTCCAGTGCTGCAAGCCCCGTCTTTCGCACGTCGCGAGCTCCTAAAATGCGGGTATCTCCCGCGATGTTCCCTGCGAGGCTGGCCTGACCACTGCTGGTAGGCGGCTGCCTGCATGTGTTACTGAGGGTCCATGCTCTGCATCACGGCGCGGATCGGCCGGCGCCGACATCTGATGGTTTGCGAAATGAGCCAATCTCACATGGCAAACGGATCAAGCGGACACCGCAGCTGGCGGATTGGCCTTGTGGTCGACCACCCACGCCGTGATCTCGAAGGACTAACCCTCCTTGCGCGTGCACTGATGGCTCGTCGTCAGCGGCCTGTTCTAGTGCCTATGTATCAGCAGGGCATGGACCAAGCGCTGGCGAGGCTCGACGCGATCGTCGTGAACTACTATCGGCAGAATAATGCCGATATGCTGCGAGCGTGGCGCCGCGACGATCTAACGACGTTCGTCCTCGATACGGAGGGTGGGGTCCTTTCCGCGACTGGATTTCGCTCTCTGCAAGGAGTTGCATCCTCGTTAGCTCGACTTCAAGTGGCAGATGGCGTTGATGGTTATCTATTCTGGGGAGCAAAGCTCGCAGATGCCGTTCGGTCTGAGGCAACTCTCCCAGAGAACCGAATTGCCGTTACAGGCTGTCCACGGTTCGACCTCTGCTCCGAACCATGGAGACACCGGCTGGGTGCGCGCCACGGCGACTACATTTTGGTCAACTTCAATTTCTCTTTAATCAATCCCGCGCAGACCGAAGGTGCGGACCAGGAAATCAACATGATGATCGCGGGTGGATGGCCATCCGACTATGTGCACGTACTGGTGCAAGACATGCGGGAGGTATTTAGGGCCTACCTCGACTGCATTGATGAACTGACTGCGACCCTGCCTGGCCAACGTTTCCGTCTTCGTCCTCATCCGTTCGAAGATCCCCGCCCTTATCTCGCGCGGTTTTCAAAGCGATCAAATGTCGATATCAACGGGCAGGGAAGTGTTGCGATGGCGATCCAAAGGGCCGCGTGTGTCCTCCACCTAAATTGCGGCACTGCGGTTGAGGCTGCAATGCTTGGGAGCGTTCCCCTTCAGCTTGAGTTCCTCAATACTCCGATCCAGCGTGTGCACGCCCCTCTGCCTGCCCGCGTGAGCCGACCCGTAAGTGACACTAGAGAACTCGCCGACCTGCTGCGTCAGCCAGAGAACGCGGGCGATGGCTTTGATCTTGCCGCGGCAGTCAAAACAGAACTGCAACCCTATTTTGGCGCCCTGGATGGAAGAGCGGCGGATCGAGCCGCAGATTTCATCGTTGCTCGCTTGAGCCAACTCCGCACCCGCTCCCGCAACCCGTCCCTGGGTCTCGCTCTCCGGAGCGGCCATCCTGGCGCCAGTCCTGGCCAAATCCTTCAAGGCTTCCTCGGTAGTTTGCTCGGCACGGCGGCTGCTGCTCGCTTGCGTGAGGCTATCCAACCAGCTCGGCGGGACAAGAGGTTGCAGGTCCACCGAATTGCTAGCCTCTTACAAGAATTTTCGGCTTGTAAGCCGGGTGCGCCAGCACGTCCCCGGCGTGCTCGGCACCGGTTCACACGTTTGCCCCTGGAGAGCATCATCATCGAGCCAGCGCACGGCTGATCGCGAAGTTAGAGGATTCTGCCGCCCACGCGCTGTCGATGATACGACTTCTCAGGTCCACAGGCCCCGGTTGAGTTCAAATGGTCATTGTTACCGAACAACCGCCATTCAGCAGGTATGGGGCGCATCACCTCAGCAAGTGATTGATGAGCCCCATCACGGCGTCACTCGAACACTCCCCGCGAGCCAGACTAGAACGAATCACGGCATGGCACCATTGGCAGGGCTCACCAAACACCCGATCTTGGCGTGCCGCGTGGCTAGTCCAGCCTTTCAAAAGCGACGGTATTTGAGCCATCCGTTGAGCGCATAGCGCGCGAAGCACCACCCCGCGTACGGAAGGCTCAGCTGCTCAATGGCGCGATAGGTATGCCAGACCTGTCTGGCGGAATTAGCCTTATTGCGCGAGACAGATTTGTAAACAACTCGGTAGCGCATGAGGTCTTCGTTTAAGCCATGCGCCACAAATCCGCGCTTAGTCAACTCGAGCCAAAGCACGAAATCATCGTAATAGACCCGCCGCATCTGAAATGGTCCAGCCACCTTCCGGTCAACGAGGGCCGTTGAAGTGGCAATCGCCGTATTGCCCAACAAGGATCTGTAATCGAGGCGTTCGGGGACATCGATGAGGTGGCCAAGTTTACTACCATCCTGGTTGATCCGGCGAAATGCCGTATAAGTGAGGGCAATCCCGGTCCGACTCATGAGACGCAGCTGCTTCGAGAGCTTGCCGGGCAGCCAATAATCATCACTGTCTAGAAAAGCGATGAACCGGCCCTTTGCTGCATCGAGCGCACGCTGACGCGCCAGAGCCGGCCCACTGTTGGCCTGACGGATTAGCTTGACGCGCGGGTCGGCAGATGCAAAACCCGCGACAATCTCTGCTGTGGCGTCCGGTGAGCCATCGTCTACAATCAGCATCTCCCATGTTGAGTGATCCTGACCTTGAACGGAACGAATGGCGTCCCCAACAAATGGCGCAGCCTTGTAAGCGGGCGTTATGATGGAGACGAGGTTGTCTTGGGTCATCTGGGATCAACTGTTCGCAGGTGGTATGGGACGTCGAGCGGCTGCGTCAAATTGCATCGGGTGTGGGTCTCCACATAGGGTAACCATGAAATAGGCTATTTGGAAGGGCACATGACCTATCGTTTACTTACTACCGGCGAACTCATCAGTGTGCATGCCGTTAGCATCGCTCGCAGTTGCGCCCGCCTGGTTGTCCGCCGCATACGCCGGACCCGGAGCAAAGTCGAGATGGAATATGATGCTGGTCATTGGGCTCGCATCTACCGCCAACGTGCCTGGGAACGCGCGCCAAATCTGCAGACATTTCTTGTCGGCACCAATCAGAAGTTGCTCACAGCGGAGGTTGATGGTTGCTCCTGCCGCATTTCGCAAGCGGATTACTATCAGTATCGGCTAAAGGCATTGGCGAACTCGTGGCGCGCAATCTCGCCGACGCGCGTGACCTGGTCGAGCTTGGCGCCGGCTACGGTTACAACCTCTTCGCCCTCAGCCTTGCGCTTCCCGAGCGCCGATTCATTGGCCTGGACATTCCCCGACCGGTGTCGCCACCGCACGTGCTATAGCTGCGCATTTCGGGCTTCAGGATCGATTCGAGTTCGACATGATCGACCTTGCTGATCCGCATCATCCCAACTATACGATACTGAGCGGGCGGGACGTGCTCACCTACTACTGTCTGGAGCAGTTTCGCAACGTATCCCGCACCGGCCCATACCGCGTCATGCATGTGGAACCGGCTGCAGAGCTGCTCTCCTTTCGGCGTCCAGCCGATTGGGCAAATCTTATCTATGTCAGGTCGCAGCACTATCAGACGAGCCTAATCGGCAATTTCCAGCACATGCGGGATGAGCGGATGATCGAGCTGATGCGGACCGAACGTGTTACGTTCGCAGCATTCTGCCATAATGGCGCTCTGGAGGCCGGCCTTGCAAAATGTGGACGAGGTGTGAACGTGGACGAGCGCATTCGATGAGAGACTTGCGTCCTCTGCGGCTCCGATAAACGAAAGCCGTTGCGAACCGTCGCCCGGAAAGATGCTTGCTACGATAGTGCAGTGTCTCCAGTGCCGGTTTGTTTATGTGGCAGACCCGCCGGCGGATACCGGTAGCCATACAGAAGCGCACCGCCTCCATTGGCTGCATCGCAGCCGACATCGTCAGATTCGTCAACTTCTGCGGCGGCATCTCAAGCCCAATGCGCGGGTCATTGATATCGGTTGCGGTCGGGGTGAGCTCGGCTACATCATGAGGGCGGACCCGGTCGAGTATGTCGGCTTCGAGCCAGCGCATGGTTACAGCGAGTTTGCACGAAGCCACGGCGTCACCGTCTACCCCGAGCCCTTTGTAGGTCAGCTCACCGCCGATGCCCTGGTCATGGACAACGTGCTTGAGCAAGTGCTGCATCCGGTTCAAATCTTCAATGCTGCTGTTTCAAGCCTTCGGAGCGACGGTCTCGTGATTGTAATCGTTCCCAACCGTAATGATGTACGCCAGCTCAACCCCCGTTGGCGGGATCGCTATCACTGGATTTCCCCCGACCACATCAACTACTTCACTGCGAAGAACGTCGAAACAATGTTTCGAGCATGCGGGCTACAAGCGTTGCGCTTCGGTCTAAGCCCCATTGGTCTGAAGGACTATAAATATCTGATACGTGGTGCTCTAGAGGAGATGGGTGTCTCGATTTTCGGACACAATGTTTACGCAGTAAGAGAAAGCACCTCCAGCGACAAGGCCAATCCTCCGTGCTCACCTAAATGAAGAAAGCCGAGAGGAGGCGCAGGGGCAGTAATACCCAGAGCAGCACGGCTGGCTTCAGCACCTTTGACCGGCGTCGACGGTCGTGTCACGGGTATCGCCTCGGCTAATAGGCCCAGCGCACACAACGATAGCCGTTCCAATCCCAGCCGCGCGGGCACTGTCCATAGCGCCTTCCACGAAAGCCGTCGTACCCATCACGGTACCCATCACGGGCCCAACGGATGCAGCGTCCAACCCGATAGTTGAAGTTCCAGCCAGGCGGGCACGAACCATATCGGCGGTACTGAACGCTCTGGGCCACCCCATCTCCAGCGTCACTGAATCGTACTCCTTGTGATGACGTCGGCGCCGCCGCGGACACGTCCGGCACGGCCATGACCGCTAACGCAAACAAACTTGACACGATGAGCGAGTTCCGAGTCATGTTCCCCTCCCAAATTGGTGACGCGATCACTAAACACGGGATGCATCAATATAGTTCCACTTGTGAACTCGGATTTCAACGTAATGCAGCCAGTGGCGATCACTCTGAGACGCTCAAGCCTATGCAAGCCTTAATGAAACATCGCCATCGTTCCCCTGTTCTCCGCACGCTGGGCAACTGTCCTTGTCTTGACCAATCGTGGCTTGGTCCCAAGCCGTAGGCCGAGGTCTGGCGCTTTGAAACGATGTTCTCCATACAGCTCGGCCGCCTCGATCAGCTTCACGCCATCGTCATCCTGGGCAGTGTGCAGGCGCGCAATTCGAGGTCGGTGAGCTTGAGCCGGCTATTGATGAAGGAATGGGCCGACTGCTCGGACTCGGAAGTGTCGGCGATCGGGCGCTGCAGGTCGGCTTCCGTCGCGTAGCCCTTGTCGTGGTCGAACTCGCAGCATTACGCTGGCCCGGACTGGCCCAGCATGGCATTCTGAGGGTTGGGCGCGGCTGGAGGGACGGCATGCCGGGGCACTTCTCACTTTCCAACAAGAACGACACCTCGTTGACCCTTGATTTGCTGAGGGCGGGAGCGGCCCAGGCGGTGTGTGTCGGGCACGCCCTCAACGTGTTCATGGGGCCTGGAACGTCGAACGCGCCGAGGATCGGCGTCGCTCTGTTCTTCGTGCTCTCCGGCTTTGTGATCGCTCACACGCTGATCATCAGATCGCAACAGGCCAGTTACGATTTCGCCGAATTCTTCACAGAGCGATTTGCCCGCATCTACACGGCGTACCTGCCAGCGCTTCTGCTGATCGCGTTGGCCGACAACTTGGCCGTCGGATCGGGGCTCTTTATTGATGTCACCACGTTGGACTGGGATGTGTTTCTCAAGAACGTTGCGATGCTGGAAGGGTACCCGAGGATCAACGCTCCAACGTACGGGTCGGCTGGCCAATTGAGTTCCGTGGCGCTTGAGTTCCACATCTACATCTTCGTTGGAGCGATTTACTTCGCTTGGCTTGGACGCAAACGGCGAGTCGCCCTGATCATTGCAGCCGCGTCTTGTGGACTACCTTTGGCTTGGCTCGTGGGCTATCCAGACCCCGATCGGA
>Ga0075421_100003771_pt1 | contig 18203 bp, 19 predicted proteins | sample SoiMetdeltSBSDD5_FD_75292 | JGI IMG/M metagenome (GOLD analysis project Ga0075421, IMG submission 75292) | Bulk soil microbial communities from a Populus tree surrounding site in Tennessee, USA - Soil MetaG P. deltoides SBSDD5 | ecosystem: Environmental > Terrestrial > Soil > Tree plantation...
GAGTTCGTCGAAGCCGAACAGGCCGCCTATCGCGAAACGGCTGTCGAAGATGCCGAGATCATCGAGCGCATGACCGCCGGCCGCAGGGCACTTCTGCAGCAGAGGCTCGTCGAAACCGGGCCGTACCAATCGCCGCTGGAAGACGGCATGCGCCACTTCCACGAGTTCGTGCGGCGGGAGATCGAGCCGCACTTGGGAGCCTCTCGACCTTAGTCTGACCGCCGCGGATGTACACGACGCTCATATCCGCCGAGGAACTCGCTCGTCATCTCGACGGTCCGCAATGGATCGTCTGCGACTGCCGTCACGATCTTGCAGACTACGAAGCGGGCAGGCGCGAGTACGCACGCGGCCACGTTCCTGGCGCGCGCTTTCTACATCTCGACGAAGATCTGTCGGGTCCGAAGACGGGCCTGAACGGCAGGCACCCGTTGCCTCACCCCGCCACGTTCGCGCTGCGCCTCGGGGCGCTCGGGATCGACAACGGCAAGCAGGTCGTGGCGTACGATGCGAGCGGCGGTTGTTACGCCGCGCGGCTGTGGTGGATGTTGCGGTGGGTGGGACATCGCGCAGTTGCAGTGCTCGATGGAGGTTGGCAGTCATGGCTCGCGCAGGATCGTCCCGTCAGCACCGCCGCCCCCACTCAGGTCCAGCCGGCGGCTTACGTGCTGCGCCCACACAAGGGACTCGCTGTCGACGCAGCCTATGTGGCAGCACGCCTCGCCGACTCCGCGACGGCGGTGGTGGATGCGCGCAGCCCCGATCGCTTTCGCGGCGAAAACGAAACGCTGGATCCGGTGGCGGGTCACATCCCGGGCGCGCTGAATCGTTTCTTCAGGTCCAATCTGGATGAAGCAGGACTCTTCAAGGCCCCGGAGGCTCTCAGGCACGAGTTCGCGACGCTTCTGCACGAGCGTGCGCCGGCCTCGGTTGTACATCAATGCGGTTCGGGTGTTACGGCGTGTCACAACGTGCTCGCAATGGAGCATGCGGGTCTCACGGGTTCGCGCCTCTACCCCGGCTCCTGGAGCGAGTGGGTCAGCGACCCGTCACGACCTGTTTCGCGGTGAGTCCCGCCGTTGCGGCTGAGTCGTTGCCGGCGTGAAGCGCCGCTATCACTGCGACGCTTACGACGACCAAAAGTCCCACTATTGCCACCGGAAGCGCTGCATGGGTGGACTGCTTGCCGCTGTAGGCTTCGATCAGCCTGCGCTTTTCGTGCGACGTGACCATAGACTGCGAGTAACGGCAACCTGCATCAGTCGCTTGAGCGCATGCGCCATATCGCGCGCTCGCCCATGTCCAGCGTATCTTCCCAGGAGCTGGTCGCCTGCACCGGATATTGCTCGTGAAAAGGCTCTTCCGTCGCAGGTATCCGTACGACGGCAGGAGGCGGGCTCGCCACGGCATCGAGGGTCTGCGGCAGCGTCACAAGCAGAGGCGCCGCCACTGCGAGCAACACCAGCGCGATCAACAACACGATCGTCGGACGGCGGCCGTCCGCGTCCCGCATCGCACCCGCATTCGCATTCGAGTCCGTCGGCGCGATATGTAATGTGTATTTCGTCTTCATCGTCGGCTCCTTCCGGTGAGGTTCCATGCCGCGAGACTGGCGCTTCCCGCTTTTGCCAAGGAGAATATTCCGCAAACGCGCTGAAGCGAAAATCCGGCAGAGCGCCTAGTACCAACGGCTTAGCCGAGCGGCCGCGGCGCGTGTACTCGCATTCGCGCCACGCCACGTTATAAGAGTGAAAAGCACGCGCGCGGCGTGCCGGCTTGGTGAAACGAACCGCGCAAACCAGGGGAGAGTCGTTTGAAAGTGATGCTGCTGGACGATCAGGGTATCGAGCTCACGGAACGGCAGGCACAGGTGCTCGTGCTGCTCGTGCAGGGTAAACCGAACAAGATCATTTCCCGCGAGCTCGGTCTTGCACCAGGCACCGTGAAGATCCACGTGACCGCTATACTGCGTAAACTGAAAGTATCGAATCGCACGCAAGCTGCGCTTGCTGCGAGCAGGTCTCACGCGCTAGCACGCGGCGGCGCATTGACAGCTGGAATCGCGTTCACGCCCTGATGTCGAGTACCGCACTGGCAGACGTCATACTCGTCGTGCATTTTGGGTTCGTCGCCTTCGTGATCGGCGGACTCGCCGCGATCTGGCTCGGCGCGGCGCTCGGGTGGCGATGGATACGCGGCGTCCGGTTTCGGGTTGCTCACCTCGCGGCCATTGTCTGCGTCGCAGCCGAAGCGCTGCTCGGCATCATGTGTCCGCTTACCGTGTGGGAGGACGCGCTGCGAGGGCGAGACAGCGAAACAGGTTTCATCGCCCGCTGGATTCACAGCGTCATGTTTTACGAACTGCCGCCGTGGATATTCACGGTGAGCTACGTGCTTTTCGCGCTGATCGTCGCCGCCACGTTCTGGCTCGTCACGCCCGAACGTCGGTCGAAGAACGATCGACCGCCGCCCGTTGCCCCGAATTGAAGACGGGAGTGTGGAGCAGTTTTAGCTGCCGCCGCGGTGGCTGTTGCCCGCGCGGGGCACGGCGTCCAACATGGACGCGTTTGCAGATGACGCCGCCGTTTCGAGTGCCTCGGGCACCGCAATTGCCAGCCATACGGCCGCCGCAAACGCCATGACCTCGAACGCGATCAGCATCCACACTCCGCCGCGCCCGCGTCGGCGCTCCCCGCCGGTATACACGCACGTACCGGCATAAGGCGTATTTCTCAGTGTCTCCGCCATCGCATCCTCCGGAGGCCTGCGGCGTCACGAGCCGCTTGCAATCGCTGGGGCACTTGATTCTCCACGGGGGCCGCGGAGATTTGAATACGCTGGACGGCCTAGGCCGTGGCCGCCTTCAAAGCAGATACGTTGTACGCAGGCACCGGACGGTGAAAGCCTTTCAGCGCCAGCTCCCCGATGTGCTCGCGCTCGACGAGGTGTTCGACGTGCGCCAGCACGCGCTGGGCCACGAGTGTCTGCCCGCCTTTCGCTTGCGCGCAGAGCCGCGCGGCAAGACTGCACACCGTTCCGATCGCTCCGTAATCGAGCCTTCCTTCGAACCCGATCGCGCCGAGCGTTGCGTAACCTTGTGCGACACCGATGCCGATGTTGAGATCGTATCCGCGCTTTCTCCAGGCTGTCGCAAGCTGCGCGAAATCCTGCTGCATTTCGAGAGCCATGCGAATGGCTTTCTCCGCCGGATTCGGAACGGACACCGGATCGTTGAAGAAGATCATGATCGAATCGCCGGCAAAGCGCTCGAGCGTGCCCTGATACTCGACGATGAGGCGTCCCATCGCGCGGTGATAGTCGCGCAGCGCCCCCATGACCTCTTCCGGATCGGACGTTTCGGTGAATTCCGTATATCCCCGGAGGTCGACGAATACGACGGTGATCTCGCTTCGATGACTGCGCAGCGGATCTTCGGTTCCCCCTGACAGAATGAGATCCGCCACCTGGGGAGAAAAGAAGCGTTTGAGCCTCGAGAGGCGGTCGAGCTCGGCGATGCCGTCGGCGACTCTCCTCTCGAGCGTGCAGTTCCATTCTTCGAGCTGCGCGCGCTGTGCCTGCACTTCGTCGTACAGCGACTTGATGCGAAGAAGCGAGCGCACGCGCGCGAGCAGCTCCTGCTGATTGATGGGCTTCGTGATGAAATCGTCCGCCCCGCAGTCGAGGCCTTTTACGCGTTCGGACGGATCGAGCGCGGTGACAAGCACGATCGGCAGCATCCGCAGCTCGGGCTCGCCCCGTATCGTCTCGCACACTTCGTACCCGCTCATGCCGGGCATCATCACGTCGAGAAGCATGAGATCCGGCCTGTCCTCGCGTGCGCGCCTCAATGCCTCGGCGCCGCAGTCTCCAGTGATGACGTCGTAGCCTTTCGCGGTCAGCACGTCCGCAAGCAGCTTTACGTTTCGTTCAACGTCATCGACAACGAGGATCTTGTGCGGCATAAGAGTGCTTAATCTAGGTCGCTTTGCCGGCAAATTTTTCCACGGTTTCGACAAAGCTTTTGACTTCGATCGGTTTTGTAATGTACGCATTAAATCCCGAAGCCACAATCCTGTGCTGCTCGTCGGGCATCGCGGAAGCCGACACCGCGATGACTGGTATCTGCCGGGTGAGCGGATCTTCCCGCAGGCGCAGAAGCGCCGTGATGCCGTCGAAATCCGGAAGCTGAATATCCATGAGGATGAGAATCGGCTGCTCTTCGCGCGCAAGCCGCAGACCTTCGGTGGCCGTGGTCGCTGCAACGGTGCGGTAGCCTTTGAATTGAAGCACATCGCGCACGAGTTTCAGGTTCTTGTCGTTATCTTCGACGATCAGGATCGGGTTCATGCTGCTTCGAGAACCTTTTCGGGTAGAGTGAAGGTGAAAGTCGAGCCTTTTCCCGGGGCGCTCTCGACATGCATGGTTCCGCCGTGCAGCTCGACGAATTTCCTCGTGAGAGCCAGCCCGAGGCCCGTGCCCTCGGCCTTTCTGCGGTAATCGGCGCCGACCTGGCGGAACTCTTCGAATATGATCGCGAGATGGTCTTCGGCGATTCCGACGCCGGTGTCCGCGACTGCGATCTCGACGTCCATGCCGGTGCGGCGCACCAGCACGCTGACCGTGCCGCCTTCGGGTGTGAATTTCACCGCGTTCGAGAGCAGGTTCAGCATGATCTGCTTCAACTTGCGCTCGTCCGCCACCCATTCGCCTATCTCCGCCGTCATATCGAGCGAAAGCTGGATGCGATTGCGGCTGGCCCGCTCCCGCACGAGGCTCACCGACTGGTGCAGAGCCTCTTCGAGATCGAAACGCGAGAGCTCGAGGTCCATGCGCCCGGCTTCGATCTTCGAAAGATTCAGGATATCGTTGATGAGCGACAGGAGATGCTTCCCGGAGCTGTGTATGTCCTCGAGGTATTCGGCCTGCTTCTCGTTGATTTCACCGAACATGCGCTCGCGCAACACTTCCGAGAAACCGATGATCGCGTTCAGCGGCGTGCGCAACTCGTGCGAGACATTCGCGAGAAACGCCGATTTGTGGCGGTTCGCGAGCTCGAGCTCGACGCTCTTGTCCTGGATTTCATTGAAAAGGCGGACATTCTCGATCGCGATGCCGGCCTGGTCCGCGAATGTGGTGACGAGCGTGATCTGCTTCTCGGTAAAAGGTCGCTTCACCACCTTCAGCACGCCGATGATGCCCATCGGCACACCTTCGCGCATGATCGGTACTGCGAGCGCTGTGCGAAACGGCGCATCCGGCCAGCGATAACCGGCTTCCTGCTTGATGTCTTCGATCTGTGCCGGCTGTCGCTTCTCGATCGCGCGTGCCGTCGCGGAGCTCGACTCGGGCTTGATCCGCCGGGCTTTCGTCTCGATGAAGTGCTGCAACTCGACGTCGATGCTGTACGCGCTCTTGAGCTCATAGATGCCGTCAGACTGCCCCAGGTACAAAGCACCCGCATCCGCGCGAGCGAGCTTGACGACGCATTTCATCAGCTCCTCGAGCACCCGGCCGAGATCGAAGCTCGTGCGGCTGATCGTTTTGAGCACGTCGCTGGTCGCGGTCTGCTGCTCGAGCGATTCCGTGAGATCGTGCGTGCGCTCTTCGACCTTGCGCTCGAGGCTCGCGTACGACTCCTTCAACTGCTTCGCCATATTGTTGAACTCGGTTGCAAGACTCTCGAGCTCGTCGCCGGTGTGCACCTCGATGCGCTGATCCAGATCGCCCGCCGCGATGCGTCCCGCACCCGCCTGGATGGCGCGTATGGGCATCACCATGTGACGCGCGAGGGCGAGACTGACAGCGGCGGCGAGAACGAGACCTGCAAGCAACAGCAGGCCGGTTCGCTGGAGGGAGGCATAAAGCGGCGCGAGCGCCTCGCGCAGCGGTTGCTCCACGAATACGTGCCAGCCGAGCGGCGGGATGCTCGCGTATGCGATCAGCGCCTCCTGTCCCGCGGCGTCGCGTGCCCTCATCACGTGCTCGCCTCCGCCGGCCGGCCCCGCCAGGGCCGCCTTGACCTGCCGCAGCGACGAGAGATCGGTCTTCTGAAGTACCTGGCTGATATCCGGGTGCGCGATAAGGTGTCCACGAGCATCGACGAGATACGCAAGGCCGTTCCGGCCAATCCGTATCTTGGAGATGACCTCCCAGATGAACTTGAGATTCACCTCCGCCACAGTCACCTCGGCCGGGTCACCGAGGCCCGCTACGGCGATGGTCATGTACGGTTCGCTGCCTTTCCGGAAGTACACCGGGCTGAAATAAGGACTACTCTTGCGCGCTGCGATGAAAGCGGCGCTCTGCGAATAGTCAGCCGAGCTGCCAACCACGTTCACCCCCACCCGCGAGACCCGAAGCTGCTCGCGCCCGGCCGCATCGATGAGGCTTACGTCCGTGATCGCCGGCACCTGCCGCAGCAGCTTGAGGTAATCGATGAGCCGCTGTTCCGGCGCCGCCGGGGCGGCCTGAGGCAGCCGCATCCATCCAAGCTGGCGCTCGATCTCGTCTACGTAGTTCTCGATGCGCGAGGCAGCGGCTTCCGCCTTTTCGCGCTGCAGGTTCAGACGGGCAGCCTTGCTTTCTTCGTACGTGAAGTAAAGCCCGACCAGTCCACTTACGATCAGCGCCGTGCTCACCAGCGCAACGAAATAAACGACGTATTTACCGAACAGCGAGCTGCGCGGCGGCACGTGGTCAGCCCTGTTCACAAAATGGAGCAATGGAAACAGAGCGCGGATGAGTTTGGCAATGGGCGTGCTCCCGGCAACTTACGTTCTTCGCTGGCGTACTCTGGCAGTTCGGAAATGCGACCGTCCGGGGTATGACCGGAGACTAGCGCGCCTGCGGCGCCACGGATGTGCGTAAACGCACACGAAATTGCGGCGCGCGGCGCTAGGCGGATTGCCGCACTTCGGACACGATTCTCTCCAGGCGCGCGACGTCCCGAATCACCAGGGCTCCTTCGGAACGCTGCACCAGCCCCTGCTTCGCCATTGCGGAGAGCTCGCGGGTCACCTGTTCCCGGTACGTGCTCACCTTTCCGGCGATGTCCGAGTGCTTGGGGGCCGGATAGATACGCGCGACGTTACCCTGGATCCCCGCCTGCTTCGCGAGCCGGAGCAATTCCGCGTGGACCCGGTTCTGCACGCCGAGGGTGCTGAAGTCGAAGACCCGTTCCGTGAGATCCCGGACCAGACTGACCAGCCGGTCGAGCACGCGATCGCAGACGATCGCGTGCTCATGCAGGAGGCGTCGGAAAACCGCCGGGCTCATGGACGCGAGGAGTGTATCCTCCGCCGCATCCACATCGGCCGAGCGCGCGCGGCCGTCTATGGCGGCGAGGTCGCCGAACCACTCTCCGGCCTCGAAATCGCGGTACGTAACCTGCCGACCCGCTCCGGAGAATGCCGTAATGCGGACCTTGCCGCCCACGATCAGGTACACATCGTGGTCCGGGGCGTCCCGAGAAATCACGCGCTGGCCGGAAGCGAATCGGCGCCACCTGCACTGCTGCGCAAGTTGCTCCAGGGCGTCGGCTGGAACATCGGCGAGCAATTTGACTGCGCGCAGCCCCAGGGCTGACGGCTTGGCGGCAACGGTCTGGGCCATTGTTGCGGAGCGCGGCATACGGAAATCATTTTGCAGGATATTCCGGTGTTCTACCAAACGTCTCCAAGGGTGCGTTTGCGCACTTACGCGCCGTTACGCCAGGCCTACAGTGGTTCCGTGCTGGACTTTTGGATCAACAGCCACCCCTGAGAAGGAGACCAGACATGAAAGCAGCCACAATGTCATCCACATTGATGCCCGTCCATTGCGGTACAGCACAGGACGCCCCCATGCCACAACGGCTGCCGCTTCCCGTCGCGGGCAGCCCGGTCGACGAGCGCGAGCCGGAAGGAATCCGCCTTACGCCGCGACAGCTCGAGGTTCTGGGGCTGCTGTGCGAGGGTCTGCCGAACAAGCTTATCTGCCGCCAGTTGAACATTTCCGCAGGCACCGTGAAGGCGCATATCAGCGGGATCCTGCGAGAGCTCGGCGTGACAAGCCGCCTGCAGGCTGTCGTCACGGCGCGCCGACTGGGGCTCGACTGCACCAAACCAGGCACCTCAGCGGAGCCGCCTCGCCTGGCCGGGAGTCTACGTGCAGCGTCCACCGTCACCGCGGTCGATTTCGCTCAGCGCATGGCGAATCGGCTGAATCTGAGTCAGCACGGACGCTAGCTGCGCTCCGGTTCGTAAAAGTACGGTCGTCCGACGAGGACCCTGGAGAAGGTTTGGCGTGCTGAATTGCCCTTACGCGAGCGAATCCGCCCAGATGTTACGAGCCCAGCCCCAGGCATAAGTCGCTTCCGTCTCGCTCGACTTGGCGGAAACACCGCCCGCTCCTTTCACCGGCACGAGCGTCTTCTGCGCCGGATCGTAGTGATGGACCGATGCGACGTGCATCGCGGCCTTTCCGCTCACGAAGCTGTAGCACGTGTTCATGATGACGGGATTGGGATCGATCGGGTTCCCTTTCAGCTTTGCGATCACTGCGGCAGCGCAGAACTTCGCATGCTGGTTCGCCATGCTCGCGGATTTCGGCATCGCGGGCGCTGAGAGCGTCGCATCCCCGATGACGTGTATACCCGGCACCGCCGTCGATTCGCCGGTCTGCCAGTCGATGCCGCACCAGCGCTGATTCGCCGTGATGAGCCCGGTTTTCTGCGCGATGTCGGCCGCACGATGCGGCGGCACGACGTTCAGCACATCGCCTTTCACGTTGTCGAACGTGAGCTTCAGTGTCATCGAGCCGACGTCGACGTCCTCGAGCGTGCTGTTCGGTCGGTACTCGATCATGCCTTTGTACGGGCCTTCCCACTCCGCCAGGAACAAGCCTTTCTTGGAAGTGATGTCCGGGTTCGTGTCGAGCACGAGAATCTTCGAGCGCGGCTTTGCGCGCTTGAAGTAATCGGCCACCTGACAGACCCGCTCGTACGGCCCCGGAGGGCATCGGTACGGCGCAAGCGGAATGTGCAGGACATAAACACCGCCGTCCCGCATCGCTTCGAGCTGCCTGCGCAGTGCCAGCGTCTGCTCGCCCGCTTTCCATGCGTGCAGCACGCGCCGCTGCGCTTCTGCGCTTTTCAGACCGGGAATAGACTCGTACATGAAATCTATGCCGGGCGAGACTATCAGGCGATCGTAGGAGAGGCCGTTGCCACGCGCGAGCTGCACCGTGCGCTTCGCAGGGTCGATCGCAACCGCCTCGTCGCGCACGATGCGCACACCTCTTGCACGCAGGGCGGCGTATCCCATCGTGATCTCCTGCATTGTGGTATTGCCGGCGAGCACGAGATTGCTGATCGGGCACGAAATGAACTCGGCGTTACGCTCGACGAGGACGACGTCGATATCCGGCGACCACATCTTCACGTACTTTGCCGCGGTCGCGCCGCCGAAGCCGCCGCCGATCACCACTACGCGAGCGCTTCCCGGAGAAACATCCCGCATGGAGTCGGGCGTCTCGCATCCCGGAAGCGCGGTCGTGCTCGCGCCAATCGAGAGCCACCTCAGGAATTCACGTCGGGTAATGGTCATATGAGCTCCTTACGGCTTCGCGGGCAGCCGCGCGGCAGCGGGTTTGATGGAAGCGAAATAGGCAGCGATGAGCTTCAACTGGGCGTCGTTGTAGCCGCGCGCCTGCTGATGCATCACAGTGGCTGGACGTTTTCCCGACTGGAATTCCTTCATTGCCTGAAAAACCTCCCCGCTGTCGCGGCCGGCGAGACTCGGCGGAATGCCGCCGACGCTGTTGCCATTCGTGCCATGGCACGTGAAGCAGGTCGCCGCGAGATTCCGTCCGGCGTTCGCATCCTGAGCAACCGCGGGTGCGATCGCGAACATGGTCGCAGCGAGCGATAGACAAATCGGGAAGAAACGCGAAGGCTTCATGCATCAATCTCCTTACATGACAGCGGGCTTGCATTATAGCCAAGCCTCGGAAGTCTCCAGAGATCAGCTTGGGCTTTGCTTATGCCGCACTTACTACGTCACACTTTCGCATGCTTTTGTGAATCACGGCGCTTGCTGCATCCTTCGAATCTCCAGATCGAACGGTGCACGTCGTTTCCTGAGCAGCTCTCCGGCTTTGCGAATGAGATCGACGTTGTCGTTCAGGACATCGTCACGCGTCATGTAGTGACGCCTGTCGGCTTTCACTCCGAAATCCTCGAGGATCGCACCGTTCTTCCCGAGCACACGGAGCGAGCGACGCACTGCGACGTGGAAGCCGGCGCCTCCAGGCAGCAGGCGAAACGGCTCGCCGCGAAGGTTCAGACTCAGCAATTTGTCGTAATTCCAGCGATTGGCTCCGCCTGCGCCCGTCGTATCGTGAGTGCCGAGTACCAGCCCGATCTTGTGGTCCTGAAAACCAGCCGCGAAAATGTCACCTGCGCTGTAGGTCAACGCATCGGTGATGAGCACCGCGGGCCCGAAGTACTGCTGCGGGATCGAGTTGCATCGCTTCTCGTTCGACTTCGGAAAAGCGGCTGAGTAAATTGCTCCCGTGGCGAGTCCCTCTTCGATCGATTCCTTCCAGGGTGCGAGCCCTTCGCTTTCGGGCGCCTTGACACAGATGTCGAGGGTGAGCGGCGTGTTGCGGAACTGGAACGTCTCGGGATAGATACGAGCCGGCGTGAGCGTTTGCAGAATGACTTCCGCCAGGTTGATCTTTCCGCCCGGGTTTCCGCGTATGTCGATGATCAGGCCCTCACCCGGCATCCGTTTGAGAAGATCTATGAACTCCTGCAGGAACTGCTTTTCTCCGAGATCGTTGAACTTCCATATGCGGATGTACCCGAAGGTGCCGTCGGGCGTCCTGTAAGTACGCGCCCTGAAGATGCGCCACGACGTCGTCTTCATTTCGGTGAAGCTGACACCGCGCACTGATCGCGTCACCGGCCGACCTGCCCGCCGCGCTTTCGGTTTCCCGCCGTACATCGCAAGCCTCGCATTCTGTACCGTGGCGAGCTTGGCGTCGTTCGCGAGCGCCCCATCGTGTGCGCGAGGCCGCCTGGCGCTCGGCCACGGATCGTCCCCGATCTTCCAGTCGAATTTGCGCGATTGAAGCTTTCCACGCCGACCGCCGAGCCGGTACTCCACCACGACCCAGCGCTCATCGGGCGGAGGATCGAATTGAAGGGCGCGGAGGGTAAGGTTCAGAAGACCCATGGCACGGCGCGCGTCGAGATTGCTGCCCGCGTGCCGCTGAGCGTAGCCCCACACCGCCTGCTCGATGGGTACGCCGTTCCAGGAAACGATCTCGACACCTTCGGCGAAGCTCGAGCTTCTTGCGTGGTTCAGTATCTTCGAGACGATGTACTTGCGTGCCGATCGCTCGGTTATCTCCTCGACCATGAACGGCAGGAAGGCAATGCGTCCTCCCCAGTAATCGGGCAGCGTATACACCGTATGCCGGTCGCGCAGGGAGAAAAAGATGTCCAGCATCTCCCGATGGAACTGTTCGTCGTCGAACCGGCTTTCCTCGCTTTTCGGCACGGCACGCCGCAGCAACTCGAGGCGACCGATCGGGTCGATCGCATGCATCGCCTGCTTCATACGCAGGTGAGCGTACGTGTCTCGCAGGATGCGCAGGCCCTGATCGACTATCTGCAGGCGCTCGCGACGGCTGAGCGGTTGCGGAAGGTCCGGGACCGTTCTGTGCTGCGCCGCTTGCTTACGAGCAGGTGGCCGCACGCCTTGCAGAGCCAGTTTGACGGAACGTATGACTCGCGGCGCCTCGTAGCCCCGGTTCGTCTTCGCTGCTTTTTTGTGTAGTCGCATATTCTGGTTCGGTTTTACCTTTGGCGACGCTCACCAGATCGGCAGCACTGCCGCGGCCGCAGCTTTCCGGGCGTGAGAAGCACGGCACGCGCGAAAGCCACGATACTGCAGATCGTGTCCAGTCCGAACTACCCGAATGGCCTAACGCATGAACAGGGGACTGTGCGGCAGCGTTGCCGCGGTCAGTCGATGATCCTGTCGGCCTGAATCAGGAGCCGCTGCGGCACCGTGAGCCCCAGCGCCTTCGCCGTCCTGCGGTTGATGACGAGCTCGAATTTGGTTGGCTGCTCGACGGGGATATCTCCAGGGTTCGCGCCTTTCAGTATTTTGTCGACCAAATGGGCGGAACGACGCATCTGCTCGTCCAGCACGGTGCTGTATGCCATCAGGGCGCCATCTTCCGCAAAGAAAGTGCGATGGCCCACGATCGGGATGCGCTGATCCGCCGCGCGCTTGAGAATGGCCTTCCGCATGTTCTGGTAAAGCGGCAGGTGTGCAATGAGCACTGCTTCGGCGCGATTCCGGGCAATGTCGTCGAAAGCTCCATCGAGCTGGTCCTCGCGTTCCATTGCTGCACGCACGACAGTGACATGCGCGCGCGCCGCCGCCGCTTCGATCACCTTCAGCTCGCGAAGCGTGTTGTCGTTCTTCGGATGCATCAACACGGCAACTCGAGTCAACTTCGGGAGCATTTCATGCAACAGCTGAAAACGCTTCGCGCCAAGCTCCCACGCAAAGTTGCTGATGCCCGTGAAGTTGCCGCCGGGACGCGCAATGCTTTTCGCGAATCCACGCTCGACCACTTCACTCACTGCGCTGCCCACGATCGGGACAGTGCGAGTCACATCCAGCATGGCATTGGCGCTGCTGCTGCTCGCGAGCCAGATAACGTCCGGCTTGCGCTCGACGAGCGCTTTTGCCATCGCGCTCATTTCAGCCCTGTGATCGGGCCAACGGAGATCTCGACGCGCGTACGCGCGGTCGTAGACGACGGTGTTCCCTTCGACCCAGCCGAGCTGGGCCATCTCTTCTACGAAGAGCCTCACGTAATGCTGTTGGAGAGTTTCCGGTGGGCTCGTGATGTATATTCCGACCTGCGGCAGCCTGCCCGCTCGGAACGGCGTCTGTGCATACGCCGGGGCGACGGCAAGCGCAGCCACCGCGAGAAGAAATTCCCTCCGATTCATATCCGCTATTCGCGCGATCTACGGCCGTGCACGACCGGCCTGTGAGCGCGCCTCGACAGGAACCAGGATCGCCAGCACGTCCTTTGTCTGGCCGGATTCAGATCATCCGGCAACCACTATTTACCGCGGCCTCGCGATCCTCGAGCGCTGCCTGAGCGTTTCGTCGGTGGGCGGCCTTTCGCTGCTCCGGCTGCGCGGTCATTCGCCGAGCCATCATCACCGTCGCCGTCGTCGCCGTCACCATCGTCGCCGTCGAGTATCTGCAGCGACAGATGCCAGTTGTCGCCGAAACGTCGGCGGATCGCTTCGCGAATCCCGGCGGGAAAGCCTGTCTTGAAGCGCACGACCCCTGCCGTACCGCGACTTGGCCGCTTCTTCGCCGCCTTTTTTCGCGCTGCCATCACATCCCCCCGTCGATCTGGTAATGACAAGTACACCCGTGCGGCGCGTGCCGCTTTCTCAGGCAAGAGACTACACTAGGCTCAAGATCAGGCACAAGGCGGCCGAAAGGCCAACGCGAACCAGCCCAGGGAGCCGTATGCCGACGGCAAGTGCATTACAGCGCATCCTCGCCCCACTCAGCGTGGATGACTTCGTCGACAAGTATTTTCAACGCAAGCCGCTGAAGCTGACGGGGAAACCCGGCAAGTTCGACTTTCTTTTCAGGGAAAGCGATTTTCTCGCGAACCTCGACCGCGTAAAGCATATCCGGGCCGTGTTCCCGCAAAACCGGCAGGCCCGCATCCAGCCACAGGAAATCGCCGACATGATGGACGCCGGCGCGACGATCTGCGTTACAGGGATGGAACGCGCATACTCGAAGTTGCGGCAGGCGGCTCGGCGCATACGTGCGGAGCTCAACTATGCGGGCGAAGTGAGCTTTCGCGCATACTTGTCACCGCCCGGCAGCGGTTTCGATCTGCACTTCGATGCACGGGTCGCAACGACGCTCCAGATCGCGGGTACGAAGCGCTGGTGGTTCTCGACCGAACCGGCCGTGCCGTTCCCGGTGTACAACTCGGGCCGCGAGCCGTCGGGCTTGCGTCGGTACAAAGCGCCTCCGCTCGAAAAGCTCCGCTCGGTATTGCTCCGGCCTGGCGATGTCTTGTGTCTGCCTGCCGGCGTCTGGCATCGCGCGAAGGGAAGCACCATGTCTCTCGCGCTCAACATGGCGTTCGATCATAAAGGCGCCGGTGTCTTCGATTCGATCGTGACGATGCTTCAGCAGCGGCTCACGGACGATGCCGGCTGGCGCGAGCCGTTGCCCGTCTTCGCGAACGGCAAACGGCAGGGGCTGCCCGAGCCCGTCGCGGGGATGCTGCGCAAGCGCATCGATGCACTGCAGGCCGAGCTGCAGGAGCTGCGTCAGGACGAGGCGAAGCTCACGCGCGCGTGGCGGATGGCGGTGCGAGCCGACGTCCGCAAATGAACGTTCCGCCCGCGTCGAGCGCTGCGTGGCCAGGACGATCCTGATCGACGACGGCGTCGTAGTCGACGCGCTGAAGCATCTTCCACGCGCCGCGCTGCTCGGCCATTCGGGCCGCTCGTTTGTCGAGCACCTGTTGTGCACGTGGCGGATACTGGCAGACTGGCGCATGCCGCGGGCGGTGTGCCGCGCCGGTTTCATGCACAGCGCGTACTCGACGTCCTTCTATCCGCACGCGCTTTTCCGACTGGACGAGCGCACAAGGCTGCGACAGCTGATCGGTCGGGAGGCCGAAGAGCTTGCGTTCCGCTTCTGCACGATGGACCGTCGCGGCTTCTGGGATCAGCTCGTCATTCGCCGCCCCCGTCCGGTGCTCAGTTATGCGGACCGGCTGCGCCCAGGCGCGCGGGTGCGCGTCGACCGCCAGACGCTGACGCGGCTACTCATCATCGAAAGCGCCAACATAGCCGAACAGAGCAAAGCGGACGATGGGGGCCCGTCACCGTGGATGTCGCGCGTGCTGCGTTGGTGGGAATACCTGGATGAGCGCTCACTCCCCCGGGGCTTTCGACACCGTCCGACACTGTCGAGACGTGCCGACGAAGCAGCAATCGAAGCTTACCGAAGAGCTTTGACGTTACCTCGCACGAAAGCGGTCAGGCTCCTCCAGTGGGGCATCGAGCAGAATCCATGGGCGGGTGAACCGAGAATTCTGCGCGCGCTGTGCTTACGGGAATGCGGCGAAAGCGCAGAAGCGGGCCTGGGCGCCAGGGCGGGTGCAGACCTTCTTTCGATGTGGGGCGCGGCCTGGGATAAACGGCTCAGCGCGAACGCGTGGAAAGCGCTCGCCGCCAGGATCCAGTCCGGAGCTGCCCGACGCCGCTCCGCCGCCGACTATCGGTTCGTATGCGCGGCCCTGGCTCGCCCGACCGACAGGCCGAAGTGGTTGAACGTTTGAACGCAATGCTCTTCATGCAGGCGCACAAAAAAAGACCGCCCGTTGCCGGGCGGTCTGTTCAGTGCGTGATAAATCGTTGCTTAAGCGACGCCAGCGGGCTCTTCGGCAGCAAAGACGAGGTGCACTTTGCTGCTGTCGTCCAGGTCAACGGTAACCTTGCCGCCATTCGCAAGTCTGCCGAACAGGAGCTCGTCGGCGAGCGCGCGCCGTATCGTGTCCTGGATGAGCCGAGCCATCGGCCGCGCACCCATGAGCGGATCGAAACCCGTCTGCGCGAGGTGCTCCTTGAGCGCCGGCGTGAACGTGATCTCCACTTTCTTCTCGTGCAGCTGGTCTTCGAGCTGCATGAGGAACTTGTCGACCACGCGCAGGATGATCTCTTTGGTGAGCGCCTGGAACGAAATGGTCGCATCGAGACGATTGCGGAACTCAGGCGTGAAGAGGCGCTTGATTTCGCCCATTTCGTCGCCCAGCTGCTTCGTCGCCGTGAAGCCCATTGTCGTCTTGGAGAGCTCGGCCGCTCCAGCATTCGTCGTCATGATGATCACGACGTTGCGGAAGTCGGCCTTGCGCCCGTTGTTGTCGGTGAGGGTACCGTGATCCATCACCTGCAGCAGGATATTGAAGATATCCGGGTGCGCTTTCTCGATCTCGTCGAGGAGCAGCACCGAGTACGGATGTTTCGTGATCGCCTCGGTGAGCAGGCCACCCTGGTCGAAACCGACGTAGCCCGGAGGCGCGCCGATGAGCCGGGAGACCGCGTGCCGCTCCATGTACTCCGACATGTCGAACCGGATGAGCTCGACGCCCATCGTATATGCGAGCTGCCGCGCGACTTCCGTCTTGCCGACCCCGGTGGGGCCGCTGAAGAGGAAGCAACCGATCGGCTTCTGCGGGTTGCCCAGTCCGCTGCGCGCCATCTTGATAGAGGCCGCTAGCGCATCGATCGCCTTGTCCTGGCCGAAGACCACCGCTTTCAAGTCGCGGTCGAGGTTCTTCAGCGCATTGCGGTCGTCGGTCGAGACCGTCTGTGCCGGTATCCGCGTGATCTTCGCGATGATCTCTTCGATCTCATGCTTGCTGATCACACGCTTCTGCTTGGACTTCGGCAGGATTTTCTGCGCAGCGCCAGCCTCGTCGATCACGTCGATCGCCTTGTCCGGAAGATGCCGGTCGTTGATGAACCGCGCGGAAAGCTCGGCTGCGGCGGTCAGCGCCGACGGCTGGTATTTCACGCCGTGGTGCGACTCGAACCGGGACTTCAGTCCCTTCAGAATGAGCACGGTCTCGGCAACGGTCGGCTCCACCACATCTACTTTCTGGAACCGGCGCGAGAGCGCATGGTCTTTTTCGAAGACGCCCCGGTATTCCTGGTACGTCGTCGCGCCGATGCACTTCAACTGGCCCGTCGACAGGGCCGGCTTCAGCAGATTGGACGCGTCGAGCGTCCCGCCCGAAGCGGCACCCGCGCCGATCAGCGTATGGATTTCGTCGATGAAGAGGATCGCGTGCGGATTGTCCACGAGCTGCTTCAGCACCGACTTCAGCCGCTGCTCGAAGTCCCCGCGGTATTTAGTGCCGGCGAGCAGCGCGCCCATATCGAGCGAGTACACGTTGCTCTTCTTGAGAATGTCCGGCACGTCGCCTTCGACGATGCGGCGGGCGAGGCCTTCCGCGATCGCGGTCTTGCCGACCCCGGCTTCCCCGACCAGCAGCGGGTTGTTCTTGCGCCGGCGGCAGAGCGTCTGCACGACGCGCTCGAGCTCCTTCTCGCGGCCGATGAGCGGATCGATCTTGCCGGAGAGCGCAAGGGCGTTCAGGTTGAGCGTGTAATTCTCGAGCGCGCCGCCGGGCTGGGCTTCGTGCTCGGTCTCGGAATCGCTTTCGGTCTTCGCCTGCTGCGCCTGCGGCACTTTGCTGATGCCGTGGGAGATGTAGTTCACCACGTCAAGGCGCGTGACGCCTTTCTGATGAAGGAAGTAGACCGCATGTGAGTCTTTTTCGCCGAAGATCGCGACAAGTACGTTCGCGCCGGTCACTTCTTTCTTGCCGGACGACTGCACGTGCAGGATCGCGCGCTGAATGACGCGCTGGAAGCCCAGGGTCGGCTGCGTATCGACATCGTCTCCCGCGAGGATCGGCGTGTGCTCGGTGACGAAGTCGGACAAAAGCTTCCGCAGGTCGTCGATATCGGCCGCGCACGCGCGCAGCACCTCCGAAGCAGAAGGATTGTCGAGCAGAGCCAGCAGCAGGTGCTCCACGGTAATGAATTCGTGGCGCTTTTGGCGTGCTTCCATGAACGCCATGTGCAGGCTGACTTCGAGTTCCTGAGCAATCATCGCTGTTAATTCACTTTCAGTTTTCTTCCATTACACACTGTAACGGATGCTGGTGCTGCTTCGCGTACGACCGTACCTGCTCAACTTTGGTTGCAGCCACGTCCTTCGGGTAGATACCGCATATTCCCATGCCTTCCCGGTGCACCTTGAGCATGATCTGCGTGGCCCTTTCCCGGGAGAGCGCGAAAATCTTCTGCAGCACCAGAACGACGAAGTCCATAGGGGTGTAATCGTCGTTCAGCAGCAAGACCTTGAACATCGGCGGAGGCTTGGTCCGGCTTTTCTTGGCCTCCAGGACCGTGTCTTCGCGTTGCCTCGTCGCCATACTGAAAAACGTTTGATCCCCGGCCTCAGCGACTATTTTGGACGTTACCCAAGAAATATCAAGTAGATTAAGGGCGCATTTAGCGGGCTATTTCGTTCAGTATACGTACTTGACTTCCCGTTTTAAATGTCCTAGAAAGC
>Ga0075421_100003772_pt1 | contig 18202 bp, 25 predicted proteins | sample SoiMetdeltSBSDD5_FD_75292 | JGI IMG/M metagenome (GOLD analysis project Ga0075421, IMG submission 75292) | Bulk soil microbial communities from a Populus tree surrounding site in Tennessee, USA - Soil MetaG P. deltoides SBSDD5 | ecosystem: Environmental > Terrestrial > Soil > Tree plantation...
GCTGTCCGGAGAAAGGATCCTGCGGCGGTTGCGGCTGCTGCCCGTAAGGATCCTGGTTGCCTGGCGGCAGGTAGGTCATGAGGGGCTCCTTGTGTTAGATGCGCCAATGACGGTAGTCCACATGTCAATCACTCCAGATGTCGGTGCCGGACAGCATCGCGAAACCGTTGAAAATAAACCATGCGGCCTGCACGAGCAGGGCCGCCCCACCGGTGGCGATGCCGGCGATCGCCATGCCCTTGCCCTCCTGGCCACGCTGGTTCACCTGGTTGAGCGAGACCAGCCCGAGCACGACCGCCACGATGCCCGCCGGCACCGAAAGGAACGTGCAGCAGAACAGCAGCAGCGACACGATGCCGGTCACCATCGACGCGATCGCCATCCCGTTGGTGGCGCCCGCGCCGGGCACCTGCCCCATCGTCGGCGGTGGCGGCACGTACTCCGGTGCCAACGGCTGGTAGGGGTCGTATCCACCGGGCGGCGGCGGCGGATAGGTCATGCGCGCTCCTCTTCTCGTGGCCGACCGGTGAACCTTTTCACAAACACGCCCGCGGTGGGTGCCTTGGCCGCTCTCGGGGGACGGGACGATACTCGGCGGTAACTCTCAACTAATCCTTGGAGGCTGTCATGGCCCGTCTCGCCCAAACGCCCGGTCTCTCCGATGAGCAGGTCGCCATCCTCGAGACGGTACGTGAATTCGCCGACAAAGAGATCATCCCGCGGGCGCAGCATCTCGAGCATGCGGACGAGTATCCCGAGCAGATCATCGCGGGCATGCGCGACATGGGGCTGTTCGGCCTGACCATCCCGGAGGAGTACGGTGGTCTGGGCGAGTCCCTGCTGACCTACTCGCTCGTGGTCGAGCAGCTGTCACGCGGCTGGATGTCGATATCGGGCATTATCAATACCCACTTCATCGTCGCCTACCTCATCTCGCAGCACGGCACGGAGGAGCAGAAGCAGCACTTCCTGCCCCGCATGGCCACCGGCGAGGTGCGCGGCGCCTTCAGCATGTCCGAACCGGAGTGCGGGTCCGACGTCGCGGCCATCAAGAGCCGCGCCCTGGTGGACGGCGACTCCTATGTGCTCAACGGGCAGAAGATGTGGCTCACCAACGGCGCGTACTCGTCGGTGGTGGCGACGCTGGTCAAGACCGACCAGGGGGCGGAGTCGGTCTACGGCAACATGACCACGTTCCTGCTGGAGAAGGAGCCCGGCTTCGGCGAGACCGCGCCGGGGCTGACCATCCCCGGCCGCATCGACAAGATGGGGTACAAAGGCGTCGAGACAACCGAGATGATCCTCGATGGACACCGGGTGCCGGCCTCGGCCGTGCTCGGCGGGCCGTCGGGCGCGGGACGCGGTTTTTACCAGATGATGGACGGGATAGAGGTCGGCCGGGTCAACGTGGCGGCCCGCGCCTGCGGCATCTCCATCCGCGCGTTCGAGCTCGCCATCGCCTATGCCCAGCAGCGCAGGACATTCGGCAAGCCCATCGCCGGGCACCAGGCCATCGCGTTCAAGCTCGCCGAGATGGGCACCAAGATCGAGGCGGCGCACGCCCTGATGGTCAACGCCGCCCGGCTCAAGGACTCCGGGCAGCGCAACGACGTCGAGGCGGGGATGGCCAAGCTACTGGCCAGCGAGTACTGCCACGAGATCGTGACCGAGTCGTTCCGCATACACGGCGGGTACGGGTACTCGAAGGAGTACGAGATCGAGCGGCTGATGCGCGAGGCGCCGTTCCTGCTGATCGGCGAGGGCACGAGTGAGATACAGAAGACCATCATCTCTCGCGGGCTGCTTAAGGAGTACGGGGTACGCTGACTGCCGTGCGAAGACTGCTCACTCCGCGTTGGCTGCTTGGCCATGCGCTGGTGTGGGCGGGTGTCGCGGCGTTTCTTGCCCTGGGCTGGTGGCAGGCGGGTCGAGCGGCCGAGGGCAACGTGCTCAGCTGGGCGTACACGTTCGAGTGGCCGCTCTTCGCGATCTTCCTGGTCTACATTTGGATCCGTGAGATGCGGCTGGCGCTGGGAAAGACGCCGCCATTGCCGGAGTCGAAGCCCGCGGCATCCAAGCGCGGGCCGGTGATCACCAGGCGGGTGGCGGAGGCCACCGGCTCGGGCACCGACTTCGGCATCGACGCGGGGGAAGGCGATCCGCAGCTGGCGGCGTACAACCGATACCTTGCCTGGCTCAGCGAGCATCCCGAGGCGAGACCGAGCGACTACCGGGTATAAGCGACTACCGGGTATAGAGGAGTCCCAATGTTCAAACGCGGCCTTGCCGGCGCGCTGACCCGCTACCGCACCATCGCCTGGGTGGTGGGTGTGCTGCTGCTCCTGCTGACGCTGGTGGCCATGCCGCTGAAGTACTTCGGCGACAACAATATTGGCGTGGCGCTCGTCGCCCCGATCCACGGCTGGTGCTACGTGCTCTACCTGGTGGCCGTCGGCGACCTTGCGCGCCGTGTGCAGTGGACCGTCTCCCGGATCCTGCTGGTGGCGATCTCCGGGACCATTCCGTTCCTGTCGTTCTTCATGGAGCGTCAAGTTCGTCAATGGGTCCACGTCCCGGAGGAGGCGTCCCCCGCGCAGGCCCGATAAGCTGCTTGGCATGGCTGGTATCAATGGCGACACCCTGCTGCAGTCGGCCGTCCTCGAGGACCTGAGCGACGCCGTCAACTATCAGCGGTGGCTGGCAGACCTGGTCCGGCCATATCTGGGGGAAGAACCGCTCGAGATCGGCAGCGGCATAGGCGATTACGCCGCGCTGTGGCTGCCCGATGTGAAGCACCTGACCGCCACCGAGGGCGACCCCCAGCGGCTGCTCGCGCTCAAGGCCCGCTTCGCCAATGAGCCGAAGGTGACCGCTCGGGAGCTGCTGCTGCCGACCGACGAAACCGGCTCGCACAGCTCGGTGGTGGCGCTCAACGTCTGGGAGCACATCGACGATCACGTGGGCGCGCTGGTGTCGGCGAAGCGCCTGCTGCGTCCGGGCGGGGCGGTAGCGCTGATCGTGCCGGCGTTCCAGGCCGCGATGAGCCGGTTCGACCGCGAGATCGGCCATGTGCGGCGGTACACGAAGGGCACCATGGCCCAGGCCCTGACCGCGGCCGGGCTTGAGATCGAGGAGTTGCGCTACGTCAATCCCGTGGGCTTGATCAGCTGGATGGTGGTGTGCAAGCTGATGCGGCAGCGCCCCAAAAACGGCGCGATGCTACGCACCTACGACCGCGTGGTCGTGCCCCGGCTGCGCAAGGCCGAACGGGGCCGTAAGCCGCCGTTCGGCCAGTCTGTCTTCGCCGTCGCGCGTCGCGAGGCGATAGATGTCTAGTGGGTGTGGCCCGCCTGGGCCTTCACCTGGTCCATGTCCAGCGCCCTGACCTGGGTGATCAGGCTCTCGAGCATCTGCTCGGGCAGCGCGCCCGGCTGGGCGAAAACGATCACGCCGTCGCGGATCGCCATGATTGTGGGGATCGAGCGGATGTCATAGCGAGCCTGAAGCTCAAGCTGAGCCTCCGTGTCGACCTTGCCGAAGGTGACGTCTGGGTGCTTCTCCGACACGCTCTCGTAGATCGGCGCGAACCTCACGCAAGGGCCGCACCAGGAAGCCCAGAAGTCCACCAGGGTGATCCCGTCACCGCTGGTGATCTCGTCAAAGTTGTCCGTGGTGAGCTCCACAGTTGCCATGTCCCGCTCCGATTCATCGAACTGCTCAGACGCGAGGAACAACCGGCGCGCGTCGCCGCGAATTCCCGCTCCGCAGACCCTACCCACGGTGGTTTCGATTACACGGATTCCGGCCGTTTCGGCACCATTACACGGCGGCGGAAGACGCAAACGAGGGTGCCGTCCTGCTTGTAGCCGCGGGTCTCCACGCTCACCACCCCGCGATCGGGCTTGGACTGCGACTCCTTCTTCTCCAGCACCGTGGTCTCGCCGTAGATGGTGTCGCCGTGGAAGGTCGGCGCCACATGTCGCAGCGACTCCACCTCGAGATTGGCGATCGCCTTGCCGCTCACATCCGCCACCGACATGCCCAGCAGCAGCGAATAGATGTAGTTGCCCACCACAACATTGCGCTTGAAGTCGGTCTGGGTCTGGGCGTAATGGGCGTCGAGATGCAGCGGATGGTGGTTCATGGTAAGCAGGCAGAAGAGGTGGTCGTCATACTCTGTCACGGTCTTACCGGGCCAGTGTTTGTAGATCGCCCCGACCTCGAACTCTTCAAAATAGCGACCGAACTGCATCCCTCACCCCACCCCCAATACGCAATGAACGGCGGGGCCCTCCCCGGCACCCGCCGCCCACGCTCTCGTGACTCACGATTTTGCCGCAGGTACACCGCCATGTATAGGCCCAGTCGCGTAACCCAGGTCACAACATAGCGTCACGCTGGCAAGGGATTGCGGCATATGCTGGCGACAGGAGGTCATCATGCCGAGGCAGTCAGCTTCCGGAAGTCTCCTTTCCGCGAGGGAGTCCGTGCTCCTCGCGTTCGAACCGCATGAGTGGGAGTTGCTTACGCGGCTTCCAGCTCGCATCATGATCGCTGCCACGTCGGCCGAGAAGGATAGCGATCGCCGCACCGTCGATGAGGGCCTAGCCGGACTCAACGCCATTGCGGCGGGGGCCGGCTCCCCCTCCGACCTGGTACGGGCGGTGGTCGCCTCGATCTACGCCGAGGCCGACCCCGATCCGCCCAACGCGGAACAGGGCCGCGACCGCGAGGCGGGCATCACCGAAGTATTGGTCAGCTGCCGGGCGGCCGCCCTCGTCCTGGACTCGAGGGCGACACCGGCCGATGCCCAGGCCTACCGGACGTGGGTGGAGGCGATCGCCGACAGGGTTTGCGGCGCCGCCAAGTCCGGTGGGGTGCTCGGCATCGGAGCCGTCACCCACAGCCGAGCCGAGCAGCAGTTCCTCACCGATCTGGCCGAAGCGTTGCGCAACGGCTGACGCTCGCTCTCCACTACGGTGGCGTCGTGGACGACAGCGAGATCCTTGGCGAGATCGGTGACGAGATCGGCGTCGGGCCATGGAGCGGTCCGTGGCCCGACGACCCGAGGTACGACCCTGAGCTGCTGGCCGAGGGCGATCGGCGCAACGTGGTCGACCGCTACAGGTACTGGCGGCTGGAGGCGATCGTCGCCGACCTCGACGCGCGCCGCCACGCCTTCCACGTCGCGATCGAGAACTGGCAGCACGACCTCAACATCGGCACCGTGGTCCGCACGGCCAACGCCTTTCTCGCCGCCGAGGTGCACATCGTCGGGCGGCGCCGGTGGAACCGGCGCGGTGCCATGGTGACCGACCGCTACCAGCACATCCGCCACCACGACACCATCGAAGAGCTGGTGGATTGGGCGCACGAGGAAGGGCTGACCGCCGTCGGCATCGACAACCTGCCGGGCAGCAAGCCCATCGAAACCGTTGTCCTGCCTCGGCGTTGCGTACTCCTGTTCGGGCAGGAGGGACCGGGCCTGTCGCAGGGCGCACGCGACCGCTGCGACCAGGTGTTTTCCATCGCCCAGTTCGGTTCGACGCGCTCGATCAACGCCGGGGTCGCGTCGGGGATCGCCATGCACGCCTGGATCCGGGAGTATGCACATCTGCCCGATTAGCCCCTAGAGTTGGTGTCATGGGCGTCACCGTGACCTGTCCCAGGTGCGACGGTCCCCTGCGCCCACCCGGCCTCACCCACTCGGAGTGGTTGTGCGACAAGGACGGGCCGGTGCAGCCCATGCACCGGGTCAACCGGCTCGGGGACGACGTGCTGGCGAGCCTGACCGAGAAGGCCGGCAGGGATGGGGTACCCCTCTGGTGTCCTTGGCCTTTGCCTGCCGGATGGTTGATGACCGGCCTGGCCTGGGTGGGAGACGACAGGCGGGGTGTCACCGCCACCGCCGTCGCGTGCAGCGGGCCGACCCCTTTGGGCGATGGACCGGCGGATGTCGTCTTGGTGGCCGAAGAGCCCGGCGTCGGTCTCGGTGCGCGGATCGCCGGCCTTCCGGGTCCAGATCTCGGCCCCGATTTGGCGGGAATGGCCGGAGAGGCGGAGGCGCATGCGAAACTGAAGGTGGCTGGGCGACCGACCCCACTCTGGTCGGTCGATGGCCCCGAAGATCGCAGCGTCTACGCGGGCGAGGCGAAGGGGCGGTGGCTGTACGCCATCGCCTGGCCGGCGCACGCCGGTTACTTCTTCGCCGACAACCCTGAGCTGCGCGATCTCACGGAATGGCGGCCGGCGGAGCTGTTCTTCGGCGCCATGACCAGACGTCTGTAACTTTCCTGATCGGACGTTGCGAGTAGCTGGCGGAGATGTGCCTTAATGATTCTCGGTAGGTTGTTCAACTGTTACGCTGAGAATTGCTCCAACGGCAGAGGGAGAAGGTCCGAGATGCTGAAGAAGATGCTGACTTGGGGAGGCATTGCCTTCGTGGTCTTCTTCGTGGCTTTCCGCCCCGGTGCGGCGGCGGATGTGGTGAAGGTGCTCGGCAATACCGCCGTTGACATTTTCCACGGCGTCGGAGATTTCTTCAGCAGTCTGGTGTCTACTTTCGTATGATCGGCGGTCTGGGAGAGCCGGAGGATCCGGACCGGCGGGACACGGAGAACATCCCCCGCACGCGGGGTGAGGCCAACCCGCCACCGGACGAGTTCAGCGACCCTCAAGACGCCCCGACCCACTTCGTCGGCAAGGCGACGGTCGGCGCGGGCGTCGGTGCCGGCGGTGCTACCAGCGGGCACTCCGGGCCGCGGCCCGGGATCGACGAGCCGTTCCCCGAGTTTTCCGAGGAGGAGCTGGCCGGTGTCCGCTTCGACGACGCCGGCGTTCCGCTGGGGCCGCGGCGGGTGCTGCCGCTGGAGGACGAGCCGAGCACGCTGGTGGCGCGCTACCTGTTCCCCACCGAGCGCTATCGCGGCGAGTGGAAGAGGCACTGGGTCCACCTGAGCCAACCCCTTTTGAGCGGGGTGATCGCCACCTTCATCCTCGGCTACCTGTCCGGCTTCCTGGCAAAGCAGGAGATGTCCAGCCTTTGGCTGGCAGCGGTGGCAGTTTGGATCGTGATCATGTCCTGGGTGGCGTGGCGCGTGGCGGACTGGTACTTCGACCGCTTCATCCTCACCAACAAGCGTTTGATGCTGATCAATGGCATCATCACGCGCAGGGTCGCGATGATGCCCCTCATCAAGGTCACCGACATGAAGTATGAGCAGTCGCCCATGGGGCGCCTGCTCAACTACGGCACCTTTGTGCTCGAGTCCGCGGGTCAGGACCAGGCGTTGAGCAAGGTCTCCCACATGCCCAACCCCAATGAGCTCTACCTTCGGATCGTCGAGGAGATGTACGAGCCGGCGGCCGTCGAGGCGAGGCTGGGCCGCGAGCCCGACGAGGAGTGACTCGTCGGCTCTAGATCCGCCTTGTCTCTTGTGCCACCCTGTGCTGTACCCCGCCTGAATGGTGGGTGACCAGGGGAGGTGCCTTGTGCCCGAGCGACAGGCGATGGAGGAGGAGTTCCGTGAGTTCGTCACCGCTCGCTCCGGCGCCCTGCTGCGCACCGCCTACCTGCTCGCCGGGGACTGGTCGACCGCCGAGGACTTGCTGCAGACCGCGCTGACCAAGACCTACCTGGCGTGGAAGCGCCTGGGCCAGATCGAGGCTGTCGAGCCCTATGCCCGGCGCGTCCTGGTCAACACCGCCACCAGCTGGTGGCGCCGCCGCTGGCATGGCGAGCGGCCCACCGAGTTCCTGCCCGAAACGGCCGCTCCCGACCGGCTGGATGAGCAGCTCGACCGCGATGTTCTATGGAAGCACGTGAAAGCCTTGCCGGCACGACAACGCGCGGTGCTAGTTCTGCGTTTCTACGAGGACATGTCTGAGGCGCAGACAGCCGCGATGCTCGACATCTCCGCCGGCACGGTGAAGAGCCAAACCTCACGTGCCTTGGGGACGTTGAGAAAGCGGCTGGCGGCCGAGGGCTTGACCCCGTCCTTGCCGGCCGTGGAGAAGCCGGTGGCGGAGCGAGCCCCCGCGCCGTCCGGCGGGCCGACGACCGCGTCGCCGGAGACCCCGGCCGTCGCGGCACCGGCATTGCCGGCTGAGGCGCAAGCTGCGCGAGTCGCGGCACAGGCCGGACCGGCTGAAGCGCAAGACGTTCGAGCCGCGTCACCGGCCGTGCCGGCCGATGAGCAAGATGCGCGAGTGGGGCGGCCCGGGGTGCCGAGCCAGCGCCGGGACGAGGAAAACCAGCGACCTTTGCCGGTCGGGAGAGCCAGGCGATGACCAAGCTTGAGGACGAGCTGCGCGAGATGTTCGGTGCGCGCGTCCACGCACCCCTTGCGCCGGCCGACCCAGCGGGCGCCGCGATCGCGCGGGGCCGGGTGCGGCGGCTGCGGCGCAGGCTGCTGGCGGTTGGGATAGGCGGCGTCACGCTCGCGGCGATGGTCGTTGGGCTCGCCATGATCAAGGGTTTCTGGGCGCCCGACCAGCCGGGCGGCGACGGCCGCGTCACGTTCGAGGCGCTCTACGGGACGGCCGCCGGGGGCGACCCGCCCGCCGACAGGCCCATGCCCATCATCAACATGCCCATGGACGTGCGCCAGGGCACAGCGCTGTGGACGGCCGACGGCCGCCGCATCGTCCTGCCCGGTGCGGAGCAGGTCGTCGAGGTGGTCCGGGTCCCGCAGGGCTGGCTCTACTCCGACGACATCCAGCTGCGCCTGCTCACGGTCGGCGGGCAGACCGTCCAGGTGCGCGACAACGTCGCCGGCTGGACGGTCAGCGACGATGGCGCCAAGGTGGCCAGCGTCTCCGCCAACTCCACCCTGGCGGTGCAGCCCACCGGTGGGGGTAACGTGCAGGCGACGCCCGTGCCGGCGGGCACCAGGCCGGCCGGCTTCGACGGGCCGCGCGTGGTCCTCGGCCGTGAGGGCTATGGCGCCGACACCTGGGAGCCGGGCGGCAAGGCCTATGAGGCGGGCGGTCAGGAGGAACTGGCCGCGGTCTACACCGCCGCCGGAAAGCCGGCCGTCGGGGTGGTGCGCGACGCATCGAAGGCGTGCCTTGTCGAGCTGTCAGCAAGAACAACGGGCTGGCTTGTGGGTACCCGTCTAGGCTGCGCAGATTTGTTGAACAATGCCGCACATGCTGGGCAGCGGCTAAATCGCGCGTCCCGCTCGCCCGATGGGCGCTGGCTGGCCGTGCCGTCGCCGACCGGCGTACACATGATCGACATTGAGGCTTCGCGGCGGGCGGTCGAGTCGAGCGTGATGCTCGATGGGCCACCGGTCTTCGGCTACAGCTGCGTCTCCAGCCCCGATGCGCCCGCGGTCTGGGCCGACTCGGCGACCGTGTTGACGATCAGCAGCGCAAACGGCGTTGTGGCCTGCAATATCAACGGTTCGCGGTTCGCGGTGGCGCTGCCCGCGGGCGTCTCCGATGGCTGGGAGCTGGTGCGCCGGTATGGGGTAACCGGTTAGAGCGGCGCGGACGCGTGCTATACGTCCTGGGTGGACGTCAAGTTGTTCGGCGAGGTCTTTGTCACCCTGCTCGTGATCACCGATCCGCCCGGGATGGTGCCGATCTTCCTGGCGCTGACCGGGAGCATGCCGGCTCGGGAGCGTAACCGCGCGGCATGGAACGCGGTCGTGCTGGCGTTCGGGGTCATCGCTGTCTTCGCCGTCGGCGGGCAGACCATCCTGGCTTACCTGCACATCGACCTGCCCGCGTTGCAGGGCGCGGGCGGGCTGCTGCTTGTGTTGGTGGCGCTGGAGTTGTTGACCGGCAAGACAGAGACGCCCGATCAGAACAAGACGTCCAATGTGGCGCTGGTGCCGCTGGGGACGCCGCTGCTGGCCGGGCCGGGCGCGATCGTGGCCACGATGCTGTTCGTGCAGGGGTCGGGGACGGCGGGCGAGTTCGTGGCGATCGGCGCCGCGATCGTGGCGGTGATGGTCGCTGTGTACCTGGCGTTGCGCTATTCGGGTGTGCTGGTGCGGGTGCTCAGGCCGAGCGGGATCGAGGTGTTGACGCGCATCGCCGGGCTGCTGCTGGCGGCGATCGCCGTGCAGCTGATTGCCGATTCGATCGGCGCCTTCGTTGAGGCGTACACCCGGTCGCACTAGTTCTTCAGGCGACGCCGTGCACTGCCGGGAATTACTGTTTGTCGGACCCTGCTGGCATCATTTCTCTTGTGAGCACTCAGCTGACTTTCGACCTGATGCCGGAGCGGCTGTTTGTCTGCACTCCCAGCAAGCTGGCCAGTTTCGACGACTGTCCGCGAAAATATAGATATTCCTATGTTGACCGTCCGGCGCCGGCGAAGGGCCCGGCCTGGGCGCACAACTCGGTCGGCGCCAGCGTCCACACCGCTTTGCGCAACTGGTGGGATGTGCCGCCTGAGCACCGGGTCAGGGGCAGCGTCGCCAAGCTGTTGCGGGCCACTTGGGTGCGCGAGGGCTACCGCGACGAGGAGCAGGAGCGGGCTGTGTTCGGGCGGGCGCTGGGTTGGCTCCAGTCCTATCTGGACGGTCTGGATCCGGACCACGAACCGGTCGCGGTGGAGCGCACCGTGGCGGCAAAGACCACGGTGCTGGCGCTGAGCGGCCGCGCCGACCGCATCGATCGGCGCGGCGACGAGCTGGTCATCGTCGACTACAAGACCGGCCGCTCCGGGCTTGACTCCGACGATGCCCGCGGCTCGCAGGCCCTTGCGCTGTATGCGTTTGCAACGGAGCGCACGTTCCGCCGCACGTGCCACCGGGTCGAGCTGCACCACCTGCCCACCGGCGCGGTCGCCGCCCACCGCCACACCCCCGAATCCCTTGCGCGCCAAGTGAGCCGGGCCGAGGCGACCGCGGGCGACATCGTGGCGGCGGAGAAGGCGGTGGCCGCGGGCACGCCGCCCGACGAGGCATTTCCCGTGCGGCCCAGCCCTTTCTGCGGCTGGTGCGACTTCAGGCGGGTGTGTCCGGGCGGAGCCGGGGCGCCACAGCGCGCACCGTGGGCGGGCGTCGAGACCATCGCGCCCTGAGCCCGCGGGCAATGCTCAGCGGTCAAGTCGTGGCGGTCAGTCGTGGGCGGCGAGTTCGCGGCAGGCCGGGCACAGACCCCAGTAGGTCACCTCGGCCTCGTCCACCTCGAAGCCGTGTGTCTGGCTCGGATCCAGGCAGGGGGCGGAGCCGACCGCACAGTCCACGTCGGCGATGAGGCCGCAGCCGCGGCAGACGATGTGGTGATGGTTGTCGCCGGTGCGCGCCTCGTAGCGCGCGGGCGAACCGGCGGGCTCGATGCGGCGGGCGAGGCCCGCGCGGGCCAGCGCGCCCAGCACGTCATAGACCGCCTGGGTGGACACCGAGTCGAGCTGGGAGCGGGCCTGGCGGGTGATCTCATCGACCTCGAGGTGGCCGCCCTGCGCCAGGATGTCGAGCACGGCAAGCCGCGGCTTTGTCACGCGCAGGCCATGCGCGCGCAAGAGCTCGACGGAGTGGGGCTCACCTGACACGAATCCATTTCAGCAGGCATCTTGGATTGGTTCAAGAAAAGAGCAAATTGCGTGCTGCGCGACACTCTCACTTTGGAGGCTGGCTGAGATACCTCGATCGGTCTACGCTCACCCCATGATCGACAAGCTACTGGGACTTCCGGCGCACCCTTTGCTGGTGCACGCCGCCGTGGTCTTCGGCCCGCTGCTGGTGGCCGCTGTAATCGCGTACGCGCTTGTGCCACCCGTTCGCAGGTGGAGCGCATGGGCCGTGCTCGGCCTCGGCGTGGCGGCGCCAATCACGCTGTGGCTGGCCAAGCTCTCCGGTGACAAATTCCTTGAGCGCCAGGTAAAGGCGGGCGCCGGGCCGGAGTTCGTGCAGAAGGTTAACGAGCACGCCTCGTTCGGGGAGAGGGCCGCCTGGTACGGCACGGCGCTGGGTGTGGTGGCGATCCTGCTGGTTCTCGTCGTCACGGCCGCGGGCCGCAGGCCGAGCACCACGGGATCGCAGGTCTTGACGTACGGCACGGCCGTGATCGGTATCGTCCTGGCGGCAATCACCGGCTACTACGTCTTCAAGACCGGGCACTCGGGCGCCACGAATGTGTGGGGCAGCTAGAGCACGCGCCAGCAGATCAGCACCACCAGCATGACCAACGCGATCCCGCCGATCGCGAAGGTGAACCGGGCGGCCTCGCGCTCCGCGACGTCAACGGCATCGTCATCGACAGCCGGAAGCTCGCGGGGCAGCGGGGCCGACGCGTGCAGTTCGGGATGCCAGCCCGGCGGTGCGGGCGCATCCGCGGGCGGCCCGCTATAAGCCCCGCTCCGCTCGGTGGACGCCTCGGGGCGACGCCACAGAATGTCACCGTCAGCCATTAAGCTGCCCGCGTGACATACGACGACGATCGGGTTGTCTCCTTTGACGAGGAGATCCTGGTTTTGCCTGACCAGAGCACGGATGACACGGATCCGGGCTGGGGAGAGCGCTCGACGAGCAATGATGATCGCCTGCTTGAGGAGCGGCCGCCGCACTGGGATTGATCATTTCGTGCGTCGTTGATGTGGAACCTGCCGCCGCCGACCCCGTTGCCTTCAGCACCAGCCCAGCATAAAGCCGATACCGGACGAACGCCGTGATATGGGCGCTTAACGCGCGACCCGTCAGGAGGCGGCCGGGGCGGCGCTGGTGCTCGGCTTGGACTCCGCGGGCTTGGCCGGCTTCGACGGGCTGCTGGACGAGGACTCAGACGAGCCGGATGAGGAGCTCGACGAAGAGTCACTTGAGGCGGAGCCTGCCCGCGAGTCGGTGCGGTAGAAGCCGGAACCCTTGAAGACCACGCCGATGCCCGAGAACAGCTTGCGCAGGCGACCCTCGCAGGCGGGGCACTCGGTCAGCGGCTCATCAGCAAACGACTGCACGGCCTCCAGCTGGTGGCCACATGAGGTGCACGCGTACTGATAGGTGGGCACGATCGTCTCCCTAGCACTCTCCGGTTCCGAGTGCCAATAGTGCCCGAACTAGACCTCCAAGCGCAAACCCCGCCGAGGTCAAGGCTCCAGCGCGTACGTGATCCGACGGTCGTGCGGCTCGTGCGGCACGTGCGGGAACAGCTCGCCGGGGTGCAGAAGGGCGATCGACACGGCACCGGGGGATAGGCGGGTGAGAGCTCGGTCATAGCTGCCGCCTCCACGGCCGAGGCGATACCCCTCGGTGTCCGCGGCGAGGGCGGGAACGACGGCGATCCGGGCGGTGCGGATCGCTTCGGGACCAAGGCGCGGGGCGGTTGGCTCGTAGAGGCGGCGTTCGGTGATCGCCAGCGAGTGCGGGCCGGTGTAGGGGGCCCAGTCGAGGTCGAGGTCGGGGAGCACGATGGGCAGCAAGACGGTCGCCGAGGGGAACGCGGTGGCCAGGCGATCGGGCAACGCCGGCCCGCCCGGTTCGGAGGCGAGCGGGAGGTAACAGGCGATCACCGTTTGTGGGTACCCCCTGATGAGGAGAAGGAGCCGCTCGAAGAGTGCGTCGGCAGCGGCAAGGAGCTGCTCGGACGCCATGCCCGCCCGCGCGGTGAGGACCTTGGCTCGCAGCGCTTTCTTCTCCAGGGTGACGCTCATGTCGTGGCCAAGCATCGCACAGCGCCGTGGCTGGCGAGATCGGGCTTTCGCGCACTGCGGAATGGGATTGGCGGCGCGTCGGGCGGCCTGTAGCCACCGAGGCGGGCCCGGGGCCGTTAGTCTCGCGGCATGTCGGAGCGCACCCCCGTACGTGCTGTTAAGGCTGTGATACCCGCCGGAGGTCTCGCAACCCGATTCCTGCCTGCCACCAAAGCGGTGCCCAAAGAGCTGCTCCCGGTCGTCGACCGACCGGTGCTGCAGTACATCGTGGAGGAATGTGCGGCGGCCGGGATACATGACGTCCTTTTGATCACCGGTCGGGGTAAGACCAGCATGGTGGATCACTTCGATCCGCATCCGTATCTAGAGTCGCGCCTGGAGGCGAAGGGCGATCACGCCCGGCTCGCCGCCGTAAGGCGCACATCTGATCTCGCCGAGATCTATACCTGCCGCCAGGGAGAGCCGCTGGGCTTAGGGCACGCGGTGTCCTATGCCGACATGCATGTGGGTGATGCGCCGTTCGTGGTGCTGCTCGGCGACGAGTTCGTCGATGAGGAGCACCCGCTGCTGCCCCAGATGATCGAGTTGCAGTCCCGCACGGGCGGGATCGTCCTGGCCTTCATCGAGGTCCCGGACGACGAGGTGGACCGGTACGGCATCGCGTCCGTATCGGAACCGGAGCCCGAGCTGTCCGATGTGGCGGACGTGGTGCGCGTGACCGGCCTGGTGGAGAAGCCCGACATCGGGCAGGCACCGTCCAACCTGGCGGTGGTGGGCCGCTACGTCCTGCCCGGGAAGATCTTCGAGGCTCTCAAGCAGACCAAGCCCGGAAGCGGTGGGGAGATCCAGCTCACCGACGCCATGGCGACGCTGCTGGCCGAGGGGACGCCGGTGCATGGCATCGTTTACCGGGGGATCCGCTACGACACGGGGATGCCCCTTGGATACCTGCAGGCGGTCGTCCAGCTGGCGGTGAAGCGAGACGATCTGGGTCCCGCCTTCCGCACCTGGCTTGAAGAGTTCGTGAATGGAGGGGCTGGCGCGTGACCGCGACGGTCGGGTCCTTCGAGGCATCGACGCCCGAATCCGAGCTGACGCCGCTCGCCGACTACCTGGGCAGCGTGCTGCGCCGGGTGCGAGCGCTGCCCGCGCTGGATCTGGACCTGACACAGGCGCACGGCAACGTGCTGGCCGAGAACGTCCTTGCACCGCATCCGTATCCGGCCTTCGACCAGGCGGCCATCGACGGGTATGCGGCGAGGTCGGAGGACATAGCGCACGCCGGGCCGGGTCGGCCGGCCCGGCTGAGCGTGGTGGGTGACCTGGCGGCGTCGAGCTGGCGCCCGGCCAGGCTGACGGCGGGGGCATGCTTCTCGGTGGCGGCCGGGGCTCCGCTGCCGGCCGCGGCGGATGTCGTTGTCCCTCCGGAACTGACCGACCAGGGCATGGCGTCGGTCGAGGTGAACCGGGCGGTCAAGCGCGGCTTCGGGATCAGGCGGGCGGGCGAGATCCTGCCCGCCGGTCACGTGCTGGCGCGGGCCGGCGGGACGGTCACCCCGGCGGTGGTGGGAGTGCTCGCCGCGGCGGGGATCGGGCATATCATCGTGCGGCCCTCGCCGCGTGTGGTGATCATCTCGACCGGTGACGAGCTGGTCGAAGCGGGCCGGGTATCGCAGCCCGGCCAGATCGTCGATGTGAACTCGCATGCGCTGACGGCGGCCACGGCGGAGGCGGGCGCGCACGCCTATCGGGTGGGCATCTGCGACGACGATCCGGAGGCGCTGCGCGCCTTGCTCGACGACCAGACCGGGCGTGCCGACCTGATCATCACGACGGGCGGGTCGGGGTCCGGGCCCGGGGACATGGTGCGGCGCATCCTGTCCAGAAGGGACGGCAGCCGCGCCGGCAGCGTCGTTTTCACGGAGGTGTCGCTGGCCCCTTGCGGCACCTTGGGTTTCGGGACGGTCGGGTCCAGTCAGGAGGTGCCGATCGTCTGCCTGCCGGGGGAGCCCGGTGCGGCGCTCATCGGCTTCGAGGTGCTGGCGCGGCCCGTGATCCAGGTACTGTCCGGGGCCGAGCCGGTGTTCCGGCCATCCGTGCGCGGCTATCTCCTTGAGACGGTGTCGTCGCCGGCGGGGTTGCGGGAGTTCCGGCCGGCGGTCGTCGCCGAGCGGCGCGGTGGTGGATACACCGTGCAACCCCTGCCGGGAGGCCCTCGGACGCTGGCGGGCCTCGCGGAGGCCAATGCGCTACTTGTGCTCGGCGAAAGGGTGACCAGTGCGGCCGCCGGTACCACGGTGGACGTTCTTCTGCTAGACAGACGTCGATGAGCGTTGCGGGATACCCGGCCGTGCTGGTGGAGGGCGATATCATCCTGCGCCCCTACCAGCGCACCGACGCTGAACAATGGTCGGAAGTCCGCCGGTACAACGAGAGGTGGCTGCGGCCCTGGGAGGTCATTCCGCCGACCGGCTGGGCGGACAACAACTCGGAGGCGGCGTTCCGCCTGGTGCGGCGATCCTTCCGCGCAGGGGTGCGGGCCGGCGAGTCGATGCCGTTCGCCATCTGCCTCGGCGAGAGGCTGGTCGGCCACATCGGGCTGGGAAACATCGTGCGGCGGGCGTTCTCGTCGGCCTACTGCGGATACTGGGTCGACTCGCGGGTCGCCGGGCGCGGCATCATGCCCACCGCCGTGGCGATGCTTGTCGACCACGCCTTCAACGTGTCCCGGCTTCACCGGGTGGAGATCAATATCAGGCCGGAGAACAAGGCGTCGCGGCGGGTCGTGGAGAAACTCGGGCTGCGCGAGGAGGGCTATCACGCCAATTACATGTTCATTGACGGCGCCTGGCGTGATCATGTTGGCTACGCGGTGACGTGGGAAGACGTGGCGCGCGAGGGCGGGCTTCTGGCCCGCTGGCGGCGGGTTCGTTCGATCTGATCGGTGTGGCGTGCGCTCAATTTCTTGATCACGCACGTAGCCTGCGAACGTGGTTCTCTTTCGGGTCAATTAGTGGGTCTCTATGCCGACTTCGGTGCTCCTAGCCGTGCTTGCCGCCGCCGGGCTCCTGGCGTTGGCTCCCGCACTGGTGCGCCGATATGACGCCACCGAGCGCCTCGTCGCCGAACGGGCGCTCTCCACGGCCCGGGTCCTGAACCGCAACCGTCGGCGCCGCAGCATCCCCGGCCGCCGGCCGGTCAACCCGCCCCCATGGATGGCCCCGCCTCCCCGGTTGCGTGTTGTTGATCATTTGGTACCGGCGAGGGTCCAGCGCGTCCGGCAGAGACCCAGCGTTTACCGCCGCCGCCAGGTGCTTGCAGCCTTGATACTGCTCAACCTTGTGCAGCTGGTCGGGGTGCTCACCGTCGGCCCCGGCTTCTGGGTCAGCCTCACCGTGACCGGCGCCATGCTGATCCTCTACCTCGGCCACCTTCGGGGCCAGGCGCTGCGCTTGGCTCGCCGCCGCCGCGCCGAAGCACGCCAAGCCGAGTGGCTGGCTCAGCAGCAGGCGCTCGTGCGCGAAGCTCAGCGCCGCCGCGCCGAGGCCCGCCGCCAAGCCGCGCGGCTGCTCGAAGAGGAGCTGCTGCGCGCCCAGGAGGCCTTGCGCCAACTCGCCGAGCGGGCCGCCGCGGCCGCCGCCGCCGAGCAGGGCAAGCGGGTCGCGACCATCTCATACCGGCCCACGGCACGGGTGCGGGGACGCGCATATGAGGTAGGTCCCGCGGCCTGATTTCGGTGTGCTAACGTTGTCCGGTCCATCTGGGGATGTGGCGCAGTCCGGTAGCGCACCTCGTTCGCATCGAGGGGGCCAGGGGTTCAAATCCCCTCATCTCCACCAGAGAAATTGCAGGTAAGAGGCTGTGATCGCGTTTGCGAACGCAGCCTCTTACCTTTCCGTGTCCGAATTCGGGAGCGGATTGGGAGCGGAGGGCGGGTTACGACGGTCCAGCAGTGCCCGGGTGGGCGCCGAGAAGGGTGTCTAAAATGCCGACTGCGGAACGCGGGGCGAGCTTGACCCGTTCCGTAAGTGAGGTCTCCCAGAGGTTTTGCAAGGCCGCTACGAGGTCTGCGCGCATGCGTGGGCTCACGTGGCTGTAGACACCTCGCATTCCGGGTATCTCGTGGCCCATGCGCTCGGATTGCAGGACATAGGCGGTGTTCACTTCATCCATCCAGGTTTGGTGGCCATGACGAAGCCCGTGAGGCGTCAAGCCAGTGAGCACAGGCGTCCAGGATGCCAATGGTGTGTCGTCGGGGATACGTGGACGGCCGCGCCCGTGGGGCGGGTCGTAAGACGTGCCGGGCACTGCCGGCGGCCAAGGCGGTAACGGCTTGCCAGGTGAGGGATGGCTCAGGTCAACAAGGACGGGCATCTTCGCCCGCGTGCTGCTGCTGTGCCTGGCCGGATACCACCCATCCGCTGCCGGTCGAATAACACGTTCGCTGTAGTTTGACCGGCGGAAGTGCCCACCCTTCGGACCGAGAAAGACGTACTCGTCTCCTGGGCACCAGGGAATCGTGTCATTACCTGCGGGGTTGTTACGGCAAGTGCATTTGCGGGCCACTGTGGCATCCAAGTGCCGAGCTAGAAGGGCTTG
>Ga0075421_100003773_pt1 | contig 18200 bp, 17 predicted proteins | sample SoiMetdeltSBSDD5_FD_75292 | JGI IMG/M metagenome (GOLD analysis project Ga0075421, IMG submission 75292) | Bulk soil microbial communities from a Populus tree surrounding site in Tennessee, USA - Soil MetaG P. deltoides SBSDD5 | ecosystem: Environmental > Terrestrial > Soil > Tree plantation...
CGGTCGATGTTTTCGCGTGCGGCGGACTTGTCCTTCGATTCGACCAATAGCCGGTTGTAGTGATATATGGCAGTGAAGTAGGCGGGTGAGGATGGGGGCACGGCGCGGGCGGCTTCGAGAAGGCCGGAGGAGGACGCAGTGGCTGCGTTGGCATGAGTGAGCGCGGCGATCAGCCAGGGAAGCGAGCGCGTGCGCCGCCAGCGTTCGAGCGCGATGCGGCCGGATGCGGGCATGGAGCCTTGGAGGTGGAAGATCCACGTGGAGAGCTCGTTGTCAGCAAAAGGCGCGGGATCGGCGGGCTTGTCCGTTCGGTCGCCTTCGTAGGCGGGATTAGGGTCTGCACCTGCGATGAAGTGGTCGTAGAGCTGGTTGTAATTCCAGAGCGCATCGCGCAGACCGTTGCCCTGCGCACGGCGGGAGAGCAGGCGGCCGAGGCGATGGAAGTACTCGAGGTCGTCTTGCACCACTCCGTGCCGGTCCAGAAGATTGGCGGTGATGGAGTGGATGGAGGCGAGTTTGGGATCGGCTAGGATAGCCTTCGCCGCTGCCGGGAGTGTGGGGCCGGCCTCGCCGGTGCGAACGCTCGTGCGCAAGACCAGGTAGTTCGAGATGGTGGCCCAGGGAGAGGTCGAATCGCCTGCGATCTCCGCAAACCGGCGGCGGGCTTCGGCCGAGTTGCCGGAATAGAAGTGCGCCGCGGCAATCTGATAAGCACGGTCGGCCTGGATGATCTGTGGCAGGCCCGCAGCCACAGGCGAGGGGATGGCCTTTCCCGGTTCGCTGCAGTTCACAAACACGGCATTCTGGCCTGAGGTCCACTCGCGCACTGCTGCACTCGAGATACCGAAGCGGCGGCTACGGTCTTCGAGCGTGTAGACGGCGTTGCGGTAGGCATCTTCGGCGCAGTTGAGGACGAACGAATTCGTTTTCTCGTCGAAAGCAAACTTGCCCTCGGTTGTGAGGGGGATGGGAGGATGCGAGATGCCGGGAACGCGGGCGCGGGCAGTGCGCCAGCGGGCGACCCAGTCGGTGCCGATCCGGTCCCACCATTGAGTATCGCGGTCCTTGTAGTAGTCCCTGGCCTGGTCGCGTTCGGCGCCGTCGAGACCGATGCCGGCTAAGTGGCGGTAACTGAGAACTAAATACGAGCGGGCCCACGTGGGCTGGATCACGCCTAAGTTTCCATCGATGAACTTGCTGCGTGGAAGATCAGGGTGGCGCTTGTAGTGGAAGACGGCGACGGCAAAGACCGGGGCGCAGGCCTCGGCGATGCGCCAGGCAAGGACAGGAATCAGAAGGAGTGTGGCGGCGATGACGGCGCGACGTTTCATCGGACGGAATTCCGCTGAAATGTATATACGCGTTTTACCGAGGCAGGAAGGCGCACGGATGGTTCATCCACACTGACACCGGCGCTGGATTGGCAGGCGGGAAAGGCCAGCGGCGGCTCGATCTTCTGCCGTCCCATGCGGAAGAACATGGGTACGATTTCGTCGACGGGAAGGCCCGACATCCAGGAGTTGGCGCCGCACCAGGAGGCTAGCGCGGTAATGGAAAGAAAGATGTCGGGGCCAATGGCGCGGCGGACATCGCCAACCAGGGCCTTGTAGAAAGGCCAAGCGGATTCGGGAGCATCGAAGTCGATCTGGAGAGCCTGGGTACGAGTGAGCGCTGGAACTTCGGCGATTCTGCGCGCAAGTTCGTCGCGCTGGGCAGCGTTGAATTTGGCCTCGTTGTGATCGATGCGTACGACAGCCATGCGGTAAGTGTTCGGCGGCAAAACTAGCGGCGCGCGGCGCGGGCGCGCGACCACCGGATTCGTCCCGCCCAGGAAGAAGCTGTAGGCGAGGAACGCAGCGCCGGCGTTGGATGGTTTTACCTGCTCCGTGGCTTGGTAGGTTTGTAGCCAGTACCAGTTCATCTGAGGGGGAGGCGGGGCGGCGGCGAGGAGCAGTGCGAGGGCGGCAATCATGGGGTGACGTCCACGTCGAATAACGCGGTTTCGATGGTGCCTCCGTGCTTCATCTGGACGATTATTCGGTACGGGCCGGGTTTGGGGAAGCCGTAGGGGAAGCTAATCTCGGGCGGGATGGCGCCCATGTGGTGGAGCGAATGGGGATTCGCTTTGGCCTCGGCGGTGAGAGCGAGTGAGGCCATCGGTACGGAACCGCCGGGATGGACGTGAGCGAACACGCTTCGGTCGAGGCGGATAAAGGCGGCATGACCGGGCATGCCCATGTACAGTTCCATGTCAGGCGAAGGTTCGCCGTTGGCTTCCACCAGGCGGAAGCGGAACTGGGTGGGCTTGCCCACGCGATAGGTGGGTTCACGGTCAAAGACGATGCGAGCGGCGTTGGGCGTTGGGCCGGCGGCGTCATCGCCGGAGAGCGGCGTACCTGGAAGATCGTTGGCCAGCGTGAATTCCGTGGTCACTGTTTCGGGGAATCCGTTTTCGTGCACGAGATCACCGAAGAGGGCGTAGCGGCCGGCAGGCATCGGTGGAAGGGCGTGATCGAAAACACCAGGGCCAGTCATCTCCGGATGGAGGTGCCAGGCACGATCCATTTCGGGAAGTCTGAGGACGTAGAGATGCATGAGGTGGCCGTGGTCGGGGAGGAAGTCGTCGGTCTTGCGTGTCACGAGCCAACCCGGGTCGCTTAGTTCGAGGCGCAGACGGCCGTTGCCGATTGCGGCCGCGGCGTTGAGGGGCCTATAAATGTAGCGGTCGTAGGTGTTGGCTTCAGCGGTCCACCAGAGGTTGCCCAGATAGAGCGCCGCGACGACAATGACGGAGGCGATGGCCATGGTACGGCGGCCACGGCGAAGGAACGACGCGCCGGGTTCAATGCCGGGACTGAGTTGAGCTTCACGTGCGGCAGCGCCTGCGATGCTGACGACTCCAATGGCGAGGATGAAGCCGAGGATGGCGAGTGCGATGCCGAGCGGTGCATCCATGCGTTTGGTAGATTGCGCGACGGCCGGAACGGGGACGCTCAACTTCCCTGCCCCACGCGCGCCATCCACGGCGATGCGCACCTGCCAGGAACCGGATGTCATCATCCACAGCGTGCCGGAAAAGAATTGCGGATCGTCCTTGGAGCGACGGGCGATATCGGGAGTGGGAGCGAATTTCGCGCCGTCGCCGGTGAGGGGAGTAGGCGTAAGGCGAAGTTCGCGAACGTCGGGGGCGGAGGTACGAATTTCGATGTCCGCCGTACCGGGAATGACTGTGGGCGGCCGTATAGTGACGAACAGCGGGTAGGGTCCGGCGCTGCCTTCGAAGAAAACGTCTGGGCTGCCAATATGGGCGTGCGCGGCGGTTGCAAGGAGGAGGAGGGCGAACCTGCGCATCAGCGCTTGACCCTTTTAAGAAAATCGCCGCGGTACAGGCCTAGCCACGAGGTAATGATGGCGGCGGCAAGGGCGATCGCCATGCCAGTCCAGAACTGCTCCGGTGTCTTCTCGACGGGATAGTAAAGGTCGCGTAAGGAGTAACTGGTGGGGCGGGTGTTGTAGTCGAAATTATTCCCATAGAACACCCAGTTCTTGGAGTAGCGAGAATTGAGGAACATGCTGAACGGCCATTGCACGGCAATCAGGCCGCCAAGGAAGAGGGCGCCGGCGATGGCCGCCAATTTCAGCTTTGGCCACACAACGGTGCGCGCAAATAGTAAGTCAAGCAGGAAGCCCGGAACGATCATCCAGAAGGGGAAGTTGGAAGGAACGAAGTGGGTGACTGGGTAGTAGACGGGGCCAAGTTTCGGTTCGGCGGGAAAGAGAGGAAGGATATAGTTCATTGCCGACCAAAACAGCATGTAGACGGCGCAGATTTCCGTGCAAGCCCACCGGCGCCCGGCGGCGCGGGCGAGCGAGACCAGGAAGAAGGGGATGGCGATGCAGATGTTGCGGTAGAAGAGAGCCGAATGCTGGATGACGCGCGGCGAGGACTCCATGATGAAGGTGAAGACGTTCACCACCGTCATACCTGCCACATAGAGATAGAGCCACTCGAGCTTGCGGCGGTCGCCTCCTTCGGCTCGATTCATACGGCCGAGTACAAGCAGGACGGTGCCGAGCATGACACCGAACATGCCCAGCGCCAGGACGGTGTGCGGCGGCGAGATGATACGGACGTCGAGGCCATAGGCATTGTGCCACCAGTCGTCGAACGGCGCCGAAGTGAGCATGGCGATTCCTCCCCAGGCGCCGATAAAGGCGCCAAGCGGCCCGCGGAAGCCCCACATACGGACGCTCGAATCGCGCAGCGGATGATTGCGCTGGAAAGTGGTGGCGAGGATGAGATAGCCGCAAGATATGCCGGCCAGCACTCCGCACATATAGATCATGATGTGAGCGGGCGTGAGAAAGCTGTCGCGGCCGATGGTGCGATGCCACGAAATATCCCAATGGATGCCGACCATGGAACAGGTGATCGCGGCAACGGCGCACCAGAGATACCAGGGCACAATGCGCGCTTCGGCGGCTTCGTGAAATGTGACGTGCGGCAGAGTTGTCGCGGCTTGTGCCATGTGAAAAGGAGTTCCTTTATGATGGTAGCTCCGCGAAAGGAGATGCATGTTTTCAAAGGTGCTGCGGCGCACGCACATGTACCTGGCTTTGTTCCTGGCGCCGTGGGTAGCAATGTATGCCGTGAGCACGATGGTGATGAATCATCGCGGACTGTTCGTCGGGATGTATGGGCGTGGTCCAGCGCCGTTTGAGAAGATTCGCGAGGTGACTTATCCAGGTGAGTTCGCGGACGGAACGAGTTCGGAGGCGATGACCGAGGCGATTCTGCGCAACGTCGGCTTGGAAGGCGCTCACAACTCGCCGATGCCAAGGCCGGATGGAACGCTGGTTTTCCAGCGCCAGGACATTCTTCGGCCCTACCGAATCACCTATACGCCGCCAGCGGGAACTGAGGCGGGGAAGGTGCTTGTTGAGCGGGCGCGATTCCAATGGAATTCGTTCATGGGAACGATTCACAGGCGGCGCGGATATCAGCAGCCGTATGCACTGGATGATGCGTGGGGGTTCATCGTGGATCTGTTCATCGTGGCGACGGTGGTGTGGGCGCTGTCGGGTTTGTGGATGTGGTGGGAGATGAAGGTGACGCGGAAGTGGGGGGCAGTTTCGCTGGGGGCCGGCGCAGCGCTGTTCGCGTTCTTCCTGGTGCGGCTATGAACTTCCCGCACTTCAATCGAAGGCTTCACTTGTATTTGAGCTTGGGGCTGCTGCCATGGGTGTTGATGTATGGCATAAGCAGTTACTTTTTTGCGCATCCGGAATTGGGAAGAGCGTGGTATGGCGAGAGGATGAGGTGGACACAACGGGCCTTCATCGCCGGCGTTCCCAATCCGGAGCGGCACATTCCCGCGGCCGGCGCACCGCCTGAGGAGATGCGCGAGTTTGCGAAAGGCGTACTCGCCTCCGCCGGGTTGCGCGACCTGGCTGATTCAGCCAGCTTCGGCGCGTACCGCACTGGGCCGAAACAAATCAACGTATATGTCTATCGTTTTCTGGGATCGACGCAGATTCGCTTTAACACGGACACGCAGAACGCCGTGGTGGAGGAGAGTACCTTCCGCTGGGATCACTTCTTCACGGGAATGCATTCGCGTGGTGGGTTTGAGCAGGACGGTTTCTGGCAATATGCCTGGGCCGTGGTCGTCGACGTCGCGAGCCTTGGCTTCCTGTTGTGGGTGGCGACGGGCCTGTATATGTGGTGGACTCTTGGAGCACGGACAGCGCGGGCCTGGGGGTGGGTGGCATTGCTCGGCGGAGTGATCAGCTTTGTTGTGTTCCTGATGAAACTGTAAGGGCCGCGCACGGTATCCGAAGACGGCAAGCGAAGCCATTCCGTTGGATGCGCGTACGGTCGCGTCAATGGCAGAAGGCTTAGAGTTGGTTTCGCAGGAGGAGTTCCGCATCGGGTTGTCACATCGATGGGAGGACTACGCCAGTTACATGATGACCGAGACCTATTTCGCGGCGGCGATGCGGCGCGGTGAAGCACACTGCCGGTTGTATTCGGCGCCGGTGATCGGGAAGTGATCTTCCCTGGCTACTGGATGGCGCTGCAACGCGATCAGCAATAGGCGCAAACGGTAACCTCTTCGCCATCGAACTTGCGGAAGTGGAATCCCGCGAAATCCTCCGTGTACGTGGACGCGATGTCACGAAGTAAGTGGATGGCCACCTGCTCACCGAGCTTCATGCCTTCGACCATATCGCTTCGAAAGTGGATGCCCGCTGCGTTACGGGCGGTGCCGATGTTGGAGGCGAGTTTGTTCAATTCGCCCCCGATTGTCAAGGGCGGGCCTTCGTAGGGATAGAGGAAGTTACCATCCGTTGTGACTGGTTTGGGAATGACAAAGTCCTCGTTGAAGTACGCCTTCATCATCGTGACCAGGCAACCCGCGACCGTGGCATGTCCCGACGGATATGCGGAGTGGCCGGGACTCCCTTCGGGAAAGGCTTGCGGCAACAGGTAGGAGCCGTGAATGGCCGCGGACTCACGGACGGCCTCCGACTGCAGCAACTCCGTGTGGAGCGGATAGACAGCCTTTTGGGCAAGGTGCATGTTGAGGCGGCACGCGATTGCTTCGGGGCGGGCCCGGCGATGGACTTGCCATTTCTGGTACCACGCGGCAAGGTAGGCGGGACGGGCGGCGCGGCCGATCCAGTCCAAGAGATCGGGAGGTCCGAAATTGATGTAACCCTCCTGCGTCTTGTTCCACCGGTAGAAGTTCCAGTCGTTCAATGCTTCCGGGCCGAACTCGATTCCAATGAGAGCGGCATTCGCATAGGGGACATAGCTGACGTCGAGCCACACATAGGTAGCCAAGTCCCGCAGGCACTTGATGTAGCTGGTGACTGGCGCGTAGCGAGGCGGTTCACCTTTGGTGATGGCGTTCTGTGTCTGAAGGTACGAGTCCATCTGAGTAAGGTGATTGGTAGCCACGGAGAAGACCTTCATCTTTTGGGAAAACGTAATGTTGCGCTGATTGACGTCTTTCAGCAGAAACTGTGAAACGAACGGTCCGTTCAGATCGCCGGCGGGAAATCCCCGAAACAGAGTGCCGGGAGTGACACTGCCGGCCACCTTCGGTCCGTGAAAATCCGCGAGACGGCTCAGTTCGCCGGCGGCGCGGCGAACATCAGGATCGATCGAGTAGTTGGCGAAGTTGACGTCGCGCAGATTGGACATCCAGAACAACTCCACCATCTCGCCCGCAAGTTCCGCGGAATCGAAGCGTGGCGCGGGCGGAATTCGTAACTGGGAAGCGTCGACGCCCATCATTTGGTAGCTATGGCTCGCTTGCGGGGTTTTGAATCGGAACGGCCCGCCCATCTGAATGGCTTCGTATAGCTTTGGGTCGCCAGAGTCGGTGGCCGCGCGAAGACTGGCGTACGACGCGGCATCCACTTCTCCCAGGCCATTGTGGCGAAGTAACTTTGAGTAAGTTGCAACTTTATTGGAGTAGCGCTCCTCATCTCCGTTGGAAGCGTGGGCCGCGGCCGGCATATCCAGGTAATAGTGGGCGAGACGAAGGCGCATGTCACGGGATCGCGTTTTGCGCGCGGATTCATCGTTCGTGTCGCCAACCGCCGCCCGGCCGCGAGGCAGCGTTCCAGAAAGCCCGGCGGCCGCGCCCACCATGGCCAGAGTGCTGAAGAAACCACGGCGGGAACGGAATTTGCGCTTCATGGGTGGATGATACACTGGCCACCAATGAGACTGCGAAGTCTTTTAGGGGATGGCCGCATCCGCACTGGAATTTCCGAGAAAGATGGAGTGAGAACTAATGGACTACAGCGCAAAGTCAACAGTGGATGAGATCCGTGAACGCTTCGACTCCGACGTCGAGCGATTCAGCAACTTGGAGGTTGGACAGGTGGCAGCGATGGATTCGCGGCTTATGCTCGATCTGCTTGCCGATACCTGCGCGGCGATGAGGCCAACTGCGGAGTCGTTGCTGGATATTGGCTGCGGAGCGGGCAACTACAGCTTACGGCTACTCGATTCGCTTCCGAACGTGCGACAGGTGGCCTTGATGGATTTGAGCGAACCTATGCTCGATCGGGCACGCCAGCGCCTCCTGAGCGCGCGTCCGGCATTGCAATTGGAGACTATGCAGTCCGATGTGCGCGAAAGCGACCTGGGCCGTGAGCGATTCGATTTCGCCGTGGCGGCCGCCGTGTTTCACCATCTTCGCGGCGAGGGCGAATGGCGAATGGTTTTTCGCAAGGTTCATGATGCGTTGAAGCCCGGCGGAGCGCTGTGGATTGTGGACATGGTGGAGCACTGGCAGGAACAGGTGCAACAAGTTGCTTGGAGCCGCTACGGATCGTATCTTTCGAGCCTGCGCGATGAGGCCTATCGCGACCACGTGTTTGCCTACATCGCCAAGGAAGATACGCCGCGGCCATTGGTGTGGCAGCTGGACCGTCTCCGCGAGTCGGGTTTCGGACAGGTCGACGTCCTCCATAAAAACGGTCCGTTTGCACTCTATGGGGCCTATAAAGTATGAGCGCTGCACAGGCGCGGATCATTCCAGCGGGCGAGCAGGATGTGCCGCTCATTCTGGAGATGATTCACGCGTTGGCCGAGTATGAGCGGCTTTCGCACGAAGTTGTAGCGACGGAAGAAATGCTGCGCGAGAGCTTGTTTGGACCGAAGCCGGCGGCCGAGGTTGTCTTCGCCTATGACGGTCAGGAATGTGTGGGGTTCGCCGTGTATTTCTCGACCTACTCTACATTCCTGGCGCAGTCGGGAATTTATTTGGAAGACCTTTATGTGAAGCCGGAGGCGCGAGGCAAGGGTATGGGATTTGCGTTGTTGCGGCACCTGGCGAAAGTGGCGAAGTCGCGAAACTGCGGGCGGCTGGAGTGGTCTGTGTTGAATTGGAATGAACCGTCCATTCAGTTCTATAAGAAGCTTGGCGCGGTTCCGATGGACGAGTGGACGAAGTACCAACTTGCGGGGGAAGCGTTGGGGCGATTGACGGAAGAGGACTGAGCGGATGACTGGTAGCCGCGAAATACTGCAGGTTGTTTGAATAGCAGTTTACACTGACACTCAGTGACCGTAGAACATTCTTCACAAAAAGCCGGGCTGGGCCTGCTCACACTGGGCGCGCTAGGCGTGGTGTTTGGCGACATTGGCACCAGCCCGCTGTACACGCTGAAGGAGTGCCTCCACGCGAGCGGAGGAGCGCATGCGACCGAAGCCGACTTATACGGAATCCTTTCGCTCATCTTCTGGTCCATAACGCTCGTGGTGACGGTAAAGTACCTCACCTTCATTCTGCGCGCCGACAACAAAGGCGAGGGTGGAATCTTCGCATTGCTTGCTCTTGTACCGGAAGAATTGCGCACAGCCCGGCCCGGCCACATCTCCGCAGTGGCGGTTTTCGCCGCGATGGGGGCCGCGCTGCTTTACGGCGATGGGCTGATCACGCCGGCGATTTCCGTGCTTGGCGCCGTAGAAGGATTGGCCGTGGCCGAGCCGGCCTGGGCCACCTACATTGTCCCGCTCAGTTGCGTGATTCTGATTGGATTGTTCGCGATTCAATCGCGGGGAACAGGCACGGTCGGTTTTTTATTCGGCCCCATCATGTTGATTTGGTTCCTCACGCTGGGCGTATTGGGAATCTATCATCTCGCCTTCAATCCGGAAATTCTGACTGCCGTTTCACCGCACCATGCCGTCGGATACTTCAGCCGCCACGGGTGGCCCGGATTGCACATTCTGTCTTCGGTCGTGCTGGCCGTTACGGGCGGTGAAGCGCTTTACGCCGATATGGGACATTTTGGCGTGAAACCGATCAGGACGGCATGGCTATGGATCGTGTTCCCCTGCCTGATTCTCGGTTACTTCGGCCAGGGCGCGCACGTGTTGCGAAATCCGGAGTCGGCTGCGAATCCGCTGTTCGCAATGGTGCCGCAAGGTCCTGCGACCATCGCACTCGTGATTCTTTCGAGCATGGCAGCGGTGATCGCGTCGCAGGCGCTGATTTCCGGATCGTTTTCGCTCACGCGCCAGGCTGTGCAATTAGGATTTTTTCCCAGGTTTGACGTCCGGCACACTGCCCACGAAATGGAAGGGCAGATCTACATTCCACGAATCAACTATTTCCTGGGCATTGGATGCGTCCTGCTGGTGTTGATATTCCGTGAGTCGACCAGGCTGGCGGCCGCCTATGGCATCGCGGTTTCGGGCACCATGGCGATCACCTCGGTCATATTCTTTCTGGTCGCGCGCAAGTCGTGGAATTGGGGACTGGGCAAGGCGCTTGCCGTCCTGGCCGGATTTCTGGCTCTCGATCTTCCGTTCCTCGCGGCAAACCTGGGCAAATTCAAAGATGGGGGTTATGTACCGATCCTCATTGGCGGCGTCGTCCTGGGAATCATGGTGATTTGGAATCGCGGACGCTCCCTGATGGCACACAGGACGCGTATGAGATTCGCGTCGTGGGCAGCGGCAGAAGCGCGCGTGAATCAGCGGTTGGCGGCGCGAGTTCCGGGTACTGCGGTGTTCATGAATTCGAATGCCGACATGTTGCCGTGGCCGCTTGTGCGGCATGTGGAGCGAAGCCGTGCATTGCAGGAAACAGTCGTACTTTTAACCGTGAAGATCTCTGGAGCGCCCACGGTTCCGGAAGAGGAGCGGTACACGTGGGAACTGCTCCCAAACGGGTTCCACCGCATTGTGATGCATTTCGGATTTATGGAAGAGCCGAAACTGCTCCCAGTGATCGAGCGGGCAATCGCGGCAAATAAGATTTCTTTTCCCGAAGACGAAGTTACTTACTACGTTGGGCGCGAAAACCTAATTGCGTCCGCAAAAGGCCAGATGGGAGTCGTTACCGAGACCATCTTTGCCTTTCTTCATAGAAACGCCGTGCCAGTGGATCGATTCTTCGGGCTTCCGCCGCGGCAAGTAATGGAATTGGGGACGCAGATGGATTTGTAGTCAATACAGCGGCGGCTCGCCTTCAGGACGTGTTTTCCAGCGGCGGTGCATCCACAGCCATTCTCCCGGATAGGCACGAATGACCTCTTCGAGTTGGGCATGAATTCGTCGCGTGTCGGCGCCGGCGTCGCCTGAAGCATGGAACGGCGGATAGAACCTCAGGATGTAGCGGTTCTCCTCGGATGACCAAATTGCAAAACCGGGAATTATGGCGGCCCCTGAATGTGCCGCGACTTTTGCGAAGCCCGGCGAGACGCAAGCGAGAATACCAAAGAAGGGAACAAAAATCCCTTCCGCCGCGGCTACGTTTTGATCGATCAGGATGCCAACGGCTTCATTGCTCGATAAAGCGCGAAGGATCCCGCGGGCATAATCGCGCTTTTCAATGACGCGGTTGCCGGAGAGGGCGCGCAGGCGCGTCGCCTCCGCATCGAGAAGTGGATTGTCGAGCGCGCGCACGACCACATGCATGGGTTCCGTGAGCAGGCCATGTGCGAAAGCGCTCAGCTCCCAGTTTCCTAAATGAGCGGTGGCGAACAGAACCCCCCGGCCGTGCGATTTGGCGGCATGGAAGTGCTCCAGGCCATCGTAGCGAATCCAAGATGAAATGTTTTGGCGGTTGATGGAGGGCATGCGAGCAAGCGTGACGAGAAGCCGCGCCAGCGAACAGAAACTCGCGCTCACAACGCGCCAGCGAGCCGTCTCGTCGAGATCGGGCAGGGCGAGGACAACGTTGCGCTGCGCGATGCGGCGAAGCCTGGGGATGAATAAATCGAGGATCCACACGTAGAAACGCGCAAGAGAGAAAGCAAACGAGCGAGGACCGATTCGTAAGGTCCCCAGCAGCGCGCGCACAAGGGTCCATTCGAGCCGGTTGCGGAAAGAGCTGCGCTGCTTCACAAAGGGGTGAGTTTACTCGATCCAACCGCCGCCGAGCACGAGCTCGCCTGAATAGAAGACCGCAGCCTGGCCAGGCGTGACGGCGCGCTGCGGTTCATCGAAGCGGACTTCCATGCGAGAATCACCCAACGGTTGAAGGGTAGCCGGGGCAGGCAGATGCTTGTTCCGGATGCGCACGTTGGAGCGCACCGGACTCGATGGCGGCGCAATCGAGATCCAATTGACCTCTTTCACTTGGAATGTGGCGCGAAGGAGCTCGTCATTTGATCCCACTTTTACCCGTTGCGTGGCCGGATCGGTCGAGATGACGTACAGAGGCTCGCCGGCGGCGACGCCCAGCCCTTTGCGTTGGCCGACCGTAAAGTGATGAACACCGGAATGGCGTGCAAGGACGCGGCCGTCACTGGTTACCACCTCTCCTTCAACCTGGGGCGCCGACTCGCCCTGCTCCTTCAGGTAGGCGTCGAGGAAGGCGGCGTAGTCGCCATTTGGGACGAAACAGATCTCCTGGGAATCGTTCTTTTCGGCAGTGGGCACGGCGAGTTCGCGAGCCAATTCGCGAACGTCGGGCTTCTTCATCTCGCCCAATGGAAAGAGCGTGCGCGAAAGCTGATCCTGCGTTAGGCCCCAGAGGAAATAGGTCTGGTCCTTGGCGGGATCGGCAGCGCGAAGCAGTTGCCAACGCGAGGTCGCTTCATCATAGGCAATGCGGGCGTAGTGGCCAGTAGCCACCCGCCGCGCGCCAACGCCTTCTGCCATATCGAGAAACTGGTCGAACTTAACGAAGTTATTACAGAGCGTGCATGGGATGGGCGTGCGTCCGGCCAGGTACTCGGCCACGAACGGGCGCACCACCTGCTGCTCGAAACGATCCTCAAAGTTCACGACGTAATAAGGGATGCCAAGTTGGTTGGCAACCCAGCGCGCATCATAGACATCGTCGAGCGAACAACACCGCCCGGTTGCGCCCTCAACGGCGATTTCGGGCAGCCGGCGCTGATTCCATAACTGCATGGTCATACCGACGATTGGATGTCCGTCGCGACGCAGCATGGCGGCGACAGTGGACGAGTCGACGCCACCGGACATGGCGACCGCGATGAGATCGCGGCTCATTGCGTCACCTCGGAGTAAGTGGGTGATAACTTGCGCAGGTGTGTCACACATGCGGTGACGGCATCGACGAGTAAGTCAACCTGTTCCGCGGTATTGTCGAGGCCGAGTGAAAAGCGAATGCTGGATCGTGCCTGCTCGGGTGTGAGACCCATGGCCAGTAGCACGTGCGATGGCTCCACGGAGCCGCTCGAACAGGCCGCACCAGTAGAGACGGCGAAGCCGCGAAGATCGAGCGCAATGACGAGGGACTCGGCGGAGATGCCTTCGAAGCGAATGTTTGTAGTGTTTGGAAGTCGCGGGCTTTGGCCGGCATTGACGTGGGCGTCTTGCACGTGGGTGAGGATGCCCTGCTCCAGGCGGTCGCGGAGGTCGCCCAGACCGGGACGCGGCAGTGTGACCGCCGCTCCCATGGCCGCGGCAAGTGTGACGGATTCTGTTCCGGCGCGCCGGCTGCGCTCCTGCCGTCCCCCGAAGAGGATCGCCGCGAGTTTCACACCTGGGCGAACATAGAGGGCGCCACAGCCCTTAGGAGCATTCAGCTTGTGGGCGCTGACCGAATACAGGTCAATGTTTGACGACGAAAGAGAAAAGCGGAGTTTCCCCGCCGCCTGGACGCCGTCGGAATGGAATAGCACGCCGGCTTCCCGCGCGATAGCGGCGAGGGTGGCGACATCGTGCACGGCGCCTGTTTCGTTATTGGCGTGCATGACGCTGGCGAGCACGGTTTCCGCCTGTAGCTGGCGGCGGAAAATGTCGGGATCGATCAGACCGTGCCGATTGGGTTGGAGGTAGGTGACTGCCACACCTTCCCGCTCCAATTGAGCGCACGCCTCAATTACGGCTGGGTGTTCGACGGCCGTCGTGAGGACATGCTTGCGAGGACGCGCGTCGTTGCGGACCGCGCCGAAGATAGCGAGATTCGCGGCCTCGGTGCCGCCGCTCGTAAAGACGATGTCCTTCGGTCCGCAGCCCAGAAATGCCGCCACATTCGCACGCGCCTGCTCGTAGAGTTGACGGGCGCGTTGGCCGTCCTGATGTATGGACGATGGGTTGGCCCATGCCTCGTCGACCGCACGCAACAGGGCTTCACGCACGGCAGGTGCGATGGGTGTGGTCGCGTTATGATCGAAATAATACCGGTTCACGCGCAGGCCTGTCCTTGCGAAGGCTTCACTTATATTGTAATGCCCATCATCACGCTCACTACGGACTTTGGATTGTCGGACCACTATGTCGGGGTCATGAAGGGGGTGATTCTAACGATTGCGCCAAGGGCAACTGTGGTGGACATCACGCACGATGTGCCTCCCTATTCGGTGAGTGAGGGCGCATTCCAGGTGAGCGAAGCCTGGCCGCACTTTCCCAAGAAAACGGTGCACGTCGTGGTCGTGGATCCGGGCGTGGGCAGCGAACGGCGGCCAATTCTCGTGGAAGCCGGCGGCCATTATTTCGTGGGACCGGACAACGGTGTCTTGGCGCTCGTTTACGGAGGTACCAAGGCGCCGGGCAAATCAAAGGTCCGGCATATCACGAACAAAAAGCTGTTTGGAAAGCAGATGAGTTCTACGTTCCACGGACGGGATGTGTTTGCCCGGGTTGCCGCGCATCTGGCAAAGGGGTCGAAGCCGGCGCTGGTGGGACCTCTGATCGAAGACTATCTGCGTCCGCGCGCGGAGAAGCCGGTTCGAACGGGACATCGCGTCTGGCAAGGAGTGGTTCTGCGCATCGACAGATTCGGCAATCTCATTACTAACTTCTTGGTAAGTGAGTTTCCGGCAGTATTAGAAAGGCCGTTTGTTCTGATTCCCGGGGTTGCGCGCGTGGAAAAGCTCATTGGGCACTATGGCGAGGCCGGCGTGGGGGAGACGGCGGCGATCGTGGGAAGCTCGGGGTATCTGGAAGTAGTGGCCAATCAGGCGTCTGCGGCAAAGATCCTCGGTGTCGGTGCCGGCGCGCCGGTCGAGTTGTCTCTTTATTAACGTCTAAGAATTTGCGGGACATTTTCTGGCCACCGCATTAGAATCTCCCTAGTACGGAGGTTTGTTGAATGCCCAATCCAGAAGTTTCGAACTGGTTCGGAGATATCGTCACGCGGCCGAAGGTGGTCGTGGAGGCCAAGTCGGCTGCGGCGATCGCGAAGATCCTGAAGGATCCCCAGAAGTACCCTTCGCCTGTGCGCGCGTTTGGTTCCCATCACTCGGTATCCCCCGTCGCCGCGGCCGATGGCGGGACGATGATCCGAATGAAGGGAATGAACCGCATTCTGGATATCACGGCGGATACGGTGACAGTGGAAGCCGGCGCCATTTTGATCGATGTCGCCCAGGAGCTGAAGTCGAAGGGCCTGCAGTTTTACGTCAACACCGAGATTGGCAACCTCTCAATGGGATCGGCCGCCTGCGCCGGCACAAAGGACGGCTCGATGCCCGGCGAGTATGGTCAGGTGGGTTCCTATTGCATCGGGATGAAGATGGTGTTGCCGTCGGGCAAGACGCTGGTGGCGACGGAGGCGAACGATCCGGAATTGATGAAGGTATTGCGCTGCAGCTACGGTGCATTCGGCATCGTGACCGAAGCTACCTTCCGAATCCGGCCGATCCAGCCAATGGAGGTTTCGCACGAGACCTTTTCGGTAAAGGACTTTTCCGCCAAGCTTCCCGAGCTGTGGGCGCGCGGCTACTCGATGATGTACTACATGTTTCTGTTCGACGAGCACGTGACCGTCGAATTCAAGAAGTACAATCCGAAGGCCAAGGGCAAGCCCGATGAACATGTGTGGCCGCTGCGAAACTATCTATGGGCTCAACTCGGACCGCTCACCTGCTTTCAGGCCGAGCGCGACATCGCCGACAAGACGGCGCGCTATAAGTTGATCGACGGCTACGGCGCGATGTGGCGTTGGAACCTGGAGAACTTCATTCGCAGCAAAAATACGATCGCAACGGATCAAATGATCCGCTACCCGGACATCTCCAACGATAGCCGGTACACGTTCAGCCTGTGGGCGTTTCCAGAAGAGACATTCCCAAAGATTCTGCCGAAATACACGAAGTGGGTGAAGGATTACTACAAGACGAAGGGCTACCGGACGAACATGCTGCACGTGGGTTACCGCATCGCGAAGGATCAGCAATCGGTGTTGTCGTATTCCTACAACGGCAACGCGATGACGATCGATCCCGTGTCTACGGCCAACCCCGGTTGGACGGCTTTTCTGGATGCCTACAACACCTGGTGCAGCGAGAATGGCGCGACGCCGCTGCCTAATCAGACCTTCGGCTCCACCCGTGCGCAGGCGCAGAAAGCTCTGGGCGAGCGGCTGACGACGATGGCGGCGAAGCGTAAGGAGTTCGACCCGGAGAACCGGCTGCTGAACGACTACTTCAGGGAATTTTTTGGAAAGTAGCTGGGGCGGTAGAGTGTAGTTTATGGCTGCACCCGCCGAGTGGTTCGGGGACACCGATCCCCAGACGCTTGAATTGTACGTGGAACTCCACCGGAAGTTGACGCAAGGGGAGCGTTTGACACGGGTATTTGAGCTTTGTGACTTTCAGCGCAGCCTGCAGGTAGCAAACGTGCGAGCGATGTATCCGGAAGCGACCGACCATGAGGTGCGATGCCGCTTGGCCGCGAGGCTGTACGGGCGGGAGCTGGCGATCAAGGCGTATGGGTGGGATCCGGAAGTGCATCCGTGATTTCGCTTGGAGAGGCGTTCCAAGAACTTCTCGCTCAACTTGACCGGTTTGAAATTCGGTATCTGATTGGCGGATCCGTGGCTAGCAGCAGCTATGGCATGCCGCGCCAGACGAACGACATCGACATTCTGGCGGATTTCAGGGGAGTGGACATTCACGCATTGTGCCAAATGCTAAGCGGGGACTTCTACCTAGATCCAGAAGCTGTGTTATCAGCTGTGCAGACAGGCAGACCCTTCAATGTGATTCACGCGAAGGGCATTTTCAAATTCGATTTCTTTCCCGCTGCCGATCATGAGTTTGCGCTTTCTGAATTAAACCGCAGACGTTTTGTAGTCTCAATGGTGCCCGGTTTGCAAGACATCGAATTCCCGATCGCCAGTGCGGAGGACACGCTGTTGGCGAAACTGGTGTGGTTCCGCAAAGGCGGTGAATCCTCGGAGCAGCAGTGGCGTGATATACAAGGCGTCGCGCGTGTTCAATCCGTACACCTGGACCTGACTTATCTGGAGAAGTGGGCAATCAAGTTGGGGGTGTTGGAATTGCTGGAGCGGGCGATGGTCGACGCAAAATAGTCGGAGTTCGGGAACCTTTCCCTTCCCCTCGGTGTCTACCCTAGAGTGATAGGGTAGACGACATGGACAAAGCCGATACGCCCCAGGCGGCGCTGGAATTGGTGATTCTGAAGACGCTGCAGCGCGGGCCGAACCATGGGTTCGGGATCGCACTGCATATCGAGCAAACTTCGTCTGAAATACTGCGGGTCGAAGAGGGCTCGCTCTACCCGGCACTGCACCGTTTGGAAAAAGCCCGATACATCACCGCGGAGTGGGGCATTACGGAAAACGCGCGGAGAGCACGTTTTTATAGCCTGACCCGGCCGGGGCGGCAGCGGCTGAAAAAGATCGAAGAGAGCTGGGGCGCGCTCACCGAGGGCGTCCGGAGGGTGTGCGAATGGGCCTGACAGATTGGTTCCGGAGGCGGCCGTCCGACGAGGATATGCGCGCCGAATTGGAAGCGCACCTGGCTATGCGAGCCGAGCACGATGGTGTGGACGACGCGGCGGCGCGGGCGCGTCTCGGCGGTGAATTGCGCACGCGCGAGGAGATGCGGGATGTCTGGCGTTGGGCGTGGGCGGAAGCCATCGCGCAGGACGTGCGGTTTACGCTCCATGCGTGGCGGCGCCATCCCGGTTTTGCGGCGGCCGCCATTGCGACTCTCGCTCTCGGCCTCGGGGCGGCCACAGGGATGTTCAGCATGGTGGACCGTATTTTGTTCCGGCCGCTTCCCTACCCCGACGGCAGCCGAATCGTCTCTGTCGGGCTCATGGCACCGTTGGACGCGAATGAGTTTCTGCTCAGTCCGGACTACCTGCAGCTATGGCGGGAGACGCCACGGGCGTTTGCCGCGGTGACGACCGTGACGGCGGGAACCAGCGAATGCGATTTGACCGAGGAACGGCCAGAGCGGCTAACCTGCGCGCGGGCGGAGTGGAATTTGCTGTCGATGTT
>Ga0075421_100003776_pt1 | contig 18194 bp, 17 predicted proteins | sample SoiMetdeltSBSDD5_FD_75292 | JGI IMG/M metagenome (GOLD analysis project Ga0075421, IMG submission 75292) | Bulk soil microbial communities from a Populus tree surrounding site in Tennessee, USA - Soil MetaG P. deltoides SBSDD5 | ecosystem: Environmental > Terrestrial > Soil > Tree plantation...
CCGCCCTTGCCGTCTGGGTCCTGCGCTGTTTGGGCCTTGCGCTGTCTGGGCCCTGCGCCGTCTGGGTCCCGCGCCGTTCGGGCCCTGCGCCCTTCGTAGTTCGCCGTTTGCTACTTGACTGCCTCGAGTCGGAGGATGGGCGTCTTCTTTCCCTCCCGATTGTCGATCGCGAGGTAGATGAACCCATCCGGCCCCTGACGCACGTCACGGATGCGTCCCATCCGCTGCACGAGCTTCTCTTCGTTCATGACGCGCCGACCGTCGAGCGTTAGGCGCGCGAGCACCTCGCCCTGCATACCACCGACGAACAGGCTGTTGCGCCACCCGGGGAACTTGGTACCCGTGTAGAAGAGCAGCCCCGACGTCGCGATCGACGGCACCCACACGTTCACTGGCTGCTCCATTCCTTCCTTGTGCGTTCCGCTGTGGATCGCGGCGCCCGTCCGGTAGTTGACGCCGAAGCCGACTACCGGCCAGCCGTAGTTCTTCCCCGGCTGAATCAGGTTCAGCTCATCGCCACCCTGCGGCCCGTGCTCCGTCGCCCACACGTCGCCGGTCTCCGGATGAATCGCGAGCCCCTGCACGTTGCGATGCCCGTAGCTCCAGATCTCCGGCAGCGCACCTTCTCGGTTCACGAACGGGTTGTCCGCCGGAACACGCCCGTCATCGTGCAGCCGGATGATCTTGCCGAAATGGTTGGAGAGGTCCTGCGCCGGGTGCGCCTCGAGGTTCCCGCTCGGCGCCACCTGGCGGTCGCCGAGGGTGATGAAGAGAAAGCCGTTGCGGTCGAACGCGAGGCGGCTGCCGTGATGCCCGCGCCCCGTGGACCACACCTTCGCCTCGAAGATCTCCTGTACGTCCGTGAGCCGATCGTTCTCGAAGCGGGCACGCGCAACCGCCGTAGTACCCTGCAGCGTGTCCGCGCTCGCCTTCGCGAAGCTGAAGTAGATCAGTCGGTTCGTCGCGAACGCGGGATGGGGCACGACGTCGAGCAGGCCACCTTGACCGCCGCCGCGAACCGCCGGGACGCCCTCCACCGGGTTCGGGAGCAACTTCCCCTTGCGTACGATGCGCAGTCGCCCAGGGCGCTCGGTGATGAGCATGTCGCCGCCGGGGAGGAACGTCATCGACCACGGATTCTGCAGACTGTCCGCGACCGTAACGACGCGATAGTTGTGAAATGCGGATCGCTGAACCGGCGTCTGGGCGACCGCGGAGGCGGCAGCGACGACTAGCACAGCTGGGACGGCGAAGGCAATCCGGCTCATTCGAGTCTTCCTCATTCGTCGTTGGGCTTGGGTAGCACCCAAGTTCGCGCCACGCCGAGCGGTGGACAACGCCTCAGCGGTATCGGCTCGCATTTCGAACGGATTCCTTACGGCGAAGCGCGGTATCGTTGCGTTCTTACCGCATTCGCACAATCGTGGGCCGTCGCCGGCGCCACTGAAACGGGGCCCCATCACAGCCCACGGACCGCGTCCCAAGGAACCAGTCGATGTCGTCACATCCAGCCGCCCCGAGTGCCGCCTGGCTCGACCACCTGCGCCGAGATGTCGTTCACGCCTGGCGCATGATCGCGCGGATGCCCGGGCTCGCGACGGTGGTCATCGTGTCGCTGGCCGTGGGCATTGGCGTCAACGCCGCCATCTTCTCGTGGATCCAGGCGCTCGTGTTCAAGCCGCTGCCAGGTGTCCGCGACGCGGCGAGCTTCCAGCTCATCGAGCCCCGTACCGAGGCCGGATCACACCCCGGAACGTCCTGGCTCGAGTACCGCGATCTGCGAGAACAGCTCACGTCGTTCCGCGATGTCCTCGCATTTCGCATGGCTCCGTTCACGATCGGAGAGATGGGTCGCAACGAACGGAGGTTCGGCCTGCTCGTCTCGGCCAACTACTTCTCCGCGCTCGGTCTCGAGCCGGCAGCGGGTCGGTTCCCGACGCCCGACGAGGTCGCGCGGCCGGGCAGCGAGCCCGTGCTGGTGATCTCGCACGGGTTCTGGCAAACGCGCTACCCGGACGTGCCGAACCCGGTGGGCCGGACCGTTCGCGTCAACGACCGCGAGCTCACCATCATCGGCGTCGCACCGCCGCGCTTTCAAGGGACGGTGACGGGCGTCGACTTCGATCTCTGGATTCCGGCCACTATGGCGCCAGGCCTCCTCGCCGGTTCGCGCGAGCTCGAGGATCGCGGCATCCGTGGGTATGCGGTCATGGGCCGCCTCGCGCCTAACGTCACGCGAGAACAGGCGCGGACCGAGGCGCGTTCCGTCATGGGGACTTTCGCTCGGCTCTATCCCGAGACGAACGCGTCCATGTCGATCGACGTCTTCCGCTTCTGGCAGGCCCCGCGCGGACCGCAGCAGATGCTCGTGGGCGCTCTCGCTATCCTGCAAGGCGTCATGTTGCTGCTCCTGCTCGCGGTCTGTGCGAACACGGCAAACCTGATCCTCGCCCGGTCCACGACGCGCCAGCGCGAAGTCGGCATCCGCCAGGCACTGGGCGCCAGTCGGTGGCGCGTGCTGAGCCTGCTCATGACCGAGAGCTTGTGCCTCGCCTTGATCGGTTCCGCGTTGGGTATTCTCATCGCGATGTGGGGAACGAACGCGTTGAGAGCCGTGCCGATGATCGGCGCGCTCCCGATCCGGTTCCAGACCAGCCTCGACGCCACCGGCCTCACGTTCGCCGTCGCGCTCGGTCTTCTCTGCGGCGTCGTCTTCGGCGCGGCACCGGCACTGCAGCTTGCCCGCATCGACGTACTGCGCGCGCTTCGCTCGAGCGCACGGGCGGCGCCACGCGGCCGCATGCGTAGCACGCTCATGGGCGTCCAGGTCGCGCTCGCGGTCATCGTGCTCGTCGCGGCGACGCTGTTCTATCGAAGCTTCAGCGAGACGCGGGACATGGATCCGGGGTTCCGCCGCGAAGGCCTGCTGCTCGCGGCCTACGACATGAGCGGGCGCGGCGTCGACACCACCGGCGCGCGACTGTTCGCGGCGCGACTGCTCGAGCGTCTTCGGGCGCTGCCGGCGGTGGAGGCGGCGGCGATCTCGTCGTCCGTCCCGCTCGACATCCACGGGCTTCCGGTCCGCGCATTTTCACTTGAAGGACGGGCGCGAGCAGACGCCGCGGCGGACCAGGCGCTGACGAACACCGTGACGCAAGGGTACTTCGGCGCGATGGGAATCTCGCTGCGCGCGGGCAAGGACTTCGCCCACCTCACCGATGCGAACCCCGGCGCCGAAGCGATCGTGAACGAGGAGTTCGTCCGACGCTATCTCAACGCCAGCGAGCCACTCGGCCGTCGACTCGAGGTGCGAGGCCGGACGTACACGATCGTCGGCGTGGTGCGAACGACGACCTACGACTCGTTCGGTGAGTCGCCAAAGCCGATCATCTACTTCTCGTACCGGGATCGGCCGTCAGTGCAGGGCGAGATTCACGTGCGTACGCGCGTGGGCTCGGAGTCGCTCCTCGCACCCGACCTGCAGCGCATCGTGCGTGAACTGGACCCTACGCTTCCCCCTTACGATGTCCGCACGATGGTGGAGCACGTCGACAAGAATCTTTTCCTCCGGAAGATCCCGGCGCGGATGTTCGTCGTCCTCGGTCCGCTCCTCCTCATCCTCGCGGCGATCGGGATTTACGCGGTGGTCTCGTACACAGTGTCGCATCGCACCGCGGAGATCGGCGTTCGCATCGCCCTCGGCGCGACCGGCACGCGCGTCATCACCCAGATCGTGCGCGAGAGTCTGCGCGTGATCGCCATCGGCGCGACGGCGGGCTGGGTCGTGGCATTCATGGTGGCCATCCACGTCGTCCGTGGCGGATCGATCGACCTGACGGCTTTTGTTGGTGTCCCGATCCTCCTGCTGGTCGTGGGAACGGCGGCGTGCTGGGTTCCGGCACGACGCGCGTCGCGTGTGGATCCCGTGGTTGCGCTGCGAGCCGTCGAGTAAGACGTGCGAGCGACCGCGACAGGCCGGGTCGAGCGCGCTTGACAACACCGCATGGCGGGGGAACGTTGCCGACGTTGCTGTAACGTTCCCGCCTGTCTCAGCTGCGCTTCCGGAGAAATAGCGATGAGACCCGCCGCACTCGCGCTGCTGCTCGTGGCATCTGCGCTCGCGCCTGCGCCGACGCCGAGTTTCGGTGCTGCCACGTTGCACGCCCAACCTCCTGCCGCTAGCGGTAGGTCTACCCGCACGGCGTTTCGCGCGGCCGATCCTCGCGCCGAGCGGTTCATCGATTCCGTCCTGACGCGCCTAACGCTCGAGGAGAAAATCGGTCAGCTCACGCAGTATCGCGGCCAGTCCAGTGCGACCGGTCCGCAAACGCCCGAAGCTGGCGCTGCCGACATCCGCGCCGGCCGCGTCGGGTCGTTCCTCGGCACATTTGGGGCGCAGGTCACGCGCGACATGCAGCGCGTCGCGGTGGAACAATCGCGCGCGAAGATCCCGCTGCTCTTTGCTCACGACGTGATCCACGGCTTCCGCACGATCTTCCCCGTGTCGATCGGCGAAGCGGCGAGCTGGGATCCCGCCGGCGTCGAGCGCGCGGCCCGCATAGCAGCGGCCGAGGCGGCAGCGCACGGACTGCACTGGACGTTCGCCCCGATGGTGGACATCGCGCGCGATCCGCGGTGGGGACGCATTGTCGAAGGCGCGGGCGAAGATCCCTACCTTGGGGCCACGATGGCGGCGGCGCGCGTGTTCGGCTTCCAGGGCACGAGCCTCCGCGACACGCTCACGATTCTCGCCACGGCGAAGCACTTCGTTGGCTACGGCGCGGCGGAAGGCGGCCGCGACTACAACGTCGCCGACATCCCACCACGCACGCTTCGAGAGATCTATCTGCCGCCGTTCCATGCGGCGGCGAACGCCGGCGCGCGCTCGGTGATGGCGGCGTTCAACGAGATCGACGGCGTCCCCATGCACGCGCACCGCGAGCTCATCGATGGCGTGTTACGGTCGCAGTGGGGGTGGGACGGCATTCTCGTCAGCGACTGGACGGGCGTCATGGAGCTCATGCCGCACGGCGTCGGCGCCGACAGCGGGACCGCCGCGCGGTTGGCCATCGATGCGGGTGTCGACGTGGACATGGTGAGCAACTTCTACATGTCACACCTGTTCGCCGAGGTCCGCGCACGGCGCGTCCCGGTGGCGGTGATCGATTCGGCCGTGCGTCGAGTGCTGCGTGCGAAGTACGAGCTGGGGCTGTTCGAGGATCCATACCGCTACAGCAGTGTCGCCCGGGAGAAGGCGGTTACGCTTGCGCCAGCGTTCGTGACAGAGGCCCGCGAGGCAGCGCGCCGCGCTATCGTCTTGCTGAAGAACGACGCCAGTACACTGCCGCTCCGAAAGGATCTCGGCAGCATCGCCGTGATCGGGCCCCTCGCTGATGATGCGCGGTCGGCGCTCGGCTCGTGGTCGGCGGCGGGACGTCCCGAGGACGCAGTTACACCTCTCGCTGGGCTCCGACAGGCGGCAGGGTCGCGCACGCGTATTCTGTACGCCCGTGGTGCGAGCGTCGACACGGCCGACACGAGCGGCTTCGCCGAAGCGGTGCGCCTAACGCGCGAGGCGGACGCCGTTGTGCTCGTGATCGGTGAGCATCAGGACATGAGTGCGGAATCGCGGAACCGCGCATCGATTGACCTCCCCGGCGTTCAGCTTCAGCTCGTGCAGGCCGTGCATGCCGCGGCACGCGCGGCCAATAAGCCAGTCGTCGCGGTGCTCATGAACGGCCGTCCACTCGCGGTGCCGTGGTTGGGCGACAATGTTCCCGCAATCGTCGAGGCGTGGTACCTCGGTGTGCAGACTGGAAATGCGCTTGCCGACGTGCTGTTCGGTGATTACAACCCGGGCGGCAAACTACCGGCCTCGTTCCCGCGCACGGTCGGGCAGGTGCCCGTGTACTACAACCACAAGAACACGGGACGGCCCTCGAACGAGCGGGAGCGCTATACGTCGAAGTACATCGACGTGCCCTGGACGCCGCAGTGGCCATTCGGGCATGGGCTGAGCTACACGACGTTCACGTACGGGCCGGTGCGGCCGAGCGTCACCGAGGTCCGGCCGACGGAGTCGCTCACGGTGAGCGTAGACGTGACGAACAGTGGGAGCCGCGACGGCGATGAGGTGGTGCAGCTCTACCTCCGCGACGACGCGGCGAGCGTCACGCGGCCGGTGCGGATGCTGAAGGGCTTCCGCCGAGTGACACTTCGTGCCGGGGAGCGCCAGACGGTATCGTTCAAGCTGCGACCGCAAGATCTCGCGTTCTACGACGTTCGCATGCGACACGTCGTCGAGCCGGGCTCCTTCACGATCTGGGTGGGCGGGTCATCCGCAGCCAGTCAGTCCGCGCAGTTCCGCGTCGTGGGGAACACCACCGAAATCCCGGACCGCGGGCCACTCCCGCCGGACTGGCGACCGTGACCGCACGTCGTACCGGCCTGCTGCTCCTCGGGTCGGTCGCCGTCGCCTTCGGTGGTGCCGCTGCGGCACACGTCATCCCGCGCGAAGCGCCCGTCCTGCGAAGCGCCAGCGACGAACGGAGGAGCCCTCGAGTTGAAGCCGGAGGGGGAAAACAACCTGCACGCCCGCGCAACGTCGTCATCATCCTGAGCGACGACCACCGCTACGACTTCATGAGCTTCACTCGGCGCGCTCCGGCATTCCTGCGAACGCCGAGCCTCGATCGGATGGCCGCGGGTGGCGCGCACGTGCGCAACGCGTTCGTCACCACGGCGCTTTGCTCGCCGAGTCGCGCGTCGATCCTCACCGGCCAGTACGCGCACCGCCATGGGGTGGTGGACAACACGTCGCCCATCCCGCGAGGAACCGTGTTTTTCCCGGAGCACCTCGAGCGTGCCGGATATGCCACCGCGTACGTCGGGAAATGGCACATGGGCGAGGATGAGGGGAGCGATCAGCCGCGGCCAGGGTTCGATCACTGGATCAGCTTTCGCGGCCAAGGCGTATACACGAACCCGACGCTCAACGTCAACGGTCGGAGCGCGCAGGTGAGCGGCTATACGACCGACATCCTCACCGACTCAGCCGTCGCGTGGCTGCGCCGGCAGCCGACAACGCCCGGCGCGCGACCGTTCTTCATGATCGTCGCACACAAGGCGACTCATGCCGAGTTCGTCCCGCCGCCGCGTTATGCAACGCTGTACGATACGGTGCGCATTCCGTACCCTCCCACGATGGCGAACACGGAGTCGAACTACCGCGACAAGCCGCGCTGGGTGCGCGCGCAGCGCGGGAGCTGGCACGGCGTGGATTACGCGTACCACGGCACGCTGAACTTCGACGACTTCTACCGGAGCTACGCCGAGACGCTTCGCGGTCTCGATGACGGCGTCGGCCGCGTGCTCGATGAGCTCGAACGTTCGGGACTCGCTCGTTCGACGCTCGTGCTCTATATGAGCGACAACGGCTTCATGCTCGGTGAGCACGGCTTGATCGACAAACGGAATGCGTACGAGGAGTCGATGCGCATCCCGATGATCGCGTGGGCGCCGGGCTGGATCGCACCGGGGACACGTGTGGATACGCTCGTCCGCAACATCGATATCGCGCCGACCGTGCTCGAGCTCGCGGGTATACGGTGGCCCGACTCGGTTGCATTGGATGGCCGATCGGTGCTCGGTGCGCTTCGCGGCGGTGCACCGGCGTCGGCACGAAACCGGAGCGGCGGCGAGTTCCTCTACGAGTATTACTGGGAGTACGCGTTTCCTCACACGCCGACCACGTTCGCCCTTCGCGGCGACCGGTTCAAGTACATCTACTATCACGGGATCTGGGACGTGAGCGAGCTGTATGACCTGCGCACGGATTCGCTCGAGCAGGTCAACCTCGTGAACGTGCCTGCGTATCGCGACACGGTGCGAGCGATGCGCGCGCGCTTGTTCGACCGACTCGACGAGACCGGCGGCATGCAGGTGCCGGTGCGCCGGGGGGACTGGCAGGCGGCAGAGCGAAAGGAACCGTGAGTCCGCACGCAGGGCGCTCCAGCCTGGCCGCGGTGGCCCTCGTGATCCTGCTCGGCCAGCCACCGACGATCACGCCCGTGCCCGCCCAGAGCGCGGCACGCTGGTGGAAGGGCAATACCCACACGCATACGATGTGGAGCGACGGCGACGACTTCCCCGAGATGGCCGTCGACTGGTACAAGCAGCACGGCTACCAGTTCGTCTCCATCACCGACCACAATACGCTCGCGACCGAGGAACGCTGGTGGCCGGTGCCGGCAAGCGGGATCGGCCGCGAAGCGTACGAGAAATATCGGACGCGATTCGGTGCCGCAGTGGACGAGCGTCGTTCGGGCGACACGCTCGTCGTCAGACTCAAGCGTCCCGCCGAGTACGCGTCGCGCTTCAATGAGCCGGGCCGGTTCCTTTTGATCCCCGGCGAGGAGATTACGCAGTACCTCGAGCGTCGCGGCGCACACGTGAATGCGCTCAACGTGGCCGAAGTCATCCCGGCGCAGGAGGGCGTAACGCTCGTCGACATGCTCCGCCGGGATCTCGAGGCCGTCCGTGATCAGGAGCGGAAGACGGGGCGCGAGATCAATGCGGTGCTCAATCACCCCAACTTTCTCTGGAGCCAGACAGCCGAGGACCTGGTGCAGCTTCCGGCGCTCAGGTTCTTCGAGGTGTACAACGGGCATCCGCTCGTGAAGGTGCAGGGCGATTCGGTCCACGCTTCCACCGATCGTATCTGGGACATCGTCCTCACGCGCCGGTTTTCATCCGGTGGTGGTCCGCTCTACGGTGTGGGCACGGACGACACGCACGACTATCACGGAACGGGGCCGGGCATGCGCAACGCGGGGCGGGGATGGATCGCGGTCCGTGCGTCGCGGCTGAACGCGGACACGCTGATGGAAGCGATGCAGCGCGGCGATTTCTACGCGTCGAGCGGCGTGGAGCTCGCGGACGTGCGGCGCGCTGCCAATCGGCTCTCGCTCGCGATCGTCGGCAGGCCGGGCGTCACGTACACAACGCAGTTCATCGGCACGCGCCGCGGCTGGGACACGACGACCGTGGCCGTGCATGACTCGACCGGTCGAGCGGTCACGCGTCGCTACAGTGCGGACGTGGGTGCCGTGCTCGCGGAGGTTCCCGGAACGTCGCCCAGCTATACCATGCGCGGCGATGAGCTGTACATCCGCGCGCGCGTGGTGTCGTCGCAGCGAAAACCTAACGCGTCCTATACAGGCGAGCTCGAGATGGCGTGGACGCAGCCCGTGCGCCCCTGACCGGGCTATCCCGAGGGAGTCGGTCGCAGCACGCGGGCGAAGAAGGGGAGAACCACCCGCTCGAAGCGCTCGCGCACGCGATCGATATGGCCGCCGTCGTACTCCTCGACCCTGGGTCTGACGCCGAGTCGCTCGAGCGCGCGGACGTACGCGCGCGTTCCGGCGACGACGCCGCTGTCCGCTCGGCCCACATCCACCGCAAAGGCGGTCAGCCGGCCTAGCGCAGCGCGGTCCCGGTCCACGCGTTCGACCGGAAGCCGATCGCGCCAGATCGCGAGCACGCGCTCGTTAGGGGTCAGCGTACCGTCGCTACTAGGGACGAACGGCAGGTAGCCGGTGTAGCCGCGAAAGGGTGGGCGAGCGTCGAGCGGCACCATCGCCGCGCTCATCGCATCGCCGCGCCAGACGTCTGAGCCGTTCTGTGAGGGCTGTACCGTATCGCCCAAGGCGCGGGCGAGGCGCGTCCAGCGCGGACTCGTGGGCGCGAGCGAGGCGAAGAACCCGAGGCAGCAGGGACTCATCGCGTACACCGCGCCGAACGTGTCCGCGTGCCGCGGCGCGAGATACAGTACGCCGAACCCGCCTGACGAATGGCCGACCAGTCCGCGGCTCTCCCGCCGTGCGATGGTGCGGTAGCGCTCGTCGACGTGTCGCACGAGTTCCCGCGCGACGACGTCCTCCCACCGACCGCCCACGCCGGAGTTCATGTAAAAGCAACCGCCGAGCGCGTTGTCGGTATCGGGCATCACGACGATGTACTCAGCGCCGCCGCCGGCCACGAGGCTGTCCATCGCGCGCGCGAGGTTGAACCCCTGATAGGTGCCGTCCACCCACTCGACCGGCTTCGAGGTCGACCCGTGCAACAGGTACATCACTGGGTATCGCCGCCCGGATGACCGGTCGTAGCTCGGCGGCAGGTAGACGAGCACTTCGCGCGCCGGTGAGTCGCCAAGCGCATTACCAACCAAGGCGCGCGCGTGGAGCGTGTCGTGAACGAGGCGGCCCTGCGGCCGGGTTACCGCCGGGAACGACACGACCGCCGCTGCGACGGCGGCCGCGACGCGAACGACGGGGCGGAGTCGCTGGGCCGGTCGCACCTAACGCGGCTCGTTCACGGACGCTCAGCGCGCTGCAGGTTGCGCAGCCGCTCGCTCGCGGCCCGGACGTGTGGCTGAAGCTCGGGGTCCGCGTCCTTCCACAGGTCGACGAACTTCGCGTAATGCGACGCCGCCTTCTCGCGTTGCCCCTTCGCCTCGTACAGCTCGCCGAGACGCTTGTGCGCACCCGCGAAGTGGAGCCAGTCGATGTCCCACATGCGAACGGGTTCGGCAGGGTCGCCCGTGTACCGCTCCCCCGCCGACAGCACCGGCACGATGTGCGGATGCTGAAGCCGCGCCGCGACCTGAATCTCACGCTTGAAGCGATCGACGCTGACGCCCGCCGCGAGGTCCGGCGGCAGCACCTTTACGACAACCTTGCGGCCGAAGGTCGTCTCGTCGGCAACGAAGACGCGAGACATACCGCCGCCACCCAGCTCGCGCTCGAGTGTGTAGGCACTACCAAGGGTCGACTGCAGACGCTCGCGGAGGTCTGTCGCCACTGGGGTGTAATCCTTTGTCGAGGGCGTACTACGCTCGGGCGCTAATGTAGGGGGACGCGAGATACGGGGCCAGCGAGTCGACCGCTCGAAATTCTCTGACCCTCAAGACTCTTTTCCGGAACTCGAGCGTCCGGGCTGAGGGCTTCCGCGGAACGCGTCATCGGCCAAATCGGCGTGAGGTCTTCCTCCCTCTCCCTCGGTATGCGCCGGACACCTCGTTAGCGAGTCATGACGCAAGATTTACTGGGCGTCAGCGTAGAGGCGTCGGAGGAGGCGTATCTGCCCCGCGTGGTAGGTGTCGTGCAACGCCAACCCGTGCACTTCCTGCCCGAGCGTGAACCGGCTCTGTAAGCGCGTCGCTCGTAATCGCGCAGGCGTCATGCGCGCGCACACCTCGACGAGCGCGTCGTGCCAGTCGGCGAGCAGCTTCTGGTCGGCGCGCCAGGCCGACGCGTTCGTCGACTCGGGAAGACGCGGCCACCACGTCTTCGCCAACCGGCGGCCGAAGTCGCGCTCGACATCGGGCTCGAGCCGCGACGCGACGAGATATTTCCCGTACGCCGCGTGTAGCACGATCTCCCAGATGCAGTTCCGTCCTTTCCCCGGCCGCCACAGGGCTTCGTCGACTGAGACACCGCGGATCGACGAGCGAAGCGTCGGCCCGTGCCATGCGGGTCCCTCGAACGCTTCGCCGAGAACGCCGGCCAGGAAAGCGCGATCGTCAGTCATACCAGTGGCTTCTCCATCTGGATCAAGTGCAATGGACGTCTCGTTTTCGCTGGGTCAGGGAAGGGCCTCGAGCCGGTGGGTGTAAATCCGAGCGCCGCGTAGAAGGCGGGGAGCTCGGTTCGCAAATCGACGACGTCGATGTCGAGGACACGACACCCGGCGTCACGGCAGTACGCCTCCACGGCGTGCACGACCGCACGCCCGAGACCGCGTCCCTGATGTGCGGGATCGACGGACAGCATCCCGAAGTAACCGCGCTCGTCGCGCGTCTCGACGTACACCGCCGCGGCGAGCCGTCTCCCGTCATTAGCGGTTGGATCGTCGACCACGAGAAACGCCGCGTCCGGACGACCGAGGCGATCGATTACCTCGGCCTCGCTCGTGCGTTCGCCATGGAACATCGTCACCTCGACCTGATAGGCGAGGTTGATGACGCGTACGAGCTCGGCGACGTCGGCTGGAGTGGCGCGGCGCGGTGTCATGCGATAGTGGCGACGACCGACTAATCTACGTTTGCGACGCAACCATCGACGGGAATGGCAATGCGCGGAAAGGTGGTCGTAATCACGGGCGCGAGTGGCGGAATCGGGGCGGCCGCGGCGGTCGCCCTGTCGCGGCGCGAGGCGTCTCTGGTCGTGGTGGCGCGCCGGGACGCTGAGCTTCGCGCTGTCGCGGAGCGCTGTGGAGCGAACGCGTTTCCCATCACGGCCGATGTGACGAGTCGGGATGAGGTCCAGCGCGTCGTCCGCGCCGCGCTCGAGCGGTTCGGTCACGTGGACGTCTGGATCAACAACGTCGGCCGAGGAATCACGCGAGTACCGTCGCTGCTCACCGACGACGATGTGGACGCCATGATTCGCACCAACGTGAAGTCCATGCTGTACGGCGTGCAGGAGATCCTCCCGCACTTCAAGGAGCGCGGCAGCGGGCACATCATCAACATCTCGTCGATGCTCGGACGCGTCCCGTTCACCGTGTTCCGGTCGGCGTACAACGGCGCGAAGCACTTCCTCAACGCGCTGACGGCGAACCTGCGCGACGAGCTGCGCGACTCCCATCCGGGCATCGCTGTGTCGCTGGTATCGCCTGGGGTGGTCGCAACCGACTTCGGCCTGAATGCGATGCACGGCGGGCCCGACTCCCGCACCCTGCGAGGCGCGCAGGACGTCGAGTCGGTCGGCGAGGTCATGGCGTGGGTGGTCGAGACGCGCCGCCCGGACGTGTACACACGCCGCGGCGCGAAGGCCCGCACGCTCGAGTACTTTGAGCGACTCGGGGAAGACCCGGCCGACACCGTCATTGGCGCGCAGTGACCCTGAGGGCCACGCATGTGCCTCGTGATAACGTGAAGGGAGGACGCGATCGATGTGCCGCAACATCAAAGTGCTCGCCAACTTCGAACCACCCGCAACACCCGATGAGATTCGGGCGTCCGCGCTGCAGTTCGTGCGCAAACTGAGTGGCACGACGAAGCCGTCGAAGGCGAACGAGGCTGCGTTCAACCAGGCGGTCGATGAGGTGACCGCGGTCGCCCATCGGCTGATCGATTCGCTCGTGACGACCGCGCCGCCGCGTGACCGTGCGGTCGAAGCGCGGAAAGCGCGCGAGCGTGCGATCAAGCGCGGGCGTCCCGTGGCGAAATTGGGGTCAGACCCCAATTTCGCCTGAGCTGCCGGCGACGCTCGCGCCGAGTTGCCCGACCACGTCGTAGTGGTCGACGGTGAGGTCCCGCCTAACGAGGTACTGCTCATCCTCGGGGTAGAAAACGGCCCGCGTCGGGTCCTGCCCCGCGAACCGCGACACCGCCTCCATCGAGTCCCAGAACGAGATCACGACAACTTCGGTGATCGCCCCCTCCGCGCCCTCCGGTCCTTCGACCGGGCGCTGGAGCATCAAAGCGCCGAGGTTGCCGGGCGTCGCGGCGTACGCGCGAAGGCCGGTGGCCTCGATGTACGCCGCGTAGGTCATAGCGTCGATCGTGCGCGTGGCGCCACGCCAGATGCGAGCAATCATCGCGGGGAACCTCGGTGAGGGTAGGCCGGATCTCTGCACCGGTATATAGGCCGACACCGGTGCACGATACCTCCGCCGTGCTGCACCTGTCAACTCTGGAATACTGGTGCAAGCACGCCACCGGCGGTTAGCTTCGCGACGCTATGGCCCCACGCGCTCCCCTTGCGTCGCCGCGCCCGCGGTCCGTCGACGACTCGCTGCCGTTCCGGTTCGTCGGCGGCGACGTCAGCCTCGACCTCGTGAATACCGTCGACTGGACCGCTCGCGGCGCGGAGCGAGATCGAGTTGGAAGCTACGGCCGGCTCGTCGAATGGGCCGTCGCCGCGCAGCTCGTCGACGAACAGGAGGCCACGCGGCTTCGACGACGTGCCACGACGCGCTCCGCCGAAGCGGCCGAGGTGCACGCTCGGGCAACGGCGCTCCGGTGGACACTCAAGCGCCTCATCGATGCGCTCGCCGAGGAGTCACGCGACGAAACCGACGTACGCGAGGCGCTCGAGAACCTGAACGAGTTCCTTGCCGAGTCACTGGCTCACGCACGGCTCGACTTTCCCGCCGACGGCGGGACCGGCCCAAAGTGGGGTTGGACGCGGGAGCCAAACCGACTCGACGCATTCCTCTGGCCGATCGTTCGCGCCGCCGCTGAGCTGATCGCGTCACCGGAGGTGGCTCGCCTACGCGTCTGTCCGGGGCCCGATTGCGGGTGGGTGTACGTCGACCGGAGCCGCAACGGTCTGCGACGATGGTGCGAAATGTCTACCTGCGGCACGGACGAAAAGAGCCGGCGGCGACGCGACCGGGCGAAGTGAAACACGCGTCCCCCTTGTCATTCCGAGCTCCGGCCCTTCGGGCCTCCGCTCGGAATGACAAAGGCCGTCTAACACCGGACCACCGTCGAGTAGATCGAGCCCGTGTATCGCGACGGTCGTGTGGCGAGGAGCACCGGCTCACTCAGACCGGCGTCGCGGGCGAGGGTGCGGAAGGCGACGAACGTGATCGGGTAAGGCACCCAGCGATTCGCGGCTCGGCGGTCGTACTCGACCACCACAAGCGGGCCACCCACCTGCACCCGGGTCGCGACTCCCGCGAGCACGGTCGGCTGGTGCTCGTACGGGATGTAATGCAGCGCGTTCGCGATCACGGCGCCGTCCAACTCGGGAAGCTCGACCGGACTCGCAAAATCGCCCACGCGCGTGCGAATCTCGGCCATGCCCGCGGGTGCGCCGCGCGCTGAATCCTCGAGATGTCGCAGGGCGGCGCGGTCGCGATCGACCGCGTACACCACACCGTGCGGGCCGAGCAGCGACGCGAGCGCGCGGCTGAACGTGCCGGTTCCGGCGCCAAAGTCGGCCCATGTCCCGCCTCGCGTCGCCACCGCCTTCGAGATGAGCGACACCGCTTCGTCCTGAGTCACACCACGCGCCCGCCGCGAGAGTCCGCCAAAGCTACACCGCGGCTACTGCTTGTCCGGCCACGCATCGCCTTATCACGGCCGAGTTGGCGCGCCGAGCGGGTGCGCGCAGACTGGTCGCCCACCGCGCCCGCACCTCGAGGATCCCATGGACCTCCGCCGCACAAGCGAATGCGTCGTCGCCACCGCCGCACTCGCCGTGACGGCGTGTCTCGGCACCACCACGCCGGCCGGACCAACGCCGATAGGCGACGGCACGCGAATTCTGTTCGTGGGCAACAGCCTCACGTACGTCAACGACGTGCCAGGCATCCTCCAGGCGCTCGCCGACTCTGCCGGTGGAGAGCGGTTGGCCGTCGCGAGTCGTGCGCTGCCGAACTATGCGCTGATCGACCACTGGACCGAGGGTGTGGTGCAGCGAGAGATCGCGAACGGCGGATGGGCCTGGGTCGTGATGCAGCAAGGGTGGACGCCGGCCGGCGTGTACCGTGACACGCTGCGACTCGCCGTCCGCAACTTCGGTGGTGAGATCGCGAAGATCGGCGCGAAGGTCGCCCTCTATCAGACGTGGCCGCCGAGCAACCGGCGTGGAGACTTCCCCGGTACGATCGAGTCCTACGAGCTCGCCGCCGCTGACGTGGGAGGCGTGCTCTTCCCGGTGGCGCGTGCGTGGCTCGCGGCGTGGGAACGCGACCCGTCGATCCAACTGTACTCGGACGGCCTGCACGCGTCGCCCGCGGGATCGTATCTGGCTGCGCTCGTGATGTACGCGCGGGTCTTCGAGCGCTCACCCGTCGGGTTACCGTCTCGCGTGCGCACGCGCGGTGGCGTTGCGCTGGCGTTCGATCCCACCGTCGCGCGGATCCTGCAGGAGGCAGCGGCCTCCGTCACAGTCACGACGGCGGCGCGTTAGGCGCCGGCACCCCCGTTGCTTCGATCGCAAAACAACATCGCGGCCGCTCGCCGCGATCGCAGCACTCGCGCACTGGGGTTGCCAGGAGCGTGGTCAGGAGAGCCTCCATCGCCCGGCAGACGTGAGGACGGTCCTGTACGGCCGCCGCGAGCAGGCACCCGACACCCCGGATGCGCAGCGTCCCCGCGTCGGTCTCGATCTCGTTAGGTGCGCCCAGCTCGGCCATCAGTGCCGACGCACTCTCCACGCGCTGCGGTAGGGTCCCGTGCGGCTGAGGCCACTCCGCGGCGAGCCGCGCGCCCACAACGCGCATGATGTCGTCGAGCTCGGATGGAGGGAGACGTTCCGTCAGGGCGCGCACGAGGTGGGAAGCGAAGGGCATATACGCCCGCGAGAGTGCGTCGTCCACGCCCGGAGCGAGCTCGTACACGACCGCCGGCCTCGTCCCACCGCGCCGTGTCTCGCCGGCCCGCACCAGTCCATCGCGCTCGAGCGCCGACAGATGCCCTCGCACGGCGTTGTAGGTGAGCCCGAGCCGGGTTGCGAGCTCAGTCACCGTGATCGGCGACCTGCGGATGAGGTCGATGATCCGTCCCCGCGTTGCGCCCAACGAGCCGATCATCGGTGGCTTGCCCGTCATGCCGGCATTCCTATCGGGGTTGGGTAGAGACAGCGGACCAGTTATTGCACAAATACATTCAAAATCTTCATAAGCTGAGTCGCTTCCCGACTCCGAGCAGGTCGGCCAGGCACAAACGCGCGGGAGGAGCCTCCGATGCAACGTAATGGGTCAGCTTTCCTTCTCCTCTGTTGCTGCGTCGTGGCGTGCGAGCCCAGTCACGCCCCCGTCGCAACACCCCAGCCAACAGCCAGCGAACCCGTCGCCTCTCGTAGCGGCGGCCCAATGAATCCGGCGCTCGTCGCGGAGGGCAAAACGATCTTCCGATTCGACACGTTCGGCGATGAGACCTTCTGGACCGACTCGTTGCGGCTGCATGAAGTGATTCGGACGTCGGTGACGCCGAGGGCTGCGCTCGGGTTGGGAATCAAGGTCGACGCTGATGCGCTGCCGCCTGAGGTCAAGGCCGGAATCCTGAATGGCTCGATCAGCCTCGATTTGCCCGCGACGACGGTTGCGCTTCTGCGTCTCAACGCGGTGGTCGGCGTCATCGGCCAGGTCGATGCGAGCAACACGCTGACACGCGTCGGGCTCACGTGTGCGTTCTGCCATTCGACCGTCGACAACAGCTTCCTCCCCGGCGTCGGCTCGCGTCTCGACGGCTGGCCGAACCGGACGCTCGATGTCGGGAAGATCGTCACACTCTCGACCTCACCGTTGCTGACGCCAGCAGCGCGGGCCGTGTACAACTCGTGGGGCCCGGGCATGTACGATCCGCGCTTCAACATCGATGGACAGAACATTCCCGTCGTAATTCCGCCGGCGTTCGGGCTCCGGCACGTCGCGCGCGAGATCTATACGGGGGACGACGTCGTCTCGTACTGGAACGCCTACGTGGCGATCACGCAGATGCACGGCCACGGGCATTTCGTCGACCCGCGAATCGGAGTGGACAAGAACAATCCGCCTGACCTCGTGTCGTCCAAGCTCGAGCCGTTGCGCGCCTATCAGTTCAGTCTCGAGACGCCAGAGGCAATCCCTGGAACGTTCAACGCAGCGGCTGCGCAGCGTGGCAAACAGGTCTTCAACGGGGTGGCGAAGTGCCAGCAATGCCATCTCGGCGACGCCCTCACGGACGTGAACGCCAACCGACTGCACGCCGGGGAGGAAGTGGGTCAGGATCCGGCGTACGCGCAGCGAAGCGTGACGAAGCTGTATCGCACGACGCCGCTTCGAGGACTCTGGCACCCGCCGCAGCTCGTCGGGCCGTACTTCCATGATGGAAGCGCGACATCGCTCGAGGCAGTCGTCGACCATTACGTGCGCGTCTTCGGGCTGACGCTCACGTCGCAGCAGCGCTCGGACCTCGTCGAGTACCTCAAGACGCTCTGACGGGAGAGGAATTGGGGTCAGACTCGAATTAGCGTTTCATTGCCCGCGGGCAATGAAACGCTAATTCGAGTCTGACCCCAATTCCCCCACGCAGTAGTTTGCTAGGCATGGCAGTCTATTCAGTGACGATTCGTAACCGCGCGGTCGCGGCTCTGGTCGGACTGGTCGTGCTCGGCGCGGGTGCGGCACTGCTCGTCGTGGGGCTCGCCCTCCTCGCCGGAGTAGCGATCGCGGGCGGGCTCCTCGGCACGGGGATC
>Ga0075421_100003778_pt1 | contig 18191 bp, 18 predicted proteins | sample SoiMetdeltSBSDD5_FD_75292 | JGI IMG/M metagenome (GOLD analysis project Ga0075421, IMG submission 75292) | Bulk soil microbial communities from a Populus tree surrounding site in Tennessee, USA - Soil MetaG P. deltoides SBSDD5 | ecosystem: Environmental > Terrestrial > Soil > Tree plantation...
GCCGGACGGGAAACACCTGGTCTACAACTCCACGCAGGCCCATGTGATCGACATCACGAGCGGCAAGACGGTGCGATCGATCGAACCGGGATGGGATCGCTTACATCGCGCACGTCGGTGGCATGGCGGCCGGCTATTGCATGCTGCGCGGCATTCCGTTCACCGGACGAGTGCGACGGATGCTCACGGCCCGGCGCCGGGAGGCGCAGGTGCGCCGGCGCGAAGTCTTGCGCAGCGAGCTCGACGCGATCCTCGACAAGATGCACGCGCAAGGGAAGGACAGCTTGTCGCAGGAAGAGTGGAACACTCTCCTCGATGCGAGCCGGCGCCGTCACGAGGATTGACGCATGTCGGCAAGGCGTCGCGCGGCGCCGGTTCGGCGCGCCGTGTTCCTCAAGTTTCCGCTTGCAATTTGAAGGCGCCGCCGCTAGCCTATCGGCGCTGTCGAAGATGCTCGCAACTGCTTGGATCACTTTGGTTTACGGTGGCGGGCGAGGGTCTCGCAGAGCGGCCGGGGAGGGCCAGGAGGGGAGGTCCCATCGCTCCTGGATCGCGGGACTTCTTTCGTTATTCTCACCTCGGCGTCGAGTTCGTCATCATTCTCGTTGCGTTTGCCCTGGGTGGAGCCTGGCTCGACGAACGCCTCTCGGCCGGCGGTCTGGTGACGCTGGCGGGCATTTTCGCCGGAGCCGCGATTGGCTTCTACTTCATCTACCGGGCCATCGCGCGGAAGTAGGGCAACTCTTCCGCTGCGCTTAACCGGGATCACCCTGGCGCTTTGCGCCGCCGCTGGTTACCCTGCGTACCGATTCGGGGGGCGGGAGAGTGTGCTCTGCATGCTCCTCGGAGCGGCGCTGAGCCTGATGACGATCGTGGCGAGCTACCTGCTGCTGACCTGGGTGTTTCGGCGCTCGCGCCAACAGCAAGTGGCCCTGGTGCTCGGTGGCTTCGTCGTGCGCCTCGTTCTCTTGTTCGGGCTGTTGTCGTGGGTCGCCCGTTCGGTGAGCGTGAACCTGAATCAGCTCGTGCTGTGGCTGGTCAGCTTCTACTTGGTGCTCGTCGTCGCCGAGGCCCGCGAGCTGGCCGCGACGCAACGCAAACGGACCGCGGAGGCCTGACGTGGCGCACGATCCGGATCGCATCGACATCATCCATCACTTGATCGATGCGAAGGTGACGCTCATGGGCCAAGAGCTGCCGTTGGGCATCACCAAGCACGTGCTGATGATGTGGATCGGATCGCTACTGCTCATCGTCGTCCTGAGTCTGGCCGCACGGCAGCGCGGCGAGGTGCCCCGCGGCGCGCGCAACTTCTTCGAGCCGCTGATCCTGTTCATCCGCAATGGCGTGCTGCTGCCGAACATGGGCGAGGCGGGCCTGCCCTATCTGTCGTTCTTGCTGACGATGTTCTGTTTCATCCTCATGTGCAACCTGCTGGGCCTGGTGCCCTATGGCGCGACGGCGACCGCCAACGTCTCGGTGACCGCGACCTTGGCGCTCATGAGCACGGTGCTCACGCACTTCGCCGGCATGCGGCAGAATGGTTTCGCGAGCTACTGGAAGAGCATCGTGCCGCCAGTGCCCATTTACCTGTGGCCGCTCATGCTCGTCGTCGAGCTCATCGGGATGTTGGCCAAGCCGTTCGCGCTCGCGATTCGACTCTGGGCCAACATGAATGCCGGCCACATCGTGCTGTTGGTCATCATGGGGTTCATTTTTCTGTTCAAGAACTGGGGGGCCGTCGGCATTTCGGTGGTCGGTGGCGTGGCCCTGTCGATGCTCGAGCTGTTCGTGGCTGTCCTCCAGGCCTACGTCTTCACTTTCTTGACTGCGGTGTTCATGGGCCTGGCGCTCCACCCGGAGCACTAGGCGGTCGTTGGCGTAGAAGGAGGAATCGCGATGGAGGGTCTCGGATTGTTGGGGGCAGGCATCGGCGCCGGCATTGCAGTGATCGGCGCCGGGATGGGGATTGGCCGCATCGCCGCGAGCGCGGTGGAGAGCATCGCACGCCAGCCAGAGGCGTCCGGGGAAATCCGCGGCAACATGATCTTGACCGCGGCGCTCATCGAAGGCGTGGCGCTGTTCGCCTGCGCCATCTGTTTCATGATCCAGAGCAAGTGACCCCATGGGGCGGCGGGCTCCTGCCAGCGCTCGGCGCTCGTGGGAGCGGCACCGCGCCGAACACGGAGGGAAGACCATCCGATTCCGACGCATGCAACCCTGGGTGATCGCAGCCTGGCTCGCGGTCCTCGTGAGCGTGCCGGCCGCAGGCCAGCATGGCGAGCTCGCGGTGGGCGTGGCCCCGTCCGATTCCACGCACCACGCCGAGACCGGGAGCGCACCCAGCATCATGAACGTCGACCCCGGCGTCATGGTGTGGACCGTGGTCACATTCCTCGTCCTGCTCGTCGTGCTGCGCATGACGGCGTGGAAGCCGCTCATCGCCGCGCTCGAGGCGCGCGAGCAGCGCATTCGCGATGCGATCGCAGAGGGAGACCGGGCGCGACGCGAAGGCGAGGCCTTGCTGGCGCAATACCAGCAGCAGTTGGAGGCCGCCAAGGCCGAGGCGATGGCGATCATCGAAGAAGGCAAGGCAGATGCGTTGCGCCTGCATCGAGAGATCCTCGACAAGGCAAGTGTCGAAGCCGAGGAATGGAAGCAGCGCGCACATCGTGAGGTGGAGCTGGCCACGGATCAGGCCAAGAAGGAGCTGTGGGAGGAATCGACGCGCCTGTCGCTGCTGTTGGCCGAGCGGATCCTGCAGCGGAGCTTGAACGCGGCCGATCACAAGGCGCTGGTGCAAGAGTTCCTGCAGCAGTTGCGCACGACGCCGGCACCACGAGCCTGAGCAGGACGGAGAACGATTCGTGCACTTGCAACCCGTGGCAGGTGTCTACGCCGAGGCCTTGCTGGCCATCGCCGAGCAGCGCGGCCAGACCGAGCCGCTGGCCGCCGAGCTGGAGGACCTCTCGTCGCTCCTCGCCGCCGCGCCGGAGATCCGTCGGTTCCTCGAAACGCCGGTCTTGGATGCGGCAGTGAAGAAAGGCGTCTTGGAAAAAGCTCTGGGCGGCCAGGTGCAGCGGGTCTTGGTCGATTTCGTCTGCCTGTTGATCGACAAGGGCAGAATCGGCGTGTTGAGCGACATCGCGCTCGCCTTCCGCCAGCGCCTCGACCACGCAGCCGGGCGGGTGCGCGTGCAAGCAACGAGCGCCACCGCGCTCACCGACGCGGACTCGCGCAGCCTGGCGGAATTGTTGCGCGCGCGCTTGCAAAGCGAGTGCATCGTGGAAACGGCGGTCCAGCCCGCGCTTCTCGGCGGGCTGGTGGTCACCATCGGAGACACCATCTACGACGGCTCGGTGCGCGCCCAACTGCGGCGCATCCGCGAGGCCATGATGAGGAGCAGCGGCTATGAAAATTAAGGCCGAGGAAATCACGTCCGTCATCCGCAAGCAGATCGAAGAGTACCGCAGCCAGCTCGACGTGGCCGAGGTCGGCACGGTGCTCGAGGTCGGAGACGGCATCGCGCGCATCTACGGGCTCGCCAATGCCATGTCGGGCGAGATGTTGCAGTTCGAAGGCGGCGTGCAGGGCCAGGTGCTCAACCTGGAGGAAGACTCCATCGGCGCCGCCATCTTCGGCGACTACCTGACCGTGCGCGAAGGCCAGCAAGTGCGCAGCACCGGGCGCATCCTCGAGGTCCCGGTCGGCCAAGGATTGGTGGGGCGTGTCGTCGATCCGCTCGGAGTGCCGATCGACGGCTTGGGCCCGGTGCGCGCCGATCGCACCCGACCGGTCGAGATGATCGCTCCCGGCATCGCCGACCGCCAGCCGGTGAACACGCCGCTGCAGACCGGGATCAAGGCCATCGATGCCATGACGCCGATCGGACGCGGCCAGCGCGAGCTCATCATCGGCGACCGCAAGACCGGCAAGACCGCCATCGCCATCGACACGATCATCAATCAGAAAAAGGAAAACGTCCTCTGCGTCTACGTCGCCATCGGTCAGAAGGAATCGACGGTCGCTGCGGTCGTCGACACCCTGAAGCGCCATGGTGCCATGGACTACACGATCGTCGTGTCGGCCAACGCTTCGGATCCGGCGCCGTTGCAGTACATCGCGCCGTACACCGGCTGCGCCATGGCCGAGGAGTTCATGTACAACCATCACCGCGACACCTTGGTGATCTACGACGATTTGACCAAGCAAGCACAGGCCTACCGTCAGCTGGCGCTGTTGCTGCGCCGGCCCCCCGGGCGCGAGGCCTATCCCGGGGACATCTTCTACCTGCACAGCCGTTTGCTCGAACGCGCGGTGAAACTTTCCGACGACCTGGGCGCGGGGTCGCTGACCGCGCTGCCGATCATCGAGACCCAGGAAGGCGAGGTCTCGGCCTACATCCCGACCAACGTCATCTCGATCACCGATGGCCAGATCTACCTGGTGCCGGACCTGTTCTTCGCCGGCGTGCGTCCGGCGGTGGATGTCGGGATTTCGGTGTCGCGCGTCGGCGGCAAGGCGCAGGTGAAGGCCATGCGTCAGGTCGCCGGCTCGTTGCGCTTGGATCTGGCCGCGTTCCGCGAGCTCGAGGCCTTCGCCCAGCTCGGCACCGAGCTCGATCCGGCGACGCAGGCCAAGCTCGACCGCGGCGCGCGCATGGTGGAGCTGCTGAAGCAGCCGCAGAACGAGCCGCTGCACGTGATCGATCAGGTGCTCAGCATCTTCGCCGGCACCCGCGGTCACCTCGACAAGATCCCGGTGAACCGGGTGCGGGAGTTCGAGCGCATGCTCCTGGAGAGCGCGCGCACCGTTCATCCCGAGGCTTGGAAGCAGCTCGACGACGCCAAGGCGATTCCAGAAGACATGATGGCGAAGATCGATGAGCGCATCGTCCAGATTCGCGACGCGTTCCTGAGCGGCAAGGCCTACGACCCGCGCTGATTCGGTCGCGAGGGAGCCCCCCCGATGGCGAAGGCGAAAGCGATCCTCAAGCGCCGGCGCGTGGTCACCAACACGCGCAAGATCACACGCACGATGGAGCTGGTGTCGACCGCCCGGTTCCGCCAGTCGTTCAATCGTGTCGAAGGCGCCAGGCCCTATTTCCGCAGCATCCTCGAGGTGATGCAGGACTTGTCGCGCGCCGATCTCGGCATCGATCATCCGTTGTTGCGCCGGCGCGAGCCCGTGCGGCACGTGACCCTGTTGGTGCTGACCTCGAACCGCGGGCTGTGCGGCGGATTCAACACACATCTGTGCCGCCTCGGGCGCGATGCGATCGAGGAGCTGCGGCAATCGGGTGCGCAGGTGGCGCTGCACGTGGTCGGCAAGAAGGGCATCGCCTTCTTCCGCTTTCGCAAGTTCGAGCTGGCCGGCGCCCACACCGCCTTCGGCGATCGCCCAACGTACGCGCCGGTGGAGGCGCTGGCCGAAGAATTCCTCGCCGCCTACGAGAGCGGCCGCACCGACCGCGTCGTCGTCTGCTCGCAGCGTTACCTGTCGGCGGCGTCGCAACGCCCGCAGCTGGAGACGCTGCTGCCGATCACGCCGCCCACCCAAGCCGACGCCGCCGTGCGTCCGCGCGAATACCTGGTGTCGCCCGACGCGGCGGGTCTCATGGCGCGGCTGCTGCCGGCCTACTTCAAGATCGTGCTGTATCAGCTGTTCCTGGAAACCGCCGTGGGCGAGCACCGCGCGCGCATGGTGGCGATGAAGAACGCGACAGACAACGCGGAATCGATGATCACGTCGCTGACCCGGCGCTACAACCGCGCGCGGCAAGGGCAAATCACGAACGAGATCTCCGAGATCATGGGCGGCGTCGAAGCGCTGAAGTGACGTCGCCTGCAACTGCGAAGGGTGAGGCAAGCCGATGGCGAACAAAGGCAAGATCGTGCAGGTGATCGGGTCGACGCTGGACGCGCAGTTTCGCCAGGAGGAGCTGCCATCAATCTACAACGCGCTGCAGGTCGAGTTCGAGCACGGCGGACAGCGCCGCTTGCTCTGGTGCGAGGTCGAGCAGCACATCGGAGGCGGCAAAGTGCGCGCCGTGGCCCTTGGATCCACCGACGGGCTGCGCCGCGGCTTGGAGATCACCGACACCGGCAGCCCGATCACGGTTCCGGTCGGCGAGGGCAACCTCGGCCGCGTCTTCAACCTCGTCGGCGAGACGGTGGACAAGAAGGGGCCATTCGAAGCGCGCGAGCGGCGCCCCATCCACCACGCGCCGCCCGAGTTCCGCGAGCTCGAGCCCAAGACCGAGATCTTCGAGACCGGCATCAAAGTCGTCGATCTGCTGGCTCCCTACGTCAAGGGCGGCAAGACCGGGCTGTTCGGCGGTGCCGGGGTCGGCAAGACCGTCATCATCCAGGAGCTGATCCACAACATCGCGCAGGTGCACGGCGGTTTCTCGGTGTTCGCGGGCGTCGGCGAGCGCACGCGCGAGGGCAACGACCTGTGGCTCGAAATGCAGGAATCCGGCGTCATCGACCGCACCGTGCTCGTGTTCGGGCAGATGAACGAGCCGCCGGGGGCGCGGCTGCGCGTCGGGCTCTCGGCGCTCACCATGGCGGAGTACTTCCGCGACGAGAGCGGCGCCGACATCCTGCTCTTCATCGACAACATCTTTCGTTTCACCCAGGCGGGCTCCGAGGTCTCGGCCTTGCTCGGCCGCATGCCCTCCGCGGTCGGCTACCAGCCCACATTGGCCACCGAAATGGGCGAGCTGCAAGAGCGCATCACCTCGACACAGCATGGTTCGGTGACCTCGATCCAGGCCATCTACGTCCCGGCGGACGACTACACCGACCCGGCGCCGGCGACCGCCTTCACGCACCTGGATTCCACCACCAACCTCTCGCGCGGCATCGCCGAGAAGGGAATCTATCCGGCGGTGGATCCGCTGGAGTCGACGTCGCGCATCATGGACCCGCAGTACGTCGGCGAAGAGCACTACCGGGTGGCGCGCGAGGTGCAGCGCATCCTGCAGCGCTACAAGGATCTGCAGGACATCATCGCCATCCTCGGCATGGACGAGCTGTCCGAGGACGACAAGGTGCTGGTGGCGCGCGCGCGCAAGATCGAACGCTTCTTGTCGCAGCCGTTCCACGTCGCCGAGACGTTCACCGGCTTCAAGGGCATCTATGTCAAACGCGAAGACGCCATTCGCTCGTTCAAGCAGCTCACGGACGGGGAGTTCGACCACCTGCCGGAGTCGGCGTTCATGTACGTCGGCACCATCGAGGATGCGGTCGAGAAGGCGAAGTCGATGGGAACGAAGGTCTAGTCCAGAGCGGCGCACGTTGGCGCCGGCTGGATGCCGAGAGGAGGGCCGTTGCCCGAACCCATGCACGTGCAGGTGGTGACCCCGGAGCGTCCGGTCTTCGACGGCCCGGCGGATTTCATCGTCGTCCCGGCGCACGATGGCGAGATGGGGATCCTGCCGCGGCATGCGCGCTTTCTCGGCGCGCTCGGCCTGGGCGAGCTGCGCATCACCCGCGGCGCGAATCTGGAGCGCTACTTCCTCGACGGCGGCTTCGTGCAGGTGACGGCCGAGAAGGTCACGGTCCTCTGCGATCACTGCACGCCGCTCGATGGCCTCGATGCCGCGGCACTCGGCGCAGCGGCGGCACAGGCCAAGTCTGCCGGTGCCCCGAACGCGGCGGCGCTCGCGCAACGTGCCGCGGTGGCGAACCGCATCGCCGCCCGTGCGCGCAAGTAACGCGTTTCGCTCCTTCCCCCGACCCGCACACATCCAAGCCGACACGACGAATAAAAAAGCGGCCGGGAGAATTCCCGGCCGCTCGGTAGTACGCTCAGGAAAGCGGTCAGCGCAGCATGACCACGCGACGGGTGAAGACCTGCCCGTTCACGGTCATTCGCGCGAAGTAGATGCCCGCGCTGGTGTTCTGCAGCTTCCAGTTCGTGGTGTGCCAACCCGCCGGCAGGTTGCCTTGGACGAGGGTGCCGACACGCCGGCCCGCGACGTCGAACAGCACCAGCTCCACCTGCGAGTCCATCGGCAGACCGAAGCGGAACACCGTGCCATCGACAGGTGGGTTCGACCCGGCGATGTCGAAAGACACTTCACGTGGGATTTCGATCTCGGGTGCCGGTGTGCCGGCATCGCTGAGCCTGCCGCGGCCGTTGATCGAGCTGAACGGGACGTTCACGTGGACCGTCTCTACACTGGTGTTGCCCGCGGCATCGGTGCAGGTGATGCTGACGGTGTACGTGCGGCCGTCGCCCGTGCCCGAGCGCTCGGACCGCAGACGCACCTGGTGCGCATCGAGGACTTCCCAGTCCGGTGCGGTGTCGCCATCGCCCAGGCCGTCGACGGGCTCGTCGCTCGTCACGCTCAAGACGCAGCCGCCGTCCGGACAGTTGTCGGCGACGTCGTAGGCGACGGTGATGTTGCGCATGCCGTGGTTTGGCGACCACAGGTTGGCCGACGACGGAGCGGCGTCGCTGATCACCGGTGCCTCGCCATCCTCCACTGTGACGTCGAATGAGCAGCTGACACCGGTCTCCGACGTCAAGTTGACTGTTGTCGTGCCGAGCGGCAGGACCGCGCCCGAGGGCGGATCACCAGTCACCGTGCCGCAGATCCCGGTCGTCGGCACGTCGTACTCGAACACCGCGTCGCATCGACCCGGGTCGGTGGGAATGGAGAGGTCCTGCGGGCAGGCGAAGACGCATTCCAGGTCGTTCGGGATGCCGTTCAGGTTGTCGTCCGGGAACCAGCCGATGTCGCGGAAAAGCGGCAGGGTCAGATCCTCCGGCGGCTTCACGCTGTGCGTCAGGTCGTCGTTGATGAAGGGCTCCATGAGCAGATTGCGGAAGGCACTCGGGTCCCAATGCGACACCGAGGAACCGCCTTGCACCGGATTCGGCGTGTTCACCAGCGCGCGGCCGTTGGCGTCGGCGCCGGCATACACTGCGGGATCCACCCCCAACGTCACCTGCACGGGACCGCCGAGGAGCGCGGCCTTGATCGTATTGCCGTCGGCGAGTGAGATGCGCACCGACGGGATGACGATGGTGGGATCCGCGCCCCCCAATCCTGGGGGTGGCGCCCCGGCGACGTTGTCGGCGACGATGACGCCGATCGCACCGGCGTTCTGGGCGTTCTTCACCTTGTCCACGAAGGCGCAAATGCCGCGATCGACGAGCGCGATCTTGCCGACGAGCGAGCCGGCGGCGAACGCCGAGCAGGCATCATTGACCGGGGCCACGCCATCGTTGGCGAGAACCACATCGCCACTCAGGCCGGGGGAGGAGAGCTGCGGACCGAAGGTCGCCGCGCCCACGCCGTAGAGGCCGGCGATGTTCCCCGGCGCGGTCACGCGCAGGAGCGGTGTCCCCAGCGACAGGACCGACGGGACGGCAGCGGTGACCTCGGGCCCAGTCCACACGACGCGCAGCGGATTGATCGCGGAAGCCACGCGCTCGGCGTTGGTCATCTGGTTCCAAGTCTTGTTCGTCGTGAGGTCGAGCAGCTGACGACCATAGATGTCGGTCAGGCCCGACGTCTGCGCCCCCGTCGCCAGGCTGGCGAACTGCTGGAAGCCGAGTCCATGGCCCAGCTCGTGCAGCAACACGGCGACGAGATCGATCTGGGTGCCGTGGTTCCCGTCGAGCCCGTAGTACCAACCGCGTCCGGGAAGGCACCCTGCGTTTCCGAGGTTGCTGTTGAAACGGGCACGGATGTCCAACGCCCCGGGATTGATGTCGAAGCCGGCGCGCTTCTTCGCCAGCGCCGACGAGTACCACGTGTTCGGGAACGCGGGCCCGGGGAAGAACCCGGCTGGGACGAAGTTGGCATAGATGAAGATCGTGCCGGCCGAGCCCAATGTCGCGGCCGTCGCCGTGCAGGCGAGCGGATTGAACTGCGCATCGACCTTGATCTCGACGTTGCTGTCCAGGGTGTTGGCCCACAGGTCGGCTGCAAACTGAAACGCGATCAGTCGTTGCTGGCCAACTGTCGTCCCGGGGTTGCCGCCGATCGGAGCCGCGGCCGTCGGGTCGTTGAAGCCCTCGGTCGCGCCGTCGCCGTTGATGATGGTAATGGTGGCGCCGGCCGCCGCGACTCGCTGCGCCGCGCCGAAGCTGCTTGCGGCCGGGAGCAGTGCCAGGAGCAGCAGGCAAGCGATGATCCGTTTGGTCATGGCGCTACTCCTTCTCGCTCTGGGATTGATGCGGGGCGCGCCTGCCGCGTGTGGCTGCGGGGCGCGAGCTGTTCTCGGGCAGCTGCAGGGCGGAAGATTCGGCGATGATGCGTGCCGCTTCGGTCGCGGACATGCAATCCAGGGTCTCCGTTCCGTCCTCATGCGCGCGCAGGAGGATCGTCTCATCGAAGTCCTCGGACAGCTCGACGGCGAGCGCGCCGTTTTCGGCCTGGATCACCTCGAGTGGGCCGCTCGGAGTCCTGAAGCGCTGGCGCAGGGCCTCCGCCAATGCTCGAGACTGCTCTTGTGTCGGCGGGCGGAGCCTGCCGGTTTTGGGGTCGATGGCCACTTGCATGCCAGCGATCGGCACCTGCACGTCCCCGATCCCGGGTGCGGTGCGGCGCGACGGGTCGGATTTGGCCGCGTCCTGATCGGCGAGCGCGACCATCGTTCCCAGCAGACAGAGACAGACCGCGGCGAGCCACGGCAGAGCCTTCCTCCACTGCGAAGAATCCAGCTGCGTTCTCATAGCGAGACTCCCTGGATGAGGTTTTTCACAAGAGCGCTGACCCTAGCAGCGGCTCTGTAACCTGGTCAATCAAATTACGCCTATGTGCGACGCGGATGGATCGCACGACGGTTTCGTTTGCACCGCGAGATCGGACCTTCGCAATCTTTGCACGCGATTTCGCGCTCGGCTGGGACTGCCCTGCTGCATCTGCTATCCTGCCGCAGCCACCGTCCGTGTCGGATGGGATCCGTCACGGCGGTCGGTCAAGCTCGGTTGAGAGTCCAAGCCTCGGTCCAGTCGGACGAGCTTGGTGCACCGTCCCCCAAGGAGAAAAGATGTCGATGCGCACCACCGCCCTGCGTGTGATCGCCCTACTGGCATTCGTCTCTTCCATGGCGTGGGGCCAGCAGCCTGGGGGCGCGACCCCGGCCGACAGCGCCGCCGTGGTGAAGCCAGCGACCCCGGCTGCGACACCGCCTGCGGCAACGCCCCCAACCGCGACGACGCAAACCGCGACAGCCACGGCGAAGCCAGCCTGGCGCGAACGGATCTACTACGGCGGCACCGTGACGCTTTCCTTCGGCAACGCCACCCGCATCGGCATCGCTCCGATGCTCGCCTACAAGCTGACGCCGAAGCTTTCGGCCGGGGTGGAAGTGGGATACGAATACGTGAACTACGACGACTTCGATCAGTCGTCGCACAACTACGGCGGCAGTGTGTTCGGGCGCTACCGTCTCATCCCACAGCTCTACGCCCACGCCGAGTATCAACTCGTGAACTACGACATCCCGACCGGAATCGACACGTCCGCGCGGGAAACTGTGCCGTTCCTCCTGGTCGGCGGGGGATTCTGCCAGCGCGTCGCACCCAACACGTGGGGCTACGTGGAAGTGTTGGTCGACGTACTGCAGGACGACCAGTCACCGTACGAAGACTGGGATCCGGTCGTGAGCATCGGGGTCGGCGTCGGGTTCTGAGATCGAGGGGGGGCCGACGTTCTGCCGTGCTAGGTCCATCACGGCCCCCATCCGAGCGTGCGTTGACTCCACACGCAAAGGTGCGAGGTCCAATGGCCACCCAGCCGAGCATGCAAACGCGCGGGGCGCTTGTCCAGGCCGGCATCCAAGTGCTCGCCGTCAAGGAGGAGTTGCGGCGCAATCTCATCCGCCGCAAGCGCGAGGGCAAGCCGGTCTTCACCGGCCTCGTCGGCTACGAGCACACGGTGATTCCGCAGATCGAGAACGCCCTGTTCTCCAAACACGACTTCCTCCTGCTCGGGCTGCGCGGGCAAGCCAAGACGCGGCTTCTGCGCCAGCTGACCGGCCTGCTCGACGAGTGGTCCCCGGCGGTCGCGGGCTGCCAGATCAACGACGATCCGTACGCCCCGCTGTGCAAGCGTTGCCGGCGCGTGGCGGTGGAAGCGGGCGACGATCTTCCCATCGTGTGGCTGCACCGCGACGAGCGTTACCACGAAAAGCTGGCGACGCCGGACGTCACCATCGCCGATCTGATCGGCGACATCGATCCAATCAAGGCGGCGCGGGATCGGCTCACGTTCGCCGACGAGGAGGTCGTGCACTTCGGGCTCGTCCCGCGCACGCACCGCGGCATCTTCGCGCTGAACGAGCTGCCGGACCTGCAGCCTCGGATCCAAGTCGGGCTGCTCGACATCATGGAGGAGAAGGACTTCCAGATCCGCGGCTTCCCCGTGCGCCTGCGGATCGACATCCTCATGGTGTTCGCCGCCAACCCGGAGGATTACACCAACCGCGGCAACATCATCACGCCGCTCAAGGATCGCATCGCCTCGCAGATCCTCACCCACTATCCGCAGAGCGTGCAGGATGCGATCCGCATCACCGACCAGGAGGCGTGGACCGAGCGCGGCAGCGATTGCCGCATCCCGGATTACTTCCGTGTCATCGTCGAGCAGGTCGCGTTCGAAGCGCGGAAGAGCGAGTTCGTCGACCAGTCGAGCGGTGTGTCGGCACGTGTGTCCATCGCGGCCTATGAAAACTTGTGGTCGAACATGGAGCGGCGCGGTTTGGAAACCGGGGAGTCGCCGGTGTACGCCCGGATCGCCGACCTGCACGCCATCGTGCCGGCGCTGAGCGGCAAGATCGAGCTGGTCTACGAAGGCGAGCAGCAGGGGCCGGACGCAGTGGCGCGTCACCTCGTCGGGCAAGCAGTGAAGAGCGTATTCGCCCAGCATTTCCCGCCGGTGGCGCCGCAGGGCAAAGGGCGCCGGAGCCCGAAGTCCGGCGACGAGCCGCAAGATGCGGCGCTCGACGTGCCCTCGGGCGAGTCCCGTTCGACCGCGAGCACAGGACGCGAGACCGGCGGCGCCTCGCGTCACAGCGCCTACGATCGCGTCGTGGGCTGGTTCTCGGGCGGCAAACGCATCGAGATCTCCGACCAGATGCGGCAGGCGGACTACGCTGCCGCCTTGCGTCAGGTCGATGGGCTCGAGGAAGTGGCACGGCGCTGCCTGCCGCAAGCGGACGAAGGCGCGCTGCCCGGAGTGATGGAGCTCATTCTCGAGGGCTTGTACCAGAATTCCTTCGTCGCCAAGGAAACGGTGGAGCGCAGTACCTTCTACAGCGACATGTTGCTGCGCATGTTCGATCGCATGCGGAGCGAGTGACCACGGGCTTCGATCGGCCGCGTGAGGATGGACGGCGGCGCTCTGGCTTGGAGTCGATGCATGCGGGTGCAGTATTTCGCTTGGGATGAAAGCCGATGGCAGGATCTGCAAGCGCACCTCGGGTTGCAGCGGCTGTTCAACCTGCTCGTCGTCCAGCAGGGGGGCGACGTCGAAGCGGCGCTGCGCATGATGCGTGCACTCCAGGCCCAAGGTTGGATCGACCCGGCCTGGGACCTCGAGCGATTCGCGGCGGAGCTGGAGGCGCAAGAGGTCGTGCGCGACGACGGCGGCAGCTTGGAGCTCACGACGCGCGGCGAGCGCGCGTTGCGCCGCGACGCCCTGGACTCGCTGTGGGGACACTTGCGCCGGCGCGGCAGCGGTCAACACGCCGTGCCGCGCGAGGGTGCGGGCGGCGAGGCGCTGCCGGAAACCCAGCCGTTCGACTTCGGCGACGATCTCGACCGCATCGATTTCAAGGCCTCGCTCAAGAACGCGCTACGTCGCAGCGAAGGCCAGGATCTGGAGCTGCGCGAGAGCGATCTCGAAGTGCACGAATCCGAGCTGCGCACTTCCTGCGCCACCGTGCTCCTCCTCGACATCAGCCACAGCATGATCCTGTATGGCGAGGACCGCATCACCCCGGCGAAACGTGTGGCGCTGGCGCTCACCGAGCTCATCCTGACCCAATACCCCAAGGACTCGCTCGATCTGGTGCTCTTCGGTGACGAGGCGAAGCGCGTGCAGATCGCGGCGCTGCCGTACGTGCAGGTCGGTCCCTACCACACGAATACGCGCGCGGCGCTGCAGATGGGCCGCCGCTTGCTCGCTCGGCGCAAGCACGCCAACAAGCAAGTGATCCTCATCACCGACGGCAAGCCGAGCTGTATCTGGGAGGACGGGGCGCTGTACAAGAACTCGTTCGGCCTCGATCCGCGCATCACGAACCGCACATTGGACGAGGCCGTCGCCTTGCGCCGACATGGGATTCCGATCACCACGTTCATGGTGGCGCGTGATCCACACCTGCAGCGCTTCGTGGAGCGCCTCACCGAGCTCAATCGCGGGCGTGCCTACTTCGCTTCCTTGCGCGATCTCGACCAGTATGTCCTGGTCGACTTCATCCGCCATCGTCGCCGCAACGTGCGCTAGCCGCCTTCCAACCAGTCCGGGCGCAGCCGCCATGGGCAAGGCCAGGGCGGGGCGGCGCGCTGCCTGCAACGCGGTCCTCATGGCGTCGGCAGCTCCCAGCTCCGGCGCGAGCGCGCCTCGCGCGCCGGCGGTTGTCCCGGCAGGCGCAGAACATTCGCGGAGTTGAGCGCCAACAACAACGCACCGATCACGAACACGGCGCGCATGCCAAAGTGCGCCGCGAGATAACCGCCCGCGAGCGGTCCGACCAGACCCCCGAGCAACGTCGCGCTGGAGCCGAAGGCCATCAAGCCGGCGCGACGTCGATCGGGCGAAGCCTGGGCAATGACCGCGTAGAGCGATGGCAGCATCGCAGCGGCGAGGAATCCCTGCAGCAAGCGCAGGACGAAGAGGGTCGGCACGTCTGCTGCGCGCGACTGCAAGAACAACACCACCGCGGCGCAAGCAAACGCGATGGCGAGCGTGCTGCGGCTGCCGAAGCGATCGCCGGCGCGCCCCCACAGAGGCGCGGCGAGACCCATCGCCGCTCCCGTCGAGCCGAAGAGAATCCCCGTCGTCGTCGACAGACGCGCCGCGGACACCCCGAGCGATTCGACGAAGAGGGCGAAGAACGGCTGGACGAGGAGCAATGCGAGCTGGGTGCAGAACAGAGCGCTGATGGCAACCGGGAGAGGTGGTCGCCGGGCGAGGCCGAAGTTGTGCCGCAACGATTGCGACCGCCGGCGTGCGCCGCGCACACGCGGCTCGGCGACGAGCCGCAGGACCACCAACGCGGCAGTCACCTCCACTCCCGCCGTGACGAGGAACAGAGCGCGCGTCCCGATCGAATCGGCGAGGACTCCGCCGAGCAGCGGCCCGAGCACGACCCCGGCCGCCTGCGCCGATGCCAAGGTGCCGAGCGCCGTGCCCTGCCGGTGGCGCGGCGCGCTCGCCGAGACCAGCGCGATCGCCGCGGGGATGAACCCGGAAACGACGCCTTGCAGCACGCGCAGCACCAGAAGCTCTCCCGGACTCTTGGCGAAGGACATGAGGAAGAGTGCGACCGAGAGTCCGAGAAGCGAACGAACCACCATGAGCTTGCGTCCGAAGCGGTCTCCCACCCAACCCCACACCGGCGTCATCAACGCGGCAAAGAGGAAGGGCGCCGAAAAGATCGCGCCGCTCCAGCGCTGCACGCTGGCCGGATCGTCGACGCCGAAGGAACGCACGAGGAGCGGTAGAAACGGCAGAATGAGCCCCATGCCGGCGATGGCGAGCAGCTGCACGCCCCACATCACATGCAGGGTGCGACGCCAGGCATGCTCGTCCGCGGGCAGATCCGGAGACTCGCGATCGGAGGTCGAAGCGTTCAGGAGGATCGTTTCCCTGGGAGATCTTGCCGCAACTCGCCGACGAGATGACCGAGTTCGGGGAGGATGAGCTTCTCGAGCGCCAGGCGCGCCGCGCCTGCCGAGCCCGGCACCGAGAACACCAATTTGCCGTGCGCCACGCCGGCGGAGGCGCGGGAGAGCATGGCCGCACTGCCGATTTCGGCGTAGGAGAGGGCGCGGAACAGCTCGCCAAATCCAGGAATCTCTCGCTCGTAGAGCGGCGCAAGGATGTCGTAGGCCAGATCGCGCGGCGCGACTCCGGTGCCGCCATTCACGACGACGACCTCGAAGTCGTCTCGTTGCAGCAGACGCTCCATTTCGACGCGCAGTGTCTCCGCTTCCTCGCGCCAGATGCTCTTTCCAACCACGCGGTGGGACGCGTTCTCGAGCAAGACGCGAATCCCCGCCCCGGTCGCATCGCTGCTCTCGTCGCGGGTGTCGGAAAATGTGACGATGTAGACGGCGATCGCACGCGGGGAGCGATTCCGATGCTCGTCGATGCTCATTCGCCTCCGGAGGAAACTGGCCACGGTCGCAGACGTCCTCGGCGACGGGCGCGCGCCGAAGTCCGCGGCGACCCCGGCGCAAGTCGGCGTCGCCAAGGGACGATATTCTAGGCCGGAGGTGAATGGCTCACAAGCCAGAGGGCGTCGCCGACACGGTGTGCAGATGTGGGTCACTTGGAGCAGGATGTCCTCGACGGCAGCGAAGCAATCGCTGCCATCACAGGACGGCCCGGATCGGATGAAGGTTCGCGGCTCGCTTCGATCCAGCCGCGATGCGGTGGGCCTGCTGACGAGGTGCTGGCTCAGACTGTGGCGAGGTGCTGGCTCAGACTCCGGCCATAACCGGTTCGTGCACCTCGCCCAAGCTCTGCTTGGCGAGGTCGAGGACCTGTGTCTCTTCCTCGGAGATGACCATCTCGCACTTGCCGTCACGAATGGGCTTGGCGTAGGCGCGCGAGTCGCTGCGACCGGAGATGCTGGTCATCATGACGCCATTCAAGTGCGCGTCCAAGAGGCAGAGGGAGAAACTTTGCTGGCCGCGGATGTCGTCGAAGGCATCGTAGCGCTTGAAGCCGATGCCTTGAATCGCATTCATCGTCTGAGCGCGCAGGTGGCGCACGTAAGTGAGCGTCTCCTCGATGCGGCGCGCGTTGCGATCGACACCCTGAATCTGCGCCTGCAGGAGATCGGCCGAGTTCCCCGATTGGGCTGCTGCCACCAGAGTCTCGTAGGGGCGGCTGAATCGCTGCAGCCGCGCGTGGAGAACGCCAGCGAAGACAATGGCCGCGATCGCCGCAACCGCAGCGAATGCGCTCATCAAGGGAGCTGCATCAGCGAGGATTTCCATGCGTCTTCCTCCATCCAGACGAGCACAGCGGCTGCTCTCGATCGCGCACGAAGCGAACGACATGCCAGTCCATGACGAGCCTTCATCGTCGCGATCTCCAGTCACGGCGTGTACGCGTGCGACCGCGGCACGCGGCTCGGTTCAGGCGGTTCTGCTTCCGTCGGGGCCACTGCACGCCAAGGCTCGCCGCCCACGTCAGCACGCGAAGGGAAGCCACCCGGATGCCAAATGATGGCCGTCAACCGCGAACGAAGCGATCGACTTCCGCCCCGTCCTGACGGAACCGGCCACCCGCCGCCGAAGTGAATCGAGCCTGGCCATCCACACGCGCGCAGCTGCAGCGTCGCGGAACGAGCGCGCGGCCGTGCCGTGAGGCGGGGGATCGCGGTATCGGAGTCTCGGGCAGGGGGGGCGCAGGGTCGAGGTGTGGTGCAGGCATTTTTCCAGGAGGGGCTTTGGGCCGCGCCACGTCACCGGGAACGGACGGGGGATCCATGCTCTTGACAACTCGGCCCGCGGCGGTGAACCTGAGCTTGGATGGGCGATTAGCTCAGTTGGCTAGAGCGCTTGCTCGACACGCAAGAGGTCAGAGGTTCAAATCCTCTATCGCCCACCACCGCCCACCATCTCCTTCACGAGGACTCTGCTCCGTTTCTTCTTCGCGTGCCCAGTGCCCACCTTGCATACGATCGACCCACGTTGCTGATGAGATCGAGTCTCCTTGTCCGAACGAGTTCGTAGCCCACGTGTCTCGCATTGCCGGCCGCCATCGTCGTCCGGCCAAGCCCTTGATCACAGCGTCAACGTCATTCACACTCGAGAGCACGCAACGACACACGTCACAGCCGTTTCGATCTGGCATGAACCCCGCATCGAGAGGCACGAATATTGCACTAAATATCTAATCGATAATTAGATGATCAAACGTTTCACTTGACATTTGTATCGTGCTTCGCTATATTGAATGAGCAGACCCGACCACCGATTCCTCCCAG
>Ga0075421_100003779_pt1 | contig 18189 bp, 13 predicted proteins | sample SoiMetdeltSBSDD5_FD_75292 | JGI IMG/M metagenome (GOLD analysis project Ga0075421, IMG submission 75292) | Bulk soil microbial communities from a Populus tree surrounding site in Tennessee, USA - Soil MetaG P. deltoides SBSDD5 | ecosystem: Environmental > Terrestrial > Soil > Tree plantation...
GCTACCGCCAGCTCGCTCACCACCGCCCCCGGATCGACGCTGCGTGGCAACGGCACCTTGACCCTCGGTAGCGGCGCGCTGGCGAACGCCGGCGGCATCGCCCCCGGCTCCTCGCCCGGCCGGTTCACTCTGGGCGCCGCGCTCACCCAGCAATCCACGGCGAGCCTGGGCATCGAGGTCGGCGGCGCTTCGCCGGTGACCCAATACGACCAGCTTGCTCTCTCCCAGCCCGCGACGCTCGATGGAGCGCTCGACGTCACCCTGGTCGGCGGCTTCGAGCCTGCCCTCGGCCAAACCTTCGACATCGTCTCCTTCCCGTCGCGCACGGGAACCTTCGCGACCAGCAGCGGTCTCTCGATCGGAAACGGCAAGCGCTTCCAGATCAACTACGAGCCGACCCGCGTCCGGCTCGAGGTGGTACCGGAGTAGTGCCATGAAAGACACTCGCCGCACGTTCCTCAAGGTGGGTGGCGCCGCCGCGACCGGCCTGCTCGTCGGCGCCCGGGCGGCGCCGCTCGCGGCGGCGGTCGGCGGCCCGAGCCGCTCTTCGTCGCGGGCGGCCAAGGCGTTCGGCATCCGCACCGAGGCGGCAAGGCGCCTCCACGACCTACCTCCCGCAGTCTCCCGCTCCAACGGCGACGAAGGCCGCTACCCGGGCCGCATCGCCTCCTTCACCAAGGGGCTCCCTCACGACGCGCTCGGCGAGGTCGACCCGCACGCCTACGAGGCGCTGCTGCGCGCCGTGACCTCGGGCAAGGCGGCGGATTACGAGGCCGTCCCGCTGGGCGGCAAGCTACGCCTCGTCAACCCTCAGGCCGCGCTCGCCTACGTCCTCGAAGGGGCGGATCCGCACGCTGTTGCCGTGCCGCCCGCGCCCGCCTTCGACAGCGCCGATCTCGCCGCCGAGGCTTGCGAGCTTTATTGGCAAGCGCTCACCCGTGACATCCCCTTTGCCCTCTACGACACCGACCCGCTCATCGCTGCCGCCGTCACCGACCTCTCGCGGCTGCCGCGCTTCCGCGAGGTCAGTGCTCACACCCTCTTCCGCGGCGAGTCGGCAGGCGACCGCATCGGGCCGTACGTTTCGCAGTTCCTCTGGAAGGAGGTGCCGTACGGCGCCATCAGGCTGGTCCAGCAGCCACGCACGGCGACCGCCGGCATCGACTACCAGCGGACCTACGACGACTGGCTGGCGGTGCAGAACGGCGCGCCCGGCAATGTCCGGCATGGCGGCGCCTACCGCTACATCAGCTCGGCGCGCGACCTCGCCTCCTACGTGCACCTCGACTTCAGCTACCAGGCCTTCGAGACCGCCTGCCTCGTCCTCTTCGGCATGCAGGGCACCACCGATGCGCAACGCCCCTACAAGGGCGCGCCTTGGGATCGCGGCAATCCCTATCGCGGCAGCCGCTGCCAGACCGGATTCGTCACTTTCGGCGTCGCGCACGCCCTCGACCTGGTGAGCCGCGTCGCCGCCGGCGCGCTGAAAGCCTGCTGGTACCAGAAGTGGCTGGTACACCGAACCCTGCGACCGGAGGAGCTGGGCGGACGGGTGCATCAAGTGCACGCCGGGAGGGCTCGATACCCTCTCCACGGCGACCTGCTCGACTCTGCCGCCCTCGACCTCGTGCACCGAGCCACGGGCTCGTGGTTGCTGCCGCAGGCCTACCCGGAAGGGGCACCCCTCCATCCGTCCTACCCTTCCGGACACGCCGCGGTCGCCGGTGCGTGCGTCACCGTGCTCAAGGCCTTCTTCGACGAGAGCTTCCCCATCGACGATCCCGTGATCGCGAGCGCCGATGGCGGCTCGCTGCTTCCCTACCGGGGGGCAGCGCTCACCGCCGGCGGCGAGCTCGACAAGCTCGCCAGCAACATCGCCTTCGGCAGGAACGCCGCCGGCATCCACTGGCGATCCGACGCCACCGCCGGGCTGCGACTCGGCGAAGAGGTGGCGCTGGGGCTGCTAGCGGACATGCGGCCTTGTCTCCATGAGGAGTTCGCGGGATTCTCGCTGACCAGGCTCGACGGCTCGTTGGTCGTGGTCTGAGGTTCTCGGCGCGGCCGCCGGGCTTCTAGCCCGGCGCCGGCGAGGATGCGGCGCCGGCCAGCGCGAGCTGCGCCTCGCGCGCCCAGCGGGCGCCGAGGCCGCCCTCCCCACACGACGTCGTCAGCATCCGGTGGCTGTCGGTGATCAGCGGCTCCGCCTCGGCTGCCCTACCGAGCGCGAGCAGTGAGGCGCCGAGGAGCGCTGCCGCCGGGGCGGTCTGGCAATGGCCCTCGCCATAGCTCTGGCGACGGATGTCGAGCGCCTCCTGTAACACCGGAACCGCTTCCGCGGCGCGGCCGGTGCGCAGCAGGAGCCGACCGCGCACCATCAATGCTCCGGCGCGATAGAGGTGGTGATCGAGTGCCAGCTTGCCGTAGAGAGCCATGGCCTCCTCGAGCAGCTCTGCGGCCTGATCTGCGGCCCCGAGCTCGGTGAGAGCGGCCGCCTGATAGGCCAGGGCATTGGCGAGCTCGGCGTGCTCACCGCCGTAGAGCTGGCGGTTCATGGCGACGCTCTCGCCGAGCAGCTGCACGGCAGACTCGTAGTCGCCGAGGTGCACCCGCACACCCCCGAGCTGGTAGAGGATCTCGGCCAGCTCGGGGTGGGGCGCCACGAGCAGCTGCCGCCGCCGCTCCAGGACGGCGGCGAAGAGGCGCTCGGCGGCACTGTACTCGCCGCGCGCGAAGAGCACCTTGGCCTGCCGGTGGAGCTCGCCGGGAGTTGCGGCGGTCGCCTCGTCAGGTGCGTCCCAGAGCGCCTTCCTCGGCTCCTGCGCCGGGCGCAGGATCTCGTGGTACAGCGGCTGCGCGGCCTCGTGCCTGCCCATCGTCTCGTAGACGCACGCCAGCCCCTCGAGGCTTTCGGCCAAGTCGCCGCGCGCCGTCCCATCGGAGGTCCGCCGAATGTCGAGGACGCGCGTCATCGCCGTTTCGGCCTCACCGTAGCGGCCCTGCAGACTCAAAACGGCACCGAGGTTCTCCAGCCCATCGGCGACCTCCGGATGCTGGTTGCCGAGCGCCGTCTCCTTCGCGGCCACGGCCTGGCGGAGTCGGGCCTCCGCCGGCGCGTATTGCCCCGTCATGCGCAGGATCGTCGCCTCGGTGCTCAGGAAGGGAGCGACGCTGGCGGCGTCGCTGGCGACCTTTCGCTGCACGTCCAGTGCGGTGCCCGCCAGCCGCTCGGCCTCGGCGAGCTTGCCGGTCACCAGCCGATGCTCCGCCAGCTGCCGCAGTGCCTCGGCCACCTCCGGGCTCTGCTCACCGTACATCTGGCGGCGCAGCGCGACCGACTGCTCGAGCCATGATCCCGCGAGCTCGTACATTCCCAGCCCGCTGAAGAGCTCCGCCACGCGACCCTGCACCTCGGCGCGCACCTCCGGCTGCGCGGCTAGATCCGCGGGAAGCGGGGCGGCAAAGCGCTCCAGCAAGGTGCGCACCGAGCCGGCCTCTTCCAGCCCCTGCGGATCCCACAGGCGGAGGACCCCAAAGGCCACCTGCTTCACGGCCTGTTGTTTGGCTCGCTCGCGGGCGGCGATCTCGGCCTGACGCGAGGTGGCCGCCCATCCCGCCCCCAGTGCCAGCGACAGCAGCGCGGCCGCGATCAGCGCCGGCCGCTGCCGGCGCGCCAGCTTCATGGCGCGGTAGGCGACCGTGTCCGGGCGAGCCGTGATCGGAAAGCCTTCTTGGTACCGCCTCACGTCATCGAGAAGCGCGTCGGCCGAGGGATAGCGCCGCTGCGCCTCCTCGTGCAGCGCCTTGCCGACGATGGTGTGCAGGTCGCCCCGTAGGCGGCGCCAGGGTTCGCGCCGCGAGCGGCGAAGCCGCAGGTTGGCGGCGACACCGGGCGGCTCGGGGGTAACCGGCGGACGGGCGATGCCGGGAGGTGCGCCCGCAGGGCGCGGCGGCCACTCCCCGGTCAACAGCTGGAAGAGGACGAGCCCCAACGAGTAGACGTCCGCCGCTGGCGTCACCGGTTCGCCGGCGAGCTGCTCGGGTGCCGCGAACTCCGGCGTCAGCGCCTGTCCTCCAGGCAACGTCCGCGAGCTGCCTTCGCCCTCGGGCTGGAGCATCTTCGCGACCCCGAAGTCGAGCAGCTTCACGGTGCCGTCGGCGGTCACCAGGATGTTGGAGGGCTTGAGGTCGCGGTGGACGATCCGCCGCTCGTGGGCGTAGGCCACCGCCTCGCATGCCGCGGCAAAGACCTCGAGCCGTCGTGCCGTCGACAGATCGTGGCGCGCGCAGAAGTCGGTGATCGGCTCGCCGACGATCAGCTCCATGGCGAAGTAGGGCTGGCCCTCCGGGGTCAAACCGCCGTCGAGCAGACGCGCGATGTGGGCGTGTTCGAGCCGGGCCAGGATCTGGCGTTCGCGGAGGAATCGGGCGAGGATGCCTTCGCTGTCCATGCCTCGCTTGATGAGCTTGAGCGCCACGCGCTGCTCGAAACCGCCGTCGACGCGCTCGGCGAGGAAGACCGTGCCCATTCCGCCGCGGCCGATCTCTTCCAGCAGGCGATAGGGGCCGACCGTGCTGCCCGCGCGCTGCAGGGCATCCCAGGACAGATCGAGGCCGCCCAGCTCGTCGAGGAGAGGCGCGGCCGCGACCGCGGCCGGCGATTCGAGGAAATCGCCGGCGGCGCGCTCGGCCGACAGCAGGCGGTCGACCTGCTGGCGTAGGTCCGGGTCCTCCGCCGCGAGCTGCTCGAGGAAGGCGGCGCGTTCGCGCTCCGCCAGGTCGAGCGTGTGGTCGAGGATCAGCTCGATCCGTTTCCAGCGCTCACTTCGTGCCTCGTTCATGGGGCCCGCTCCTGATGGCAGCCGAGGTTCCGAGCGAGTCGTAGAGGAAGGCCTTGGCCTTGCGCCAGTCGCGCTTGGCGGTGCGTTCGGAGACCGCGAGGAGCTTCGCCGCTTCCTCGAGCGTCAGACCCCCGAAGTAGCGCAGCTCCACCATCTGCACGAGGCGAGGATTGAGGGCGCCGAGCTCGCTCAGCGCGGCATCGAGGGCCAGCATCCCATCCGCCTGCCGATCGACGACCATGTCGGCCGCGAGCTCGATGCGCACTGCGTCGCTCGTCCGTTTGAGCGAACGGCGGCGTCGCGAATAGTCGACGAGGATCTGGCGCATGGCGCGCGCCGCTACCGCCAGGAAGTGTCCGCGGTCTTTCCACGAGAACCCGCTACTGCGCTTGAACCGCAAGTAGGTCTCGTGCACCAGCGCCGTGGTGCTGAGAGTCTGCCCCGGCTGAACTCTGCCCAGCGCCGAGTGCGCACGACGACGCAGCTCGTCGTAGACCACTGGGAACAGCCGGTCCAAGGACTCGCTGTCGACGCGGGTCATGGTCGGAACCTCGAGGGCGACATCCCCAATCATCGCCGCGTGGGTCCGATCCGCAGGACCCACCCTTTACTAAACCAGACTAAACACTAAACCGGACTAAACCACACTCAACCACCTAACCGAAGACACCACCTAACCGAGACCACCCAACTCAAGCTCAGACTGGCTTACGGGAGAAACGCCCAGGATGTCCATGAGCGGCAGCTCTCAACGACCACCGCTACGCGCCTGCGGCCTTTCGCCCGCCAGCGGTCTCGGCCCCGCTCGCGTTCCTGCACCGAGCCCGCCGGCCGTCGCATGGGCAAGAGTTGGGCCAGAGCTGTGCTAGGGATCGAAGTGCGGTCGTCGCCCCGCGCCGACGAGGGCCTAGGTGCGCGCTGGCGGCGGCGTTCGGCGGCACCTGTCCGCTCGATCAGGCGAGGGTGTCATCCCCAGTAGACGCTTGGCAGCGGGTCGGCGGCGCGCAGGGCGAACCGCGGAGGCATCTGGACCCCCCTCCCCGGCGAGGCAACCCCGTCTCGAGGGCGGGTTTCTCCGTTAGTCCAGGACCAACCCACTGAGACACGTGCACGTCACTGCCCGGAACCTTGTCATCTGCCAAAGCGCCGTCGTCGCGAGCCTGCTCGCTAAGCAACTCTCTGGCGCGTCTCGATGATGCGGTTCTTCCATTCGGCGCCCCAGTCGCGCATCAGGTCGATGATGGGGCGGAGCGATTCCCCGAACGTCGTCAACTCGTATTCCACGCGCGGCGGCGCCTCGGGATAGACCGAGCGCCGCACCACGCCGTCGCGTTCCAAGTCCCGCAAGGCCAGCGTCAGCATGCGCTGGGTAACGTCGGGCAACAACCTGCGCAGCTCGTTGTAGCGGCGCTTGCGCGCGCAGAGGTGATACAGGATGACGCCTTTCCACTTCCCGCCGATCACGTCCAGGGTTGCCTCCACCGGACATCCGTAGTGGCAATCGTAGTTTCGCTTGGCCATTTCCCGCATTCCTTCTCCAATAGGCACAAAAATGATCCTACCCCACAGAATTGTGCCTTCTTGCGGACGAGGAACCCACGCTCTAACTTGTTCCCTCACGCGCTCACGACCATACGCAAGCTGAGAGGACGAGTGACATGGCCGCCAACGACAAGACGATGAACGCCGTCCGCATTCACGCCTTCGGAGACGCCGACCAACTGGTGTACGAAAGCGCCCCCCGGCCTGTGCCACAGGCGGGCGAGGTGCTGATCCGCGTGCGCGCTGCCGGGGTCAATCCCGTGGATTGGAAGACGCGGGAAGGCAAGGGCGTGGCCGGTTACATGAAGGACCTGCCCGCGATCCTGGGATGGGACGTGGCGGGCACGGTGGATGCCTTGGGGCCAGGCGTGGACTCGTTCCGTATCGGCGAGTCGGTCTACGGCATGATCCGCTTCCCCAATCCCGGAAACGCCTACGCCGAATACGTCACGGCGCCGGTGTCCGACATCGCCCGGATGCCCGGCTCCCTGGACTATGCGCCAGCCGCAGCGCTGCCCTTGGCCGCCCTCACCGCTTGGCAGGCCTTCTTCACTGCGGGCGGGTTGCAGGCCGGGCAAAGAGTCTTGGTCCATGCCGCGGCCGGGGGCGTGGGCCATCTCGCCGTGCAATTGGCAAAATGGAAAGGCGCGTCCGTGGTGGGCACGGCTTCGGCCCGCAACGCTGATTTCGTGCGCTCCCTCGGCGCCGAGTTCTACGACTACGCGGCTGCGCCTTTCGAGAAGCAACTGTCGGGCTTCGACCTGGTGCTCGATACCGTAGGCGGGGATACCGCGCAACGCTCCTACTCGGTGCTCAAGCCGGGAGGCATCGTGGTGTCGATCCTGGGAGGCGCAAAGGAAGAGGAGGCCCGCAAGCACGGGATGCGCGCGGCCTCGATCCTGGTCAAGACCAGCGGAAGCGAGTTGGCGGAAATCGCGACCCTCGTCAGCAAGGGCGCTTTGCGTCCCGAGGTCCAGGCGATCCTGGACCTGCCCGAGGCGTCCAAGGCCCATGATCTGGTCAAAGCCGGCCATGTGCGCGGCAAGGTCGTTCTGCGCGTGCCGGGCGGGGCGTAGGTCCGTTCGGCCGGCGCCGCAGCCTCCAGCTTGCTTTCGCGCCGGGCATTGGCGCCGACCCGCGCGGCGCGTCCGTGCCGAAACTCGGGCAGGATAGTGGGATGGACCGCACGCTCGCGCTTCCGCCGGAGCGCGCCTTCCCGGAGTGGGTCGAGCCCATGGCCGCCACGCTGACGCAGGAGCGGTTCACCTCTCCCGAATGGACCTTCGAGCGGAAGGTGGACGGGATCCGCCTGCTCGCGTTCCGCAGCAGCAGTGACGTCCGCCTGCTCTCCCGCAACCGGCTGCCCCAGTTCTGCCCACCCGTGGCGCAGGAGGTCGCCGCGCTCCCGCTGCGTGAGGTGATCCTCGACGGCGAGCTGACCTGGAGCGGGACGGCCTACCACGTGTTCGACGTGCTCTGGTTGGATGGCCGCGACCTGCGGTCGCTGCCGCTCGACGAGCGCCGCGCGGTGCTGGCCGCGCTGCCGCTCCAGCCGCCGCTCCTGCGCATGACGCTCCTCGACGAGCCGAGCCTGGGTGGGTCGACTCCTTGGGAGCGCGCGTGTCGGGAGGGTTGGGAAGGTGTGATCGCCAAGCGTCGCGACTCTCCCTACGAATCCCGCCGGTCGCCCCACTGGCTGAAGATGAAGTGCGAGGCCAGCCAGGAGCTGGTGGTCGGCGGCTTCACCGAGCCCAAGGGCAAGCGAGTCGGCCTGGGAGCGCTCCTCGTCGGCTACTTCGCCCCGAGTTCATCCCTCCCCGAAGGGGCCCCGGCATCCCTCGGAGGGGTCCCGGACGACTTCGTCTTCGCGGGCAAGGTCGGCACCGGATTCGACGGGAAGCTGCTGCGCGCACTGCGCGCGCGGCTGGACGCGCTCGAGGTGCCCGCGCGGCCGTTCACGCGCGGTACGGGGTTCCCCCGGGTGGGAGCGCACTGGGTGCGCCCGGAAGTGGTCGTGCAGGTCGCCTTCATCCAGTGGACCGTCCACGACAAGCTCCGTCACGCGCGCTTGCTCGGTCTGCGCGAGGACAAGTCGCCGCGTGAGGTCACGCGCGAGACGTGATCACGCACCTGTGATCACACACCCGGAGAAGGTCCTCTTCCCGGAGGACGGCATCACGAAGGGCGAGCTGGCGGCGTATTACGAGGCCGTCGCGCCGGTGATGCTCCCCCACCTGCAGGGCCGGCCCGTCACCATGGAGCGCTACCCCTCCGGCATCGGAAAGGAGGGGTTCTGGCAGAAGGACGTGTCGCGGGGCTTCCCCGAGTGGCTGCAGCGCGTGGAGGTGCCGAAGAAGGACGGCGTCGTGCGCCATCCGTTGGCCGCCGACACGCGGTCGCTCGTCTGGATGGCCAACCAGAACGCCGTCACGCTGCACGTGTGGCCCTCGCGCGTCCCGGGTCTGTCCCACCCCGAAGGGCTGTTCCACCCCGACGTGTGCGTCTTCGACCTCGATCCGGCCGGCGACGATCCCGACGTCGCGCGCGCGGCCACGCTGCAGGTCCGCGACCTGCTCGACGAGCTCGGCCTCGTGAGCTGGGTGAAGACCAGCGGTTCGAAAGGGTTCCACGTCGTGGTCCCGCTCGACGGCACGGGCGACTTCGACGAGGTGGCCGCGTTCGCCCATCGCGCCGGCGCGCTGCTCGTGAAGCGCCACTCGAAGCGACTGACGCAGGAGTTCCTGAAAGCCGACCGGGGCAAGCGTGTTCTCGTCGATACGGGCCGCAACGGCTGGAGCGCCACCTTTGCCGCGGCCTACACCGTGCGGGCCCGGCCAGGTGCCCCTGTCTCGGCGCCCTGCTCGTGGTCGGAGGTGGAGCGTGGCGAGGTGAGTCCGCGCAGCTTCACCCTACGCTCGATGGCGCAGCGCCTGGACGCGGTGGGCGACCTCTGGGCAGACCTTCCGGCGAACGGCCAGTCGGCGCGACAGGCAAGCGCGCGGCTGAAGCGGGTGTAGCGGTGAGCTCTCCCGCGTTCGCCGAGGCTTCCGGCGCCCCCGGGATTGCGCGGCCGGTCGTCTTCCTCGAGCAAGGTACTGGACAGGGTTCCCTTGACATACATGGCACTGCTATGTATAAAGCTGCCAGGTATGCGCTGCGGTTGGATCCGTCGCCCGGCGCGAGCGTTGACGTCATGGTGATCAACAAGGACCTGATGGCCGCCTCCTCGACGCCGATCGTGTTGGCCATCCTGGCCGAAGGGGACAGCTACGGCTACGCCATCCTCCAGCGTGTTCGCGAGCTCTCCGGAGGGCACCTGGAGTGGACGGACGGGATGCTCTATCCCGTCCTGCATCGGCTCGAGCGCCTCGGCCACGTCAAGGCGCGGTGGAAGGTCGCCGAGAGCGGCCGCCGCCGCAAGTACTACCGGATCACGTCCGGGGGCCGGGCACAGCTCGCCGAGGAGCGCCGGCAGTGGCAAACCGTGGACTCGACGCTGCGGGGTATCTGGTCGGCGGCGCTGCCGCAGGGGGCCTGAGCGATGCCGGTTCCTGGTGACTCGGGGTTTCTCGAGGAGCAGATCGGCCAGTGGAGGGCCTACCTCCACCGCCGGCAGGCGATCCAGCCCGTCGACGCCGCGGAGCTCGAGGACCACCTGCGCGAGCACGTCGCGAGCCTGACCGCGGCGGGGCTCTCCGCCGACGAGGCATTCCTCGTCGCGGTGAAGCGCATGGGTGCGCTCGACGACCTCTCACGGGAGTTCGCGCGCGAGCACTCGGAACGCCTGTGGAAGCAGCTCGTTCTCGTCTCCACGGATGCCGCGGTGCCCGCCGCGCGGGTCCGAACGGAGGCCATCTTCGCCCTCGCTCTCGCCGTGGCGGCGGCCGCGCTCTTCAAGCTGCCCGCGCTCTTCGGGAAGGACACCGCGCACTACCCAACTTTCTACGCGCGCATCTTCGCTCTGGTGGTGCTTCCCCTGCTGACCGGCTTCTTCGTCTGGAAACGGCGGCTCGACACCCGCACGGTCCGCTGGCTCGCCGCGGGATTCGCCGCCGCGGTCGTCTTCGCCACCGTCTATCCGTTCGCCAAAGGTGGCAACACCGAGGTGCTCACCGCGCTGCACCTGCCGATCGCGCTCGCGCTGCTGGTGGGGATCGCCTATGCCGGCGGCCGCTGGAGCCAGGTCGCGGGCCGCATGGACTTCGTCCGCTTCGCGGGCGAGCTCCTCATCTACTACGCCTTGATCGCCTTCGGCGGCGGCGTCCTCAGCGCGTTGATCGGCATGATGTTTCACGCCATCGGGATCGACCCCCAGGCGTTCATCGGCGAGTGGCTGCTGCCTTGCGGAGCGGCCGGGGCTGTCCTCGTCGCCTCGTGGCTGGTCGAGACCAAGCAGAGCGTCATCGAGAACATGGCACCCGTATTGACACGCCTCTTTACGCCCCTTTTTGCCGCCGCGCTGGTCACGTTCCTGGGGACCGTGCTGTGGACGGGGCGCGGCGTCGACATCCAGCGAGACGTGCTCATTGGCTTCGACCTGCTTCTGGTGGTCGTACTCGGCCTACTCCTCTATTCCGTCTCCGCGCGCGATCCCGCGTCGCCGCCCAGCGCCTTCGACGGACTGCAGGTCGTGCTCCTGGTCAGCGCCCTCTTGGCCGACGCGGTCGCGCTGTGGGCCATCGCCGCGCGGATCACCGAGCTCGGCTTCACCCCGAACCGCGTGGCCGCCCTCGGCGAGAACCTGATCCTCCTCGTCAACCTGGCGTGGTCCGCCGTGCTCCACATCCGCTTTCTACGCGGTCGCGGGTCGTTCGCGAGCCTCGAGAAGTGGCAGACGGACTACCTGCCGGTCTACGCGGCGTGGGCCGCCGTCGTCGTGATCGTCTTTCCACCGCTGTTCGGATGGATCTGACGAGGCTAACGGACAGGGCCGACGACGAACAGAGTGTTGCCGGAAGGGTCCAACAGATCGAAGGTGCGCGCACCCCACTCTTCGTTCTTCGGCGGGCGCAGCGGAGTCACCTTCGCGCTCCACTCCCGATAGTAGGCGTCGGTGTCGGCAACGTGCAGGGATACGCAAGCATTTCGCCCATGGCCTTCCATCGGGCAATCCAGCGTCAGCTCGATGGTGCCCCGCTGGAGGCCGACCAGTCCGGTGCGCCCGTCTGCCGACGCCTCGAATGTCACCTGGAAGCCGAGCCCGTCGACGTAGAAGGCCTTCGCCACCGCAAGGTCACTGCTGGGCAAGATCGGGATGGCGCGTTCCATGTGCCCACGCTATCGCATCAGACCTCCGCCTGGCCCTCCATGTAGAAGACGCACTCCCCCTCGAGCTCGACGCGGTCGTCCCTCATCCGACAGACCAGCTCGCCGCCCCGCGCCGAGGCCTGGAAGGCGCGGATCTCGCGCTTGCCGAGGCGCCCTGTCCAGAAGGGCGTCAGCGCACAGTGAGCGCCGCCGGTGACGGGATCCTCGTCGATCCCCTTCGCCGGCGCGAAGTAGCGGCTCACGCAGTCGTACCCTCGGTCTCCCGGAGCGGTGACGACGAGCCCACCGGCGTCGAGCCGGGAGATGGCCCTGAAGTCCGGCGTCACCCGGCGAACGGAGTCGGCGGAGTCGAGCAGGGCGAGATAGTTGAAGCCGTCGTGGAGCACTTCCACGGGACGAGCTCCCAGCGCGGCCTCGAGCCCCGGGGGCACCTCGACCGGCGCCGGGTGTCGAGCTGGAAAGTCCATGACGAACCGTTCGCCGGCCCGCTCCACCCTGAGGGGGCCGCTCGCGGTGTGGAAGACGACGCGCTGACGACCGGGATCGAGTCGCTGCGTCACTACCCAGGCGCTGGCGAGCGTGGCATGCCCGCAGAGGGGTACCTCCGTTGCGGGCGTGAACCAGCGCAGGCGCCAATCCTCGCCGTGCGGCACGAGGAAGGCGGTTTCCGAGAGATTGTTCTCGCGTGCGATCGCCTGCAGCAAGGAGTCGTCGAGGAACGACGGCAGCGGCATCACGGCCGCGGGATTGCCGGCGAATTTGTCGGCGGTGAACGCGTCGACGTGAAAGATCGCGATGCGCATGGCTCGTGACGATATCGCGCCGACCGACGCGCTCCAGGACGGCTTCGCCCTGGCTCTTCGCTTGACGCCGGTCGGCGACACCTCTAGCAAGCTCCACCACCAGCGGGCCGCTCTCCTAGAGAGTGCAGGGTTGCCACTGCCCGTCGAGGCAAGCGCTCGTACCGGGCTCCCCACCGACGAGACAGCTGCGCGCAGGACACGCGACGGGATCGGCTACGGTGCCGCCGGGGTTCACCACCTGACAGCAGAGTCCGAGGCGCTGCACCTGCCAATCGTTGTAGTTGAGGTAGCTCATGTCCTGGATGCCGTCCGCCTTCGGCCTCAGGGCGACCTCACCGGCACCGAGGTCCGCACTGACCGCTCGGAGGTTGGTATCGACGCCGGGCTCGTAGAGGAGGTCGAGTCCCTTGCCGCCGAACCAGACATTGTCGAACCAGGTGTCGAGGCCGATCCGGCCCACTTTCGAGATGACGGTGCCGGAGGCGTCTTTGGTCACCTTCACGTAGGACCACATCCACCGATACATGCCGTCGCTCGCTCGTTGATACGCAAGGTAGAGGCGGCCGGGCTCGTCGCTGCCGCCGAACGGCACCCAGGCCATCGCGGGGCGACCCTTGGCCGCCGGGATCGAGTCGAGGTCGGTGCTGAGCTCCCATCGCCCCGCGCCCGCGTCGTACGAGTAGACGCGCAGCCGGCTGTCGCCAGCCGCCACGAACGCGCCGAGGAGCAGCGGCGAGGACCCCTTCGACGGCAAGTAGCCCCGGCCCAGCGCAGGCGACGCTTGCGCCGCGAGCACGAGCGCTGTCCCAGCCGTGTCGAGCCCGGGCTCCGCGACGAGCCAGCTCGACCCGCCGGCGCAGTTGCCTCGCCGCGTGCGTAAATCACCGGCGGCAGTCTTGTAGGCGAGCACCGCGTCACAGGCGCCGATCGCCACCACGCTGGGCTCTCCGCTCGCCACCTCGCTCGGATCGACGAGCGAGACTCCGCTCCAGCTCTCGCTCGTTCCTGTCAGCGTGAGGCGCGCCTGGAGCAGTTGCCCCGAGGCTCCGACCGCGACCAGGACGAGGCGGCTCGAGGAGCCCCCGTCCATCCGTACCACGTCGAGGCCCTGTGCGCCGGGAATCGGCACCGCGCCGCCGCCATTCCACGGCGCGCAGGGCGCGGTGCTCGGCACGGCGCAGGCGAGCGACGACCCGGTCCACTTGTACGAGATGGCGCTCGGCGTTGCCCAGAAGACATAGGTGCGCCCGGCAACTCGGGCGATCGCCGGCGAAACCGTGGTCGTGCTCCCGGCCATCATCCGGTTGTAGCGCGTGAACTCGCAACCGCCGACCGACGTCGGGTTGTAGTTGGCGTAGGCGCGCACCGTGTCGCCCGCGGAAGCGAACTCGCCGTCTCGGTTCCAGTCCACGTGGCCCAAGGCCGGGTCGACGTAGTAGCGGAAGACGTTTTGCAGGATCGCCAGGTAGCTCGCGTTGCTCGGCGGCACCGCCTGGCGCTCCTTCAGCACACTGTTGTTCAAGGGTCCGGTCTCCAGCCCGTCGCTGAAGCCGACGTCGTTCGGTACGGACTGGAACGCATAGTTCATCATCGACTGATAGTTCGGCTTGCAGTTGACGTCGACGTCGCCGGTGACGTGGCTCGGGCCGGAGTGGCCGATACCCTGGGCGTGACCCGACTCGTGGGCCAGCACCCATGGCTGGTTGATGCCGGCGGAGAACGCGAAGTTGTCCTCGCTGTTGCTGCCGCCGCCGGTCGCCGGCGAAGAGGAGTGCCGGAAGATTCCCCGGCGCGCCGCGTCCAGGTGGGTGGTCCACGCAACCCTGTAGTCGAGCCCCACCCAGTTCCCGGACGCATCCAGCACGGCGGGAACGACGTCGTGGCCACCCCAGTCCCCGAACACGGTCGCGTCTGCGGGGTCGGTCGGTTCCACGCCGATGTCGAGGTGCGCGCGGATGCCGGGCTTGCCATCGGGGTTGCGCAGGGTCGAGGCACGAAAGAGCTGCCTCTCCGCGGTGACGACGCCGATCCGGTCGCCGTAGTAGGCGGCGAACTGGCGCGCCGTGGCGGGGGTCATCTTGACTTCGACTTCGTCGGGAAGGCGCTGCATGAAGTCGACTTCGACGAACAGGTCCTTGTGACGGGGGTCGGCGCCGTAGAGCGGCAGCGGCTGGTGGGGCCACGCGTCGCGACGACCGAGAACCTCCCAGAGGTCGAGGACACCGTCGCCGTCGGTGTCGCGCCGGTCGGTGGCAAGGCCGCAGTTGAATGCCGACCCGTCGGGACCGGTCGCCAGGCCGCTCAGCGCGCTGCAGAGACCGAGCGCCGTCTCGAGCTCGTTGCCGAGGCCGTCGCCGTCGACATCGTGTCCGGGGATCGCTGCGTCGTTCCTGACGAGGCGGACGGGTCCCGGAACCGCCCAGCGGTTCACGCCGACGACCACACGGCGATTGCCCAAAGCGGGCCCCAGGGAGAGCGCACCCGCCCCCGCGGTGCCGTTGCCGTAGGCGCGCCGCTCGATGCCCAGGCCGTTGGGCTTGAGCACGAACAAGAGATGCGTACCGCGCGCCCCGTTGGGCACCTTCACCGTCTCGAGCGCCTCGCCGGCGCGGAGTTGCGAAAGCGCCGTCTGCCACCCGGCGAACACCACATGGTGTTGCCAGGGGACGTCGTTCATGGCGATGTCGCAGGTGCCCGAGCTGGCGTTCGACCGCGCGCGCACCACGAGTCGATAGTTCGCGTTCGCCGGTGGCGTGTAGGCGATGCGTACCGGGAACAGGCCCCCGCCGCTGCTCGCCATCTTGACCTCGGCGCCGCTCGCGTCGAGCAGATGGAGCACGGGGTCCGACCCGGCCGAGACGTTGATCGCCTGGAACGTGACGGCGGCGTTGGCCGCGAGATCCACCGTGTATTCGCTGATGATGGTCGCGGCGCTCACTTCGACGACCATCGGGAACGATGGCGGCGGCTCAGGCGCCTCGTCCACGACGCACGGTTCCCACTGCCCGCTCGTGCACTCGCGTGTCCCGGGCTGGCCATTGACCACGCAGCTGCTGACGGTTCCGTCCACGCAAGACGCGCCGGCGTCGCCGGCGACGCTCAAGAAGATGATCGCAAGCATCCATCGAGTGTTCTTCACACGGCCTCCCTCTGTTGTCGTCGATTCATCGGTCGCCTCGGGAGGTGAGGAGTCCTGTGGTCTCCCTCCCTACCCACGAACCGCGGACGAATCGACTGTCAGGGGACAGCCCCGAAAAAGGCGCTCTTTGCTGGCCGCAAGGGAAAACGAGCCCGCGGAGCCGTCTAACCAGGAAAGGCCTCGATTCGGCGTTCGGGCCAGGGAGAGTCTCGAGCGCCGCGTCCGGTTGGCCCGAGCACGATCCGTCTGCGTTCGCTGATATCGCCAGGATGACTTCAGGAGAAAGGGAGGCCACGATGCTCGAGGTCCGCCGTACTCATCGCCGCCAGTGGATCGTCGGAGCCGCAGTCGCGCTCGCCGTGGGCGCGATCGGCGCTTGTGACAGGGAGGCAGCAGAGACGCCGCCGGCGCCGACGAGCACCCCCGAGAGCGTGCCGCCCACGAGCACCGTCGCGGCCATCGGTGCCGTGAGCTCGTGGGGCAACAACGGCTACGCCCAGCTCGGCGACGGCACCGAGTGCGACAAGCCCAAGCCGGGTGACAACTGTTTCCGCCTCGCCCCCGGGCCCGTCTCCGGCCCCGGCGGCTCGGGCCAGCTCTCGGGCGTGTCGTCGATCACGGCGGGCGGGTTCCACACCCTCGCGGTCCAGCCCGACCGCACCGTGCTCTCGTGGGGGCTCAACGAGGAAGGCCAGCTCGGCAACGGCACGTACGGACCGAACAGCCCGGTGCCGGTCGTCGTCGTCGGCCCCGGCGGCACCGGGAAGCTCGACACGGTGACGACCCTCGGCGGCGGCAGCGTCCACAACCTCGCCGTGGCGCGCAACGGCCTGGCCTGGGCGTGGGGCGACAACATCTGGGCGCAGCTCGGCGTCGGCACGAGCGTCGGGCCCCAGTTCTGTCCCCGGGGGAGCTCGGTCCCCGCGCAGGGCGCCTCGATGCGCCCCAAGACTCGGCGACGCGAGGTTGGACAACCCGAGACTCGACAACCGGAGGGGGACCCGGCCACGTCTTGCAGTCAATACCCGAGGGCCGTGCTATCGCCCGACGGGAAAGGCCAGCTCGGCAACGTCGTGGCACTGGTCGGGGGCGACAACCACAGCGCCGCGTTGCTTGGCGACGGCACCGTATGGACGTGGGGGCTGAACGACGAGGGCCAGCTCGGCATCGGCACCTCGAGCGGACCCGAGCAGTGCAGGCCCTACTCGAGCTACCCGGCGGCGGGTTGCAGCACCAAGCCCGTGCCAGTGGTCGGCCCGGGCGGGACCGGTCGTCTCAGCAACATCAGAGCCCTGGCGGCCGGCTCGGACTTCACCCTGGCGCTTCGCTCGGACGGCACCGTCTGGGCCTGGGGCAGCAACGCCTGGAACGACCTCGGTCAGACCGATCCGACGAAGATGGAGAAGTGCAAGTCGCCCTTCGCCCCCGTCCCCGAATACTGCAGCACCAAACCCCTGCAGGTGGTGGGCCCCAACGGCGGGTTCCTCACCGACATCATGGCCGTCTCCGCCGAGGGGGCGCCCTTGGGCCTCCACGCCATGGCGCTGCGCAGAGACGGCACCGTGTGGAGCTGGGGCATCAACGACATGGGTCAGCTGGGGAACGGCAAATCCGAGCTCTACCGAGCCGCCCCGGTGCAGGTGGTCGGGCCGGGTGGCAAGGGTTTCCTGACCGGGATCGGCGCCATCGGCGTCGGTGGCAAGTTCAGCATCGCGCTCAAGACCGATGGCACGGTGTGGGCCTGGGGCGTCAACGACCAAGGCCAGCTCGGGCAGAACACCAGGAGCGGGCCGCAGCAGTGCACCGACCAGAACACCCCGTGCAGCACCACGCCCGTGCAAGTGAAGGGGCTGCGCGGGCAGGGGCTGCTCACCAACGTGGCGGCGATCGCCGTGGGCGACGATCACGTCATCGCGGGGCAGAGGCCTTAGAGCGGGCTCTTGCAGGCGTCCGCCCGCGCGAGGAGAAAGGCTCGTTCCCGCGCGTTGAGGGTAAGCCCGGCCGCAGCCTCGAATTCTGAACGCGCCTCGGCCAGTCGGCCGGCCCGGAACAGGAAGTCGCCCCTCGCCGCCGGCAAGGGTGCATAGTGGCGGAGGGCGGCGGCGTCGGCGAGCTCGTGCACCAGTCTGAGGCCCGCTTCAGGTCCGAAGGCCATGCTGTGGGCGATCGCCCGATTGAGATCGACCACCGGCGATGGCATGACGGCGCGCAGCCGGTCGTAGAGCGCTGCGATGCGCGGCCAGTCGGTATCGGCGGCCCGGCGCGCGCGGGCGTGGCAGGCGGCGAGCGCGGCTTGCAGCACATAGGGGCCTACTTCGCACTCCTCCCCAGAGGGGGCCCCGCCGCCCAGCGCTTCGGCGCGGGCCAGCGCATCGAGGCCCCGACGGATCAGCAACTGGTCCCAGCGCGCGCGATCCTGCTCGGTTACCGGTATGACGCCGCCGTCCGGCCCGGTACGCGCCCCGAGGCGCGACGCCTGGATCTCCATCAGGGCCAGGAGGCCGAACACTTCGGCATCTTCGGGCATCAGCCCGACCAGGATGCGGCCGAGCCGTTGCGCCTCCAGGCAGAGGGCCGGCCGGACGAGGTCGTCGCCCGC
>Ga0075421_100003780_pt1 | contig 18188 bp, 14 predicted proteins | sample SoiMetdeltSBSDD5_FD_75292 | JGI IMG/M metagenome (GOLD analysis project Ga0075421, IMG submission 75292) | Bulk soil microbial communities from a Populus tree surrounding site in Tennessee, USA - Soil MetaG P. deltoides SBSDD5 | ecosystem: Environmental > Terrestrial > Soil > Tree plantation...
GTGTTTCCCAGGTTGCCGGCCGGCAGGATGATCCAGTCCGGCGCCTCCCAGGAGAGCTGCTGAAACAGCTCGAAGACAATGGTTTTCTGTCCTTCGATTCGGAACGGGTTAATCGAGTTCAGCAGGTAGACACCCAGCTCTTCCGCCGCCTCATCTACCATCCGGAGGCACTGATCGAAGTCTCCCCGCACCAGCAGCGTGCGAGCGCCGTAGGCCAGGGTCTGCGCCAGTTTTCCCATGGCCACGGCGTCAGCGGGAACCAGCACCAGCGCGGGCAGCCCCGCCTGTGCGGCGTACGCGGCCAGCGATGCCGAGGTATTGCCGGTCGAAGCACAGGCCACGGCTTTTGCGCCGATGCGGAGCGCCTGGGTCACCCCCACGGTCATACCCCGATCCTTGAACGATCCGGTCGGGTTCTGACCTTCGTGCTTGATCAGCAGGTGTTCCATCCCGGTCCAGCGATCCAGAGCCACCCGATGCAGCAGCGGCGTGTTCCCCTCCGGGTAGGAGACCACCGTCTCCGCCGAGGGAAGCACGATCTCGCGAAAGCGCCAGACTCCGGAAGCGGTGGCGCCTGGAGCGCCGCCCCGCCGCTCGGTAAACCGCTCGATCAGCTCTGCGGCGGTTATCGCGGGCGGGCGGTGCCGGACTTCCAGCAAGCCGTGACATACCTGACACCGGGCCCGGGGGTCGGTCTCGACCACCTCGTTGCCGCAGCTCTGGCAGGTCTGCCAGCTCGCCGGCCGTTCGGTTTGGAATCTCACCCTGGGAAGCCTCCTGCACTGGGCACCAGTCGTGCCCCCTCCCGATCTACCCGGGTGACCCGGACCTCCGCCCGCTGGCCACAGCCGGCATAGGCCTCGATCATGGCTTCTCCCACTCGCTGGCCGGTCGCCGGCCCGCGCACCAGGGCGAACGCACTGGGCCCCGCGCCGGAGATGGAGCTGCCCAGTGCGCCGGCCTTCAAGCCGGCTGCCTTTGCCTCGCGAAACCCAGGCAACAGCCGAGCTCGAGCCGGTTCGGCAATCCGGTCATCGATCGCTCGCCCGAGGAGATCGTAGTCTCCGGCTGCAAGGGCCGCGACCATCGCGCCGACCTGGGCCGCCTGATGCAGTGCCACGGCACGATCCACCGCCGCCGGAAGCACCGCTCGCGCGTCCACGGTCCGCAGCTGTTGATCCGGCCGCACGATTACGACCCACAGCTCGTCCGGCACCGGCAGCTCTATCACATCCAGCGGCTCCAGCGATCGGATGAGGACAATGCCACCAAGCAACGCGGGAGCGACGTTGTCAGCATGTCGGCCCGAGACGCCTTCCTCGGCGCTGAGGGAGGCCGTCAGCAAATCCTGCTTGTCGAGCGGGTAGCCCAGCAGGGCATTGACCGCCACCGCTGCGGCCACAGCCGAAGCCGCGCTGCCGCCCTGGCCTCCAGACAACGGCAATCCCTTGTGAACCCGAAGCCCGATGCCCCGACCCGAGGCCTGCGCGCCCGCGCGGAGGAGCACCTCCCGAGCGGCCAGTCCGGAGGTGTGACGGCTTGCGTCGGTTGGCAAGTCAGCATGGCCCGGATCGAGGATATGTATTCCGGGCTGGTCTGACCACTGAGCCCGCACCGTGTCGCCCGCCCCTGCCAGGGCGAGGCCCAGAATGTCGAGCCCCGGACCGACATTTCCGACTCCTCCGGGTGCAAAGGCGGTCATGCCCTCGCCGAGCTTCATGCTCCAGCCAATCTCAGAATGTCATTGAGCACACCGGCCGCGGTGACCTCTGCGCCGGCACCCGGGCCGGTAATCACCAGTGGATTGGACTTGTATCGCGTCGTGGTGAAGACCAGCTGGTTGTCGGAGCCCTTGATGCCGGCGAATGGGCTGCTCCCGGCCACCGCTCGAACCCCAACCGCAAATTTGCTCCGCGTCACCACTGCCACGTAGCGAAGCACGCTTCCGGCGGCGGCTGCGTGACTTGCTCTCCGCTGCCACACTGGATCGATTTCCCTTAGCCGCGAGAGAAACTCCGGGAGCGTGAGATCTCGAGCCCATCGGGGAACCAGCGATTGTACAGCATTGCGGGACAGCTCCCCGGGATAACCCATCAGCCGGGCCAGAATCAACGCCTTGCGCGCGACATCCATGCCCGAGAGGTCCTCCCGTGGATCCGGCTCGGTAAAGCCTCTCTTCATCGCGGTCCTGACGGCCTGCGAAAACGGTATTCCCGCGGAGACTTCGCTGAACACAAAGCCCAAGGTTCCGGACAATAGGCCCTCGATCCGTTCCACCCGGTCGCCTGACTCAACCAGCTTACGATACGTGTCGATGATGGGAAGCCCTGCTCCCACCGTTGCCTCGTGTAGAATGCGCCTCCCCCGTACCCGGGCAGCTTGCCACAGCGCCTCACTGACACTCCGGCTGTCTGCCAACGGCCGCTTGTTGGCCAGCACCAGGTCCAGTCCCTGGATCAGCGCCTGCTCCAGCACCGGTGCGGTATCATCCGCAGTCAGGTCCACCAGCACCGGACGAGTGAGCGCGTGACGCGTTATGTGTTCGACGGCTTCTGGTGGAGTGGCGGCATGTCCCTCGGGGGTCCCTGCCAGGCCCTTCCCCTCCTGTTTGGCAGCCGACAGCGCGGCAAGTTGCCGCGGGCTCAGGCCCTGGGACTCGAAGACAAACCCTGAGCGATCAATAATCCCGACAATCCGGAGCGAGAGTGCGGGACGCTTGACCTGTCCGATGAGAGTGGCCAGGGCCCGGCCGATCTGGCCAAAGCCCAGTAGCACCAGCTCCATCCGCTCTGGTTGCACGACGGCTCCGCCCGCGATCCGGGAGAGCTGGAACGCGGCGTGAATCCGTCGCTGGGCCTCGGCTGCATCCTTCGATGCAACTACTACTGAGATGTTGAGCTCTGAGGAGCCCTGGGCAATGGCCACCACGTTGATCCCGCCGGCTGCCAGCGCCGAGAAGACACCGGCAGCGACACCGGGAGTGCCGTGCATGCCGAGGCCCACGATTGCTATTGTCGCCATACCGGGATCGACTTCCACGCCGTCGATCTCGCCTCGGGTTATTTCGCCCTGGAACTCCCGGGTCAAACTCTGGCGCGCCGTCTCAGCGAAGGGTTCCGGTACGCTGAAGCAAATCGAGTGCTCTGACGACGCCTGCGAAATCAGCGAGACCGAGATCTGCCGTCCATGCAGTGCTGCAAAGGTGCGGGCGGCAATTCCGGGCACCCCCAGCATTCCATTGCCGGTGACGGTGAGCAGGGCTTGGCCGCCGGCGGCGGTCAGGGCCTTGACCGGGAAGCGGCCCGGCTCGGCTCGTTCCGAGACCTCGGTGCCCGGAGAGCCAGGGTCGGCGAAGGGACGGATGTGAATGGAAATCCTGCGGCCCGATACCGGGATCAGCGCGCGAGGATGCAGTACCTTGGCGCCGTAGTAAGCCAGCTCTGCCGCTTCGCGCACGTGCAGCTGGGGAATCACCCGAGCGTCGCTCACGATGCGGGGATCCGCCGTCAGCAGGCCGGGCACGTCCTTCCAGAGCGAGACATGAGTGGCATCCAGGGCCCGTGCCAGCAGCGTTGCGGTGAGGTCGGAGCCGCCGCGTCCCAGAGTGGCCAGCTGACCGGCCGGAGTGGCGCCTAGAAATCCGGGCACGACCGGGATGATTCTCCGCTGCAGCAAGGGCGCCAGCACCCGCTGTGCGCCCCGGTCGGTGCGAACCAGGTCGGGCGACGCATGGCCGAACGAGGAATCGGTGTGCACCACCTCGAGCGCGTCGACATACTTGGCCCTGGTTCCAGCCTGATCCAGTGCGGCCACCAGCAGCCGGGCGCTGAGGCGTTCTCCCCGGGACAGGAGCGAGTCGGTGGTACGGGGGGTCAGCTCTCCTACCAGCCGGAGCCCCTGGGCCAGATCCTCCAGTTCCTGGAACACCTGATTGATGTGTGCCAGGATCTGGGTCCGGGACCGGCCCGCCGGCAGGATCGCCCGAGCCACCTCGACGTGCCGGGCGCGGAGCTGCCCCACCAGCGAGGCGACAGTTCGCTGGTTGCCCCCACCCGCCTGCCGCGCCACCTCGAGCAGCGCGTCGGTGACACCGGCCATGGCCGAGGCCACCACCACGATAGGTGTGGCGCTGACCCGGTGGATGATATCGACGGCGTGACGAACGGCGGTGGAATCGGCCAGCGACGCGCCGCCGAACTTGTGCACCTCGGGTGCGCGGCGGTTGCGTGGTGGCATGAGGAGAGAGTCAAGGGTCGAGAGTCTAGAGTCAAGGGCTCTCAGGCTATATCCTTGACCCTGACCCTAGACCCTACACCCCAGACCGATCTGCCATGTTCGGCCTTCTCAAACTGATTCAGTCCATCATCAAGACGCTGCACTCGGCGGGCACGCCGGGTCAGGTCGCGGCCGGTATGGCGCTGGGATCGGCACTTGGGCTCACCCCGCTGATGAACGTGCACAACCTCGTCATCATCTCGCTGTTGGTGCTGTTGAACGTCTCGTTCGGTGGGGGAATGCTGGGCTGGATGCTGTTCGTCCCGGTGGGATTTCTACTGGATCCGGTGTTCGACAAGATCGGCCTGAGCCTGCTTACTGCACCCTCGCTGACCCCGCTCTGGACCGACTGGACCAACACGCCGCTCCTCCCCTACACCAACTTCAACAACACTATCGTCCTGGGGAGCTTTGTCGGCTGGCTCGTGCTGGCCGTCCCGATCTTCTTTGCCGCTCGATACGGAGTGGCCCGGTACCGGGCCACCATTGGTGAGCGGGTCCAGCGCTCGCGCTGGTACAAGGCGGTCACCGCCTCTCAGGTCTACAACATCTATAAGATGTTTCGGCCATGAGGATCAAGATCTTTCGGTGGAAGGCCATCGGGCCGCTGCTCCTGCTCTTCCTTATCCTCATCCTGCTGGTCTGGGTCTTCGCCGAGCCGGTGGCCCGCGATACCACCGAGGAAGCTGCGACCCAGTTGCTCGGAACCGAAGTGAATGTCGGGAAGCTCGATCTGATTCCCCGGCAGGCGTCGGTCGACCTGCGGGCTCTTCAGATCGCCGATCCCTTCGTGCTGACCCGCAATCTGATCGAAGCCGATGAGATCCGGCTCAAGCTCAACCCGGCTGCTCTGGCGGAGAAGAAGCTGGTCATCCAGCGGTTAACCCTGAGCGGGATGAGGTTCGGAACCACTCGGAAGAAGCCGGCCCGACGGCCCAGCGGGGACGGCTTTGCGCCCCGGGCGTACCAGGCGGTGGAGCAGTGGACCAAGCAATTTGACGTCCCGGTGCTGTCGCTGACGCCGATCGATACCATCCGTCAGCTGGCCTTGAATCCCACTCAGCTTACCACCATCCGGGAAGCTCAGTCGCTACTGACTCGGACCGACTCGGTCCGCCAGGGCCTGGAGCAGGGGTTTCAGCAGCTGAAAATCGGACCCACCGTCGACTCGGCCCGGGCACTGGCTCAGAAGCTGGCGGCGACCGACCCGAAGCGGCTGGGAGTCGATGGGACTCGTCAGGCGATTGAGTCCGTCAAGGAGACCCTGAAGAAGATCGAGGACGCGAAGAAGCAAGTTGAGGGACTGGAACGGAACGTACGGACGACGATCCAGTCGCTGGGGCAGGGAGTCAAGCTCCTCGACCAGGCCCGCCAGAAGGATTTTGCGTTCGCGAAGTCTCTGCTGAAGCTGCCCTCATTCTCCGCACCTGAGATCGGGGGGGCGCTCTTCGGCAAGGTCAGCATCGATCGCTTCAAGCAGGCTGCCTATTGGGCCGAGCTGGCTCAACAGTATATGCCACCCGGCCTGCTGCCGCGTCCGACGCCCGGACCCCAGCGTCTGCGGGCGTCGGGCGAGACCATCGAATTTCCCAAGGCCAAGGACTTCCCCCAATTCCTGTTGCAGGAGGGGCAGCTCGACTTCTCCATCGGCGGAGACAGTCCTATTCAGGGGGCCTACACCGCCACGGTTGAGGGACTGACCTCAACGCCGGCACTCTATGGACGCCCTGCCAGGATCACTGCCGGCCGCCGGGCCGCATCCTCGGCCATCGCCTCGATCGATGTCGGGGCTATCATCGACCATGTCGCCGCCCAGACTCACGATTCGGCGCATGCGCGTCTGCAGGGCATCGCGCTCCCATCGTTCGACCTCCCCGGTCTCCCGTTGCGACTGCAGCCGGGGACCGGCTCCAGCAGTCTGACTTTCTCGATGCGGAACGCCGGCGCCCACCTATTGGGCCGCTGGGCGGTCGAATCCAAGCAGGTCAAATGGGTGGCTGACACCACCGGCCGACAGCTGAACGAGCTCGAACGGCTGGTGGTCCGCGTCGTGTCTGGACTCAATGATCTGCAGGTCGTGGCGGAGCTGGGCGGAAGCATGGCCTCCCCTAGATTTTCGGTCGCCAGCAACCTGGACAAGGCGATCTCCCAGCGGCTTCAGGCCGTGGTCGGGGAGGAAGTGGCCCGGGCCGAGAAGATGGTCAGAGCCAAGGTCGATAGTCTGGTAGCCGACAAGGTTGAGCCGGTTAAGCGCCAGGTGGCAGCCGTCCAGGCTCAGGCGACCGGGCGAGTTCAGGCCGAAAAGCAGCGGCTCGACCAGGTCGAGAAGCAGCTGAATGCCGAGCTCCAGCGGCTGACCCGCGGGCTGGTGCCGGGGTTAGAGCTTCCCAAGATCAAGCTGTAAACCGACTACCTACAGCACACGAAACCATGCGCATCGGAGTTCCGCGAGAGACTCTACCGGGCGAGCGCCGGGTGGCGCTCGTTCCTGAGTCCGGCAAGAAGCTCATCCAGGCGGGGTACGCCATCTCGATCGAATCCGGAGCCGGCCAGGAGGCCGGTTTCTCCGATGCCGCCTACCGCGACGTCGGGGTCACGGTCGAGCCCGACCCTGCGGCCCTGCTCAGAGCGTCGGACCTGGTGCTCAAGGTGAACGCACCCGGTTCCCGGAATGGGCAGGGAAGCGAAACCGAGTGGATGCGCGAAGGTGCCATCTACGTCGGCTCTCTGATGCCACTGCGGAATCTGAATGCGGTGCGCGCGCTCGCCGCCCGACGGATTACGGCGTTTTCCACCGACGCCATCCCTCGCACGACCCGGGCCCAGTCGATGGACACACTCTCCTCGATGGCCAACATTGCCGGCTACAAGGGGGCGCTGCTCGCCGCCACCGAGCTGAACAAGTATTTCCCTATGCTGATGACGGCGGCCGGTACCGTCCCGCCGGCCAAGGTGTTCATCATCGGGGCCGGGGTTGCGGGCCTCCAGGCCATTGCCACGGCTCGGCGGCTGGGCGCAAACGTCTTTGCCACCGATGTGCGACCCGAGGTCAAGGAACAGATCGAGAGTGTCGGGGCCAAGTATGTAGGCATCGAGCTCAAGGAAAGCGCTGCAGCCGGCGGCGGGTACGCCAAGGAGCTTTCCGCGGAAGACCAACAGCGCCAGCGGGAGCTGCTGGTGGCCCAGTGTGCCCAGTCCGACGCCGTCATCACCACCGCCCTGATCGGGGGTGTGTTTGCTCCCCGGCTCATCTCGGCGGAGATGGTGCGCTCGATGAAGCCGGGATCGGTCATCGTGGACCTGGCCGCCGAGGGCGGCGGGAACTGCGAGCTGTCCCGGCCGGGGGAAACGGTAGTCGAGAGTGGAGTTGCCATCCTGGCTCCGCTCAACCTTCCCTCGACCATGCCCTTGCACGCCAGTTTGCTGTTCTCCCGCAATCTTACCGCGTTCGTTCAGGCCTTCACCAAAGACAAGACCTTTCAGCTCGATCTGACCGACGACATCCAGCAGGGTGCAGTCATCACCCACGACGGCGCGGTGAAGCACCAGCGCACCCAGGACGCATTACGGAAGGCGGCGCCATGAATCAACCGCTCGATTTCTGGTCCATGATGTTCGTGTTTGTGCTGGCCTCCTTCATCGGGGTTGGCGTGATCCGCCGGGTCTCCCGGTTGCTGCACACCCCGCTGATGTCGATCACGAACGCCATCTCCGCCATCGCGGTGGTCGGCTCGATCATCGTGACCGGGGCCGACTACCCCAGGGAAATCCGGATCATGGGGGCGATCGCGCTGTTCGCCTCGATGACCAACATCGTGAGCGGGTTCCTCATCACCGACCGGATGCTCAAGATGTTCAAGTCGGAGCGCAAGCCGGGATCGGACGGCCGCCCGTGAGCCACGGGATCGTCCAGCTCGCATACCTGGTCGCGACGGTCCTGTTCATCTTCGCGCTGCACTGGATGAACACTCCGGCGACCGCCCGGAAGGCGGTCTATGCCGGCGTCGTCGCCATGGCGATTGCAATCATTGCGACCTGGGCCCAGCCCGAGGTCGTGCACCACGGTTGGATCATCCTCGCCATCATCGCGGGATTCATCGTGGGTGTACCGCTGTCACGGGTGCCGCTCACCGCGGTGCCCCAGCGGACCGCTCTTTCTCACGCCTTTGGTGGACTGGCGGCCGGGCTGGTGGGGACTGCGAAGTACTACCTCTGGGTCTCCGAGGGGCCGGAAAACCTCACCGTATTCCGCATGATCGCCATCATCGTGGAGGTGGTGCTTGGCTTCCTGACGTTCACCGGAAGCCTCATGGCCGCGGGAAAGCTGCAGGAGGTCAAGTGGATCCCTCAGCGTCCGGTGACCTACCCGTTCCAGAATGTGAGCAATCTCGGCTTACTCGCCGCTGCACTGCTGATCGGGGGGCTGCTCACCATGCACCCTGCGGCCGAGTGGGCCCCGCGCCTGTTCCCCGTCATCATTGCGCTGGCCCTCGCCTTCGGGGTGCTCCTGATCATCCCGATCGGCGGGGCGGACATGCCGACCGTCATCGCCATTCTCAACTCCTATGCCGGCCTGGCGGCCGTTGCCATGGGCTTCGTGCTGGACAACAAGCTCCTGATCACGGCCGGTGCGCTCGACGGATCCAGCGGTCTCATCCTGGCGATCATCATGTGCCGGGCGATGAACCGGTCTTTTACCAACGTTCTGTTCGGCGCCTTCGGCCAGACGCAACAGGCCAAGGCCGGCGGCGATCAGAAGGAGTACAAGTCGGAGACCATCGAGGGCGGGGCTCAGGTGTTGGAGCAGGCAAACCTGGTCGTGATCGTGCCGGGATACGGGATGGCCGTCGCTCAGGCTCAGCACAAGGTCCGGGAGCTCTACGATCAGCTGAAGAAGCGGGGCGTCACCGTGAAGTTCGCCATCCACCCGGTGGCGGGCCGGATGCCGGGGCATATGAACGTGCTTCTGGCCGAGGCCGACATCCCCTACACCGATCTGGTGGAGATGGACGAAATCAACCCGGAGATGCCCCAGGCCGACGTGGCGCTGGTGGTTGGAGCCAACGACGTAGTGAATCCCGCCGCGCGCAGCGACAAGGGCAGTCCGATCTACGGCATGCCCATCATCGATGCGGATAAGGCCCGCACCGTCTTTGCCATCAAGCGGAGCAAGAACCCCGGGTTCGCGGGGATCGACAACGAGCTGTACTTTTCCGAGCGCACCTGGATGCTATTTGGAGACGCCAAGAATGTGGTCGGTGAGCTGGTAAAGCAGCTGGCCGGCGCCGCTGGCGGGCACTGAAGAGACTACCATCGGTTGGATCTGGATTGCGTCCGCCGGGTCGTACGCTAAGTTCGAATCGTTCCCCCGATCAGTGAGTATTTCTATGCGACGTGTGCTCGTCTTTGCGATGCTGTTGCCGACGGCAACTTCTGCCCTGGCCCACGCGCAGGACGCCTGTGCCGACCTTCCCAAGTTCTTCTCCAAGCCCCCCAAGATTGGAGAGTGGGCCGAATACACCTGGCAAGAGAAGGGCAAGACCGAGTCGCAGCGGGTGCGGATGGCGGTTGTGAAGGAGGAGCAGCGTCAAGGGAAGCGGATGTACTGGCTTCAAATGTCCATGAACGACAAGGACCCCAGTAAGCGCACCATCATCCAGACCCTGATGCCATGGGAAGTGTCCACCCTGGGGGGGCAAGGCTCGGTCGAGGTGGTGATGAAGATCGGCAATCAGCCGGCCATGAAGACCGGGCCGGAGCATGCCAAAGCTGCCGGCGGCGCGGACTGGCGAGAGGCCTGCAAGGACTCCAAGTTCGTCGCTGAAGAATCGGTCACGGTCCCGGCCGGCACCTTCAAAGCTCGCCATTACTCTGGCGCAAAAGGCGAGGACACTTGGGCATCCCTGGAAGTCCCGGTCTGGCACATGGTCAAGATGAGCACGAAAGAGGGCAACACCATGGCTCTCAGTGCTACCGGAATGGGGGCCAAGAGCGAGATCACGGAACAGCCGCAGGACATAAGCAACATGCTGGAGCGAATGAAGAACCAGCAGGGGGCACCAAAGCCATAGCCCAACGTTTCACTCTGACGCAGGCAGGCTGAGCCTGCCAAAATAGCAGAACCCTGAGCAGCAATGACGGGGTGTAGTCCCCGTCAGCCTTCCGCACCGCAACTTCCCTTGCCGCTACAGTTTATCTAAGGTGTTGATTTTCAGCATCTTAGATACTATATTGGCCGACTTCGATTTTCGGCTCGGCCTCAGTCGTGGCTGGTCACCGAGCGGGGGACGGGAGTCCCAATAGGAGGCTATAGCGTGACAATCAAGGCACGTAGCAAGCGTCGCCCAGTGCGACCGGCGCAGATCGCGCGTGCAATCGACGAAGGCCGCGAGAGTCTCGACCTTTACCTGGACGAGATCAGCCGAGTTCCCCTCCTCAACCGCGAGGAGGAGATGGAGCTCGCCCGTAAGGCCTTCAAGGGCAATGTGACGGCCCAGGAACGGCTGGCCCGGCACAACGTGCGATTCGTGGTCTCGGTAGCCAAGAAGTTCCAGAACCGAGGCGTCCCGCTGGTCGACCTGATCGGCGAGGGCAACCTTGGGCTGATGACCGCCGCTCGGAAGTTCGATCCCGACCGGGGGGTCAAGTTCATTTCCTACGCGGTCTGGTGGATTCGACAGGCGGTCCAGGCGGCCATTGCTCGGCACGGCCGGCCGGTTCGGGTGCCGCTCAATCGAACCGCCGACCTGAGCCGCCTGGGCCGCACCACGACGCTGCTCAAGGATCGGCTCGGTCGGATGCCCACGACTGAGGAGCTGGCCCGAGCCACCGGTCTCACGGTGGAGGCGGTTCGCTCGCTGAGTGCGCTCAACTCCGAAGCCGTTCGCCTGGATCACCCCACCCGCGACGGCGAGGGGAACGAGCGGATCGAGCGGTTCACCAGCGGCGAGCAGGAAAGCACCGACATGAGCACCATGGCCAACAGCCAGACTCGAGATATCGAGGCCGCTCTCGCCGCCCTGCCGCCCAGGGATGCCAAGGTGCTGCGGTTGTACTTCGGGCTCGACGATGGCAACAGCCGCACGCTCGAGGAAATCGGCCGGATGATGGGGGTTACCCGCGAGCGTATCCGGCAGCTTCGGGATAGGGCGCTACTGCGTCTGCGCGAGGGCGAGACCGGAGACCGGCTCCGGGACCTGGTGGCATGAGCTAAGAGCCTTCAACTTCGCGGCGTTTTCGAGAGGCCCTCCAGTCGCGGGGGCCTCTCTACTTTATCCACCTGCGTTCCCCGGGTTCCTGGTTTCCGGTCCAGTTCTATGACTACCATCCCCTACGCCATCAACCGCCGGGACGACGGCATTCTCATCGAGTGGGACACCGCCGGTCATCAAGGGTTCTATCCCGCCCGCGTGCTCCGGCTGGCCTGCCCCTGCGCCGGCTGTGTCGAAGAGATGAGCGGCAGGCCCTTGCTGGACCCCGCCCGGGTGCCGGCTGATGTTCGGCCTCTGACGCTCGCGTTGGTGGGCGCGTACGGGTTGCGGGTGAACTGGAGCGATGGGCATGGAACCGGGATCTACACGTTCGAGCAGCTGCTCCGGCTGTGCCCCTGCCAGCGGTGCCAGGGCAGGTGACCGCCCGGGTAGTCTCAAGCGACATCTTGCGTTCCGGACTGGGCCGCCACAATGTGGTGCCATGCCGCACTGGCGGCAGCATAAGTTGACGAGCCACTCGGGAGGTGGCGCATGCTGGACAAATCCCATTCGGCAGTGGCCGAGGGCACCGACGTCGGCATTATCGGCGGACTCGCCGTGGCCCTCTGGTTCCTGATTCTCGATACCATCGCAGGACATCCATTCCAGACTCCCAGCCTGCTGGGACAGGTCGTGCTGTTCGGCGATTCCACTCCCGATACCAGCCGGCTCGTCTTTGGAGCGATCCTGCTGTATACCGCCTTTCACTTCGCTGTGTTCGCCCTTCTCGGGATGGGACTCGTCGTGCTGGTGCACTGGGGCGTTCGGGACTCCGTCGTTCGCTACGCCCTGCTGCCGGTGTTCCTGGTCTTCGAGGTCCTGTTCTACGGACTGCTCGAAGTGTTCTCGGAGCGCACCAACGAGCTCTTTCCATTCTGGACCGTGGTGGTCGCCAACACCCTGGCCGCGGTGTGCATGGGTGCCTATCTGTGGCTGAGGCATCCTGATTTCCGGGCCGCCGTCCGGGAAACCCCTCTGGGTGATGCACCGCGATGACGTAGGCGCCGGACCGGATTAGCTTCCAGCTTCACTTCTCATCCGGCCGGGGTCTGTGCGTCGGCGAAACCTGCCCGTCATTTCCACCCTCTTCATACTGTCGCTGCTCCTCTCGTCCCGCCTTACGGCGCAACTGGAGCCACCCTCCACCGGTGGCGCCGTGGCTTTGGACCAGGAGCTCCGGATGCTGGGGCACTACAAGCGGGTGTTGATGATCGGGGCCCATCCCGACGACGAAGACACTGAGCTGCTGACGGTACTGGTGCGCGGCATGGGGACCGAGGCGGCATACCTTTCGCTCAATCGAGGAGAGGGCGGGCAGAACCTCATCGGCACTGAACTGGGTGAGGCTCTGGGCCTCCTCCGGACCGAAGAGCTCCTGGCTGCCCGCCGGTTGGATGGAGCTCGCCAGTACTTCACTCGAGCCTACGACTTCGGCTACTCCAAGCGCCTGGAGGAGACCTGGGAGCACTGGCCCCGAGACAGCATCCTCAAGGATGTGGTGCGCATCGTACGCCGATTCCGGCCCCAGATCATCGTCTCGATTTTCAGTGGCACTCCCAAGGACGGGCATGGACAGCACCAGGCGGCAGGCTGGTCCGCCCAGGAAGCATTCCGGGTGGCCGGAGATTCCACCCGTTTTCCCGAGCTGCTGAGCGACGAAGGTCTCCTCCCCTGGGTGCCGCTGAAGCTGTACCGGAGTGCCCGGTTCGATACTTCTGCAACGACGCTGACTCTCAGCGGTGGCGTGCTCGATCCGGTGGTCGGCAAATCCTACCACCAGATTGCGATGGCCGGGCGCAGCCTGCATCGCTCCCAGGACATGGGGCGGCTCCAGGAGATTGGACCATCGAAGGTGCGGCTGGCGCTGGTTGAAGACCGGACCGAGGCTGGGGGGCAGGCCCTGTTCGCCGGCATCGACACCACCCTGGCCGCGCTTCCGCTGGGGGAGCGCAGAGGTGGCGGTTCGCCGGAACTGATTCGCGCGCCTTCACCAGCGCCTCCTCAGCTCGCCCGCTACACCGCCGAGATCGAATCCTTGATCGGGGTCAGAGGGAATCCGGCCCGACAGCGAGGCCTCCTTGCGCGGGCCGCCCGCGACCTGGAGCAGGTCGTAGCCGCGCCACCGCACGCGACCTCTGCTCCTCGAGGGGTCTACTATACCCGCGGCATAGAGCTGGAAGACCAGCTGGGGCATTTGAACGCGGCGGCCTGGCACCTTGGCGGCGTGGTTTTCGATGCGCTGGCTGACGATGACCGCGTGATCAGCGGCCAGCCGTTCCGATGGAACCTCTCCACCTGGAACACCACGGACCAGCGGCGCATCGCCGACATGCGCGCAGCCGAATGCGTTCCCCTGGCCGAGTGTCGCAGTCCAGACCAGGAGCCGGTCCCGCAGCCGGTGCCACCGGGGCAGGTGGCCAGCGCAACGTTCGAATCCAGAGTAAGCGAGCAGCCGCCCACCACCCCCTACTTCCTCATCCTCCCGCGTGCCGGTGACCTGTACCGCTGGCCGGATGAGCTCAACGGAGTACCGCTCACCGGTGGGCTTCCCTATGGAGAACCGTTCGAGTCCCCCACCTTCCTGGGTTCGGCCGAGGTCAACGCGGGCGAGGGGGACAGCCTGGGCGCAACTCGCCTGCAGGAAGCCGCCTTTCGGGTCAACGACCAGGCTCGGGGTGAAGTGCGCCGCCCGGTCACGGTGGTGCCTCGGCTCGACGTGAAAATCGACCCCAGCACCGAATTGTGGGCCCTTGCCTCGACCAGCCCGCAACGGTTCGTCGTCACCCTGACCCACGGTGCCCGAGACACCACCTCGGGGGTGGTCGGCCTTCGGCTACCCAAGGGCTGGCCGGCGGTACCTACCCAGAGCTTCCGTTTCGACCGGGAAGACGAGCGGGAGACCTTTGTGTTCGAGGTGAAGCCACCGACACAGCGGAAGTCCTCCACCGTCGAGGTTCGGGCCTTCGCCCGCGACAGCAGTGGCACCACCTACGAGCTTGGCGTGTATTCGGTGGACTACCCCCATATTCATCCCCGGTCCTACGTCAAACCATCCGTCGCCACACTGCGGCTGGCTCCGCTGGCGCTTCCTCGTCTGACTCGGCTCGGGTATGTACGCGGCGCAGCCGACCGGGTGCCTGAGGCGCTCGAGAGTGTGGGACTTCCCGTTTCGTTGCTCACTCCCGGTATTCTGGAACGGGGAAACCTCGACCGATACGATGTCATTGTCATTGGACCCCGGGCTTACGAGACCGACCCGGCGCTGGTCGAAAACAACCGCCGGCTGCTGGACTACGCTCGCCGCGGCGGGCTCGTCATCGTGCAGTATCAGCAGCAACAGTATTTCAATGGAGGCTTCGCTCCCTATCCTATGAAGGTGGGCAGCACCAATCCGCCGGTCAGTCATGATCGAGTGGTGGACGAGCGGGCCCCGGTGCACATTCTCCTCCAGAACCACCCGCTGGTGCGGCTTCCCAACCGTCTGAATGCGTCGGACTGGGAGGGATGGGTGCAGGAACGAGGCCTCTACTTTGCCCGAAGCTGGGACCGGCATTACCGACCCGCCCTGGAGACCCACGACCCTGGCGAGCCGCCTCTGACCGGCGGGCTGCTGATCGCATCGGTCGGCAAGGGCACCTACGTGTACACCGGCCTCAGTTTCTTCCGGCAGCTCCCGGCCGCGGTTCCAGGCGCGTTTCGCCTGTTCGCCAATCTGCTCGCGCTGGCGAAGTGAGGAGCCTCTTCCTCCTCTCCGTCGTCTTCATCCTCTCCGCCTGTTTCCGGGACACCCGAACCCCGGTAGTTCTCTACTCGCCTCACGGCCGTGACCAGCTGGAGCTGCTGGAGCGCGACTTCGAGCGGCGCCGTCCCGACATCGACGTCCGCTGGCTGGACATGGGGTCGCAGGAGATCCTCGATCGGCTCCGCTTCGAGCGGGTGAATCCCCAGGCCGACGTGTGGTTCGGCGGGCCCACAACCATCTTCGACCGCGGCATACATGACTCGCTCTTAACCCCCTATCGCCCCGCGTGGGCCGACAAGGTCGCGGCAGCCGGGAGCAGCGCGTTCTACTATCCCGTGTACCGCACTCCGGCGGTTATCGCCTTCAATAGTCGAGCAGTGCCCCTCGCGGAGGCACCCCAGGACTGGGATGAAGTGCTGGCGCCCCGGTGGAAGGACAAGGTCATCATCCGGGACCCTATGGCCAGCGGGACTATGCGTGCGATCTGGGGCTTGATTCTGGTGCGGAGCATCCGGGAGACCGGCGACACCGGGCGGGGAATGGCCTGGCTTCGGCGGCTCGATGGGCAGACCAAGACTTATACCATTAGTCCGGCGCTCCTGTATGAAAAGCTGGCCCGGCAGGAGGGGCTGGTCAGTTTGTGGGATCTGCAGGACATCCTGATCAGTCGAGCCAAGGGAATGCCGCTGGGCCATCGCTTCCCTCGGAGCGGTACCGTGGTCATCGACGACGCGATTGGCCTGGTCCGGGGAAGTCGTCATCCGGAAGCGGCTCGTGCGTTCATCGAGTATGTCGGCGGCCAGGAAGCCCAACTCCTGGCCGCTCGGGAAGTGTTTCGCCTGCCTGCCCGCACCGACCTGCCGAGCGACCAGGTGCCGGCCTGGGTGAGCGAGGTGCAGCGGGACATGGTTGTGGCCGAGATGGACTGGGCCCTGCTTTCCCGCCAGGGGCCGGCATGGATGAGCTACTGGGACCAGCACGTTCGCGGCACGGGCCCCAAGTGAACCCCTTTCTCCAACTGGAAAACCTCACCAAGCGGTTCGACGGCATGACCGCCGTGGATCAGGTCTCCCTATCACTCGAGCGAGGCGAGATGGTGGCCCTGCTGGGACCGAGTGGCAGCGGGAAAACCACGACGCTCCGGCTGCTGGCCGGCTTCGAGGTACCCGACGAGGGTCGGGTCCTGGTCGAGGGCGACGACGTCACCAAAGTGGAACCGGTTGCCCGACGGTTCGGCATGGTGTTCCAGCACTACGCCCTGTTTCCCCATCTGGACGTGGGAGAAAACGTGGCGTTCGGTCTCGAGTCCCTCGGAGTTCGGGGGGAGCAGCTCGCGAGCCGGGTGGCCGGTGCCCTGGCCTTGGTGGACCTGACCGGCTTCGAGCGGCGCCGGATCGGGCAACTCTCCGGCGGCCAGCAGCAACGGGTTGCCCTGGCGCGGGCGCTGGCTCCTGAGCCGCGGGTCCTGCTGCTGGACGAACCGCTCTCCAATCTCGACCCGGCGCTTCGGGAGCGAACCCGGCGCGAGATCCGGCAGCTGATCCGGCGAGTCGGCATCACCACCATCTTCGTCACCCACGAGCAGGAGGAGGCCTTCGATCTGGGAGACCGGGTGGCAGTCCTGCGGGCTGGACGACTGGAGCAGGTGGGCCCACCCGAGGACCTGTACGCCATGCCGGCCAACGAGTTTGTCGCCGAATTTGTGGGCCGCTCGAGCCGCATCCCGGTAACCGTTCTCGGACCGGGAGAGCGGGGTCTCCGCATTTCTGTCGAAGGCGTCGAGTGGGATCTCACCGATGGCAACGCACCGGCGGTTTCCCCGGGCCCCGCGCTCATGGTGGTGCGGCCCGAGGCGCTCCGCCTGCTGCCTCCGGGTCCCGGCGCCCTTCACGGATTGGTCACCGATCGCCGATTTGCCGGATCGAGCAGTCTGTTCACCATTCAGACTGATGGCGGCGCCACTCTGGAGGTGAGCGGCCCACCCCGTTCAGTGGCCTCAGGCGATCGAGTGGGGATCATGCCCAGCCGTCGAAGCGGCGGTGGCATTCACCTCTTCACCCGGCCATCTCAGTGAGCTCCAGGAGCCGAACCGCCATCCTGGGAGCGATCGTCCTGCTCTTTCTGCTCTGGCTCATCGTTTACCCGCTGATTCTGGTACTGATCGAGGGGTTCCAAGGCCCGGGTGGGTGGACCCTGGACTACCTGCGCCAGTTCTTTGGCCGCCGCAACGAGGCGCAGGCGCTCTGGGGCAGCCTGTGGATCTCACTGGCCACCGTAGCGCTCGCCGGCGCCATCGGAATCCCCCTCGCCTATTTATTCTGGCGCTACGACTTCCCCGGCCGGAGCGTGCTGGGTGGACTGGTGGCGCTGCCCGCGGTCTTGCCGCCGCTGGTTGGAGTCATCGCGTTTCTGTTTCTCTACGGCGAAAGCGGTTTTACCTCGCTGCTGGTGCAGCGCCTGCTGGGGCTGGACGAGCCGCCATGGCGACTGCAGGGGGCACCGGCCATCCTGCTGGTACACGCCTACTCGATGTACGTCTACTTCTATCTGTTCACCCGGGCGGGCCTGGCATCGCTCGATGTCGCGGTGTTCGAGGCCGCGGCCAGTCTCGGAGCGGGGCGGTGGCGCACGATTCGCCGGATTGTGCTGCCGCTGCTCTATCCCTCGCTCGGTGGCGGGGCCTTGCTGACGTTCATGACCGCCCTCGCCTCGTTCAGCGCACCTTACATCTTCGGCGGCGGGTTTCGGGTGATGACCACCCAGATCGTGGCTACTCGGCTCAATGGCGACGACCAGCTGGCTATGATCGAAACGGCCTCGTTGACCCTGCTGGCGCTGGTGGCACTCTGGCTGCTGCGCGGCGCTCCGCGAGGAGAGGATCCCGCAAGTGGCCGCAAAGGAGTACCGCCGGCGCTGATTCC